>ENA-OQCE01000745-OQCE01000745.1-human-gut-metagenome-genome-assembly--contig:-NODE-745-length-15381-cov-3.729710_pt1 | contig 15381 bp, 19 predicted proteins | sample MGYA00242495_ERZ504572 | MGnify/ENA primary metagenome ERZ504572 (study PRJEB26092, sample SAMD00036228) | human gut metagenome | host: Homo sapiens | study: EMG produced TPA metagenomics assembly of...
TTTTTGTTCATACCTTCCTTGGTACTATTTCGGACCTCCGGACTACCTGCATTTTCTTTTACCATCCTTTCTTCTGGTTGTCAGGGCATACTTTCTGTTTACACACGTTGTCTTCCATCCAGACCACGATGTCGACCCTCTGGTGACTTTAGGATTTCGGTACTCAATAGCTATCCCTGTTATCTTGCTGTCTACGCTTAGCCTGCAACGTTACCGCGACAGACTCAAGACTCGCTTCAAATGCTGTGGTTAGCAGCTTATTTGATGGGGCTTCCACCCACCGGACTATATACCTTAGCTGGACGCACGGTCTGACCACAATGCTCACTGCCTTCAGCGGACAACGAAGATTATCTTGTTAAATCCGGCTTCGATGGCATCATGGATGGAATAGTCCATAATAATCTCATCATGTAATCCCACCGGCTCCAATTGCTTGATTCCTCCGCCGAAGCGTGAGCCAATACCGGCTGCCATAATCAGTAATGTTGTGTTTTTCATATGCTATTTCCTCCATTTGAAAATCAATTGCCAAAATGTATATCCAGTCACACCACCCAGTACATTCATAATTACATCATCTGTCTGCAGATATCCCCGCTGTGTCACAAACTGTATCAGTTCAATGCCAGCGCTGAGTCCAGTCAGCACCAGAACGGCTGTGCGAAATTCCCGCAGTCCTCTATGCAGCAGCGGAAGAAACACCCCTACGGGCAGGAACATAATCATATTCTCAATCTCATACGCTCTGCTCTGCGCTGTTGTTCCCCAGGTGCTGAAAGGAATCAAATCAGCGGCAGCCCTGCTTCCCGGTTCCCGTGACAGCAGTGTGACCTGAAGCAAAACCGCTCCGTAAAATGCCAGAAGCATACTCTTACCGAGCAGCGAAACATAGTTGCTCCGCTTTTCCTTGTCCATGATTCGACTGTGGTTTAATACTGTTAAAGCCAGAGCAGTACAAACTGCAGCCGCCAATCCATATTTCAGATATGGAAATGTATCGCAGATATCATGCAAAATAATCTCTATCATTCCGTGTCCTCTGCCAATACTTCAACCTTGATTTTCCCCACTACCGCATCCGGAAACTGCCGACACTGATAAGCCACTTTTATATCCGCTTCTCCCACTTTCTTCGGAATCATATAAATCTTTTTTAAATTCAACCATTCTTCCTTGCAGCAGCTTGTCCAAATGCAGTACAACATCTCCATCTTCCACTCTACGGTAAAAATCTTTGTTAAATGGTGTAAGCAGCGACACCGGAACATTCATCAGCTCTGACGGATACGCCAAACCGGAAGCTAAAAATACCCTGCTTGCACAGTCAAACGCATTCTGCATCTCAAGGGACGGTATCTTATGGATGGCTTTCTTCTGTCTGGCCGCATGGAACGGGTCTGAAATAGTGCTAAACTTCGAAAGAGATTCCCACTCATCCTCATCAATCACCCATACATTTTCCGGCTCGTCCATGTCCACATAGATTTCTTCCGCCATCGCCTTTCCATCATTGTGCAGCGTAATCTTTAACTCTACCGCATTTTCCATGCAAAGAGACATCTTCCATTTTCGCAGATATGTTTCCAGCTCCTCTATATCCGGAATTCTCTTTTTAAATGCAGCTAATGCCTTTTCGCTTACCCAATTCTCCAAATCATTCGGAATCTTATGATTCAAGATATCTCTGGCATCCTGTTCGAATAGTTCAAAGGTCATTTCAGGCACATCGGGGTCTGTTACGGCAAAAGACATATTTTCATCCATATGCTCCACATTATCCAGGACTGGCAACTTCGGCAGAATAAGCTGAATCTCATCCGCATCATTTATCTCTATCCACAGATTGGGACGCTTTTTATCCGTTTCTTCCTTCTCATTCGATGCCAGTTTCTTACAATCCGTCACAAACGGTTCATCCGTTATCACTGCTGTACGCAACTGATTCAGCAAAAAGTTCTTTAAGTCAGCGGCCCTTTTAAAAGTATGATACAATGCCTTATCTTCTACGGACTTTCGATATTCCTTTAGTTTTTCCAACTGCGTCCTGTCCGTATCCATCGGTATGTCTCTGTCGCAAAAATAAAGCATCACCGGTTTATTCGCTTTCAGATGATATTCAATCTCCTCCACCGTGCCACTGGCAAAACCTTCTGTCGGTGTCCCAAACCTTGTCCAGAATATCGCAATCAGCATATCACTCCGCTCACAGAGCTGGCGATTCAGCGTCTCTTGTGGCGGACATCCCATACGGGCGGCAGAATCTTCTTCCCATCTCAATGGAAGAAACACGCATTTTCTCTCCGCTGTGTTATGGCGATTCCACTCCGCCAAAGCCTCCACAACCTTTGCTCGTTCCTTCGCCACATCAGATGGAGAGGCAATCATTACATTATATACATTTGCTTTATATGACATTTTCAACCTCCCACGGGGAAAAACTCACTGATTTTAATAGTGCCTGACTTGTCTATCACACACCACGCAGGGATTCCCCCTTGGATGACTGCCGCACAAATAGTGCGGCGAATATTTTATAAAACTTTTAAATTTTCTTTATAGAAAATTACCGATACCTGACCCCTTCTATCTTCTCAAACAATTGGAGTTGTCTCATAGTATCTGACCCCAATGTGGTCAACCTAGCGTCAACTTAGGGGCATATTAGCGAATATCCTCTAATGCAAACTACAAAATTAATCGGTTTATGACAGAAAACAGTTGCTGTTTTGTTGGAAACCAGAAGATTCATAAAAATTGCCGCACTTAAATAAGCCTATTGATGAATGCTGGCTCTATTTTAAAAAGAAGCTTTTTTATTTCGGAAATGTGAACGTCCCTTGGATTTCAATTTCTTCCTTGGAAACGACCTGCCGGGCAGGAGCTGTGATCTGCAGCGTACAGCATCTGTATATAACTGTTCAATAATTGAAAGCTCAAACAGTCCGCAGAGTATTTTGGGAACAATACTTTTGATCCGTCCAATGATAAATGCACGATTGGCCTGATAACGGAACTTATTTGTGCTTTTGGCAGAAATCTGTATTTCCTCATCTGCTTCATTTTTTATAAGGGAGGCCAGATTCGATAAAAGCATATTTATATAAAATTCCTGCTGTATAGACACTGCAGTAGCACCGGAAAACTCTTCCATGGCAAAGCGGCTTTTTAGTTCTTTGTACTTAAGTTCTACAGGCCATCTGTAGAAGTAAAGTTCCCGGAACATATCTTTTGTAACAGCAGGATCAAACAGGTTTGTTGCAAGATATTCTTTTGTGCCATCATCAAGCGGAATCTCAAGGACACGTATAGGTACATCGGAAGTACCTTCTTTTGAAGTTCCCTGAAGAATGGAAATCATATCACCATTGCATTTTTTAGATAAATTGATTCCCTCTTTCAGTCTCATAACACAGAGATGCCCATGCTCTACACAGTAGCGGAACATATCTTCTGAATAATAACCTCTGTCAAAAATAATAATACTGTTGTTATATAGTCCCATATCTTCAAGAACTTTAAGATGTTCTAATGCAGCTGCCCGTTCAGAGGAAAGAAATTTATGGATAGATGCATGAAGGATATAATCATCCAGAACATCATAAATTATGGAAGCCAGTCCCATGGTATAACGTCGGTTTGGATCAGGATAGCTGGACATTTCGCCAAAGAAATCAAAAGTTGATTTTGAATTCGGAAGTTCGATCCTGGAACCATCTACTGCAAAAAGATGATAACCCTGCCACAGCTTTCTTGAAGGGATCTGGCTGTAAAACAGATCAACAGAAAGATAATAAAGTTCCTTGAACAGTGAAGGATTAATGAACTGTCTGGCTTTGGAAAGTGCCTGTTTTGAAACATCCGGAAAAGAAAGCGTGCCCAGTTCTTCTCTGATCTGTGAAAGATTCTGGAACATGGAAGCTTTTGAAGAGAAGAACAGATAAATAATAACTTGCAAAAGTGAAAGTTTTCTTCGCCGTACAAAATGTTTTTCCACCCGATGGGGTTCCAGTTTAACTTGATCTGTGATATAATCTTTAATGGATTGGACGATATTTTTACAAATATTAGTTCGATTCATATGGCATACCTCCTACGTATTGGAATAGATAAATATTTCGCTGGTAACGTAATATTGCTTAATCTATAAACCACATATTTAGGAGGATATGTCAAGATATTTATATAAAAAAATCCAGAATATAAGCCCAGAATCGTTGAATTTTCAGCATTCTGGGCTTAAGTTGACCACATTGGGGTCCAACGGTTTCAGCACAAAACTGACTGCTCCAAAAGAAAGTGCCTCCCTTGCATATTCAAATTCACCATAAGCGGTCAATATAATTACTTGTATTTCTGGAAAAATAACCTTTACTTTTTTAGATACTTCAATTCCATTCATATATGGAATATTAATATCCATAATTAAAATATCCGGCTTTTCTTCCAAAATTTTCTTTAATGCTTCTTCTCCGTCTTCTGCTTCTCCGCATATTTCCATACCCAGACTATTCCAGTCAACTGTTTTTTTCACTAACGCTCTCTGCAAAAATTCATCATCTACAAGGAATACCCTCATTTTCTATCCTCTTCTCTCTTAAAATCTACAGGAATGCACACTGTTGCCTTCGTTCCCTGACTCAGTTTACTTTCTACTGTAAGACCATATTCTTTTCCAAAATAAATCTGCAATCTTTGTTGAATATTAAATAATCCAAATGCTGAGCCTTTTTCTCTGTAATCTTTACTAAACAGTTCTTCTAATTTTTCTTCTGGAATTCCAAGCCCATTATCTGACACCTGAATAAAAACCTTATTCTTCTCTTTCCATCCTTTGATTCGGATAATTCCTTTTCCCCTCATTTCCTTTATACCATGATATATAGAATTTTCTATCAATGGCTGAAGTGTCAGTTTTACAATCCACTCCTGCAAAATTTCATTTTCTATATCAATCTCATATTCTATTTTATTTCCATATCTGACTTTCTGTATTTTTATATAATTCTCTATATTTGTTATTTCCTGTTCCAGCGGTATTAATGTTTTTCCATCGCTAAGTGAAGTTCTATAAAATGTACCAATCGCCTGAATCATGATAAATGCTTCATCCGGACAATTCATTTTGATAAGCGAACTTACACTATTCAATGTATTATATAAGAAATGTGGATTAATCTGTGCCTGAAGTGCTGCAAGCTCAGATTTTCTTTTTGCCCGTTGCTCTCTATATACCTGATCAACCAGCTGCCTGATTTGTTCAGACATCTTATTAAACTCTTCCGATAATATTCCAATTTCATCCTCATACAATACAGGAACACGTACAGAAAGATCTCCTTTTCCAAATTTTTTCATGGTATCTGTCAAATATATCAAAGGCTTTGTTACACTGTGAGAAACCCTCAGGCTGAAAAATGTGCTGATTAAAGCAGCAATAATTCCTACTACATAAATAATCTGTGTCATCGCTTTCCCGGCTTTTGTAAGTTCATTCACTGGTGTCAGACCAATCATAAGCCAATCCAGTGTAGGGATTACTGACGCTGTCACAAGATATCTTTTACCGTCAATCCTGAATACTTTTCCTCCTTTTTTATTATCTTCAGCCCATTGAAAATACTCTTCTTCCGAAATATTTCCTGATACATCCTGATCATTTTCTATTTTTTTGTTTCCATCTGTATCAGCAATCAGATAACTGCCTGTCTCCCCATATCTGATATGTGCAAAGTTATTTATCAGAAGTGGCGACTGATATTCTATAAGAACATATCCTTTAATAAGTCCCGAATCGTAATCTCTATAATATCTGATATAACCAATTCCATTTTTCTCATAATCTCCCAGGGATACTTCATATAAATCCAACCATTTTACGTTATAATTCTCTTTTATTATGTTAAAAAACTGTTCGTATTTTGATGCCTCAGATCGAATACTGTTAGAATTTACCATATGTCCATATGAGTCAAAAACAGAAATACTGCTATACTGTTTATCTGGATACAATGCATCCAAATAATCCAGACGTTTCTCTACCTGCATTTTATATTTTAACTGATCTGCTGATTCCTCAGAATCCTGTAAAAACCAGTTTTGTATTGCTTCATCTGTTAATATTACCTTAGCTATCTTTCCCGAATTCTCTAATATACTCTGACTGTTATCAGACACTATCTCAAACTTTTCCTTATAGCTTTCGCTGGTGATATTTAATACTGATTTTTCGTATAAAAACCGAATCAATACAGTTAATACAAGGATTGTGAGAAAAAAGAAGCCAATACTTGTAAGAGAAAATTTTTTCGCCAAAGACAGCTCATGATATTTTTTACGCATTCGCACCACCCCCACTTATTAATCCAACATTACCAAAAAAGCCGATACACTGTTTCCGTCAATGTATCGACCCTTAATGATTATTTCCTTTTTATTTACAGATACTGACTAAATTCCACCTTCTCCTTATTCGGTCCTTCAATTGTAAAGAACTTCACTCCATTTTCCCAGAATGGCAGGAAATGAATGGTATCTTGTGTAGAATTTAAACCAGCTTCATTGATATACTGGAAAATCTCTTCAATATCTTTTACGTCAAGTGCAACATGATCGATCGCGCCATGCTCCATTTTCGCTGCATGGTTCTCATAAGTCTCCACTACCAGAGTTCCCAGTTTCAGGAAAACAACCTTCTCGTTTGCTTCCTCATTTACTGTCTCAAATGCTGTTTCAAAACCTAATTTGTGATAAAATTCTACTGTTTTACCAATGTCATTTGTCGGAATTCCAATGTGCTGTACCCCTGTTGAGTAGTTCTTTAAATCCATAGTTTTTGCCCCTTTCTGCTGATCCTTGTGACTTTTTGTCGCTCGTTATGTCAGACTGCTTTTCATAATCCGTTACTGAGAACGCAATAACCAGTAACCATAATCAGACTTCTCAGTCACTTAATATCTCATTTTTTTACAATATACGCAAAGAATTATTCGGTTGTCAAGTGAATTTGTAACTTCTATTTATACTTTATTTTATCCTCATCCATGAATAAACGTTCCTATCCCTTTGTCAAAAAAACTCTAAAGCTATTATTTCACGATTATATTTTGTGCAAAATTCCCATGACATAGAATCCCAATAACTGATAGAATAAATACGACAAAAAATGTCGCTTATCCATTGTCGGACGGGTAGGCGGCATTTTTGCGTTTATATGGAGTTTTTTATTATTTTATGAGGAGGGCTTAACTATGCCAAAAACAAAATTTCAGGAATTTATTTTCACCCTTATCACATCCGGCTGTATAATCTTTATCATGGGCGTTTATAACGTCGCTATCCACACCGGTGGACTTCAGGCGGCTACATTCAGTCACGCACTGCATTCTTTTCCGCTGGAATGGTTCATCGGATTCCTCTGCGCATTCTTCATCGCCAGCAAAACATCCAAATATTTCGCGTTCCGCGTAGCCAAACCAACTGACCGCCCGATCTTCATCATCCTCTGCATCCAGACCTTCACCGTCTGCACAATGGTACCGCTGATGAGCCTGCTTGGAACCATCGAATCTTCAGGAATCACTTCAAATCTCATCTTCATCTGGCTCCAGACCATCTGCCTGAACTTCATCATAGCCTACCCACTGCAGATCCTGGTTGTCGGACCATTCTGCAGATTCGTATTCCGTCACCTGTTCGTATCAGCAAGTCAGGAAAATGAAGGTAAAATAGAACATGAAATGGAACAGCAAGGATTTGCGGAATAAGTCCATATAATAATAGGTAATTGCGAAACTCGCGGTGCTCGTTCGTAACCTTGAACCAAAACAAGGAAGAATTCGCGAAGAGCACGACTTGTGGAATGAAAAATGGATAATCGCACATGTTAGGCGCACTTTAATAAGCTATGGACTTTATGAAAGTGGTAAGTCCTAAGCTATGAGTGGTTTTATGCTTCGAATATATTCGTGGTGATTGATCTTATCTGCGAGAACAACAGTAATAAGTTGTGTGATCCCGGCAAGAATCAGATCAGCATGCAGAGTCCTCTCATTTTGGGTTCGGCGTCCTGCAAGACAGAGATTGTCTTTGATGTGGTTGATATCTCTTTCGACAACAGTCTGATTTTATAGGTATCATCCCATTTTTCGGTGCCGCGGATCGTTCCGGGATAAGCACGAAGATCCTTTTCCGGGTAGATGTAGACCATCCACCCACATTTAGAAGAAGTACAAGGGTTGTCACAGAGACAATGACGATGGGATTTTTGAGTTGATTTATCATAAATCCATTTCATTCTTGGACAGACAAATTTATATCTTGTTACTCCACTGTGAAGTTTGGAAGTGCCTTCGTACTTCATTTGTAAAGAAGGATCATGGGGACAACACGGAATACCATCTTCATTGATGGAATAATCCAGATTTTCAAGTCCGGATCTTGCATTCAGCGGAATATAAGCTTTCGAGAAATGTTTGTCATTACCAAAAGTGTCACCGGTAAGAAGGCTCTTATAGAGTTGTGCGGTATCGAAAGCAGCATCACCCAGGAAGGTTTTTGGATTAATCAAAGGATGCTTGGAAAAGAAGTCCTTAAGTGTGGGGATTAAAAGCTTTGAATCATGAACACATTTATCTTCGTCAGGGGAATCGGATTTCTTTTCGACAACGATATCAGGATGTGAAGCCATAAAGTTTTTGTTATAAAAAGATATGTGGCGGATGATGCCCAATCCGTTAGTGACAATGCCGAACTTGAAGACATAGCAAAAATGCCCATTGATATAGAGCTGCTTAATCTCAGGATTAGCAGAAGCATGAGAAGGCATGGAACCATAGGCAGCTTTATAAGGATCATAGGATTTATCAAAGCCCTGAGCTTTCGCGTATGCCTTAAGCTGTTTGATGATCCTGTTAGCATACTTGGGATTATTTTCGGTAACAAATGCTTCTATGCCGGAAGAATCAAAGATGGTCATATCCGCTTTTGCAGAGTCAATCGCCTGACAGATAGGCTCGGTAACATCAACAAGGTTATCGAAAACAAGCTGGAGGTCATCTAAAAAATCCTGTTTGAATCGGGTGATTTTGGAAGCGTCTGGGACTTTAGTAAAACCACAGAATTCCCGAAGTGATTTTGAGTAAGCGAGAAAAGTCAGGAGAAGCTGATCCGTAGGGATAGAGAAAATACGTTGAATAATCAAAGCCCACAGAAAAGCTTGCAAAGGGTATTTACGGGTTCTGCCCGTCGATGCATAGAAATGATTTCTAAAAGAAATCGGAATTAACTCATCAATATCGATATGGGTTTCTAATAGAGAAAGAAAAGCAGGTTTGTCATTTTCAAATTTTTCATGGCAATCTGAAAAAATATCTGCCAAAGAAAGCTGTTTATATGGTATCATAAGTATCAGAATAACTCCTTTCTTGGATGTAGGTTTATAGTTTTTAGTCAACTCTATTATACCATATCCGGTGAGGAGTTATTTGTTTATAGGTAACAAAAAATGCCGTATTTATGCGGCTTGTGGCGTTTCGCAAACGCCTAATTATACTTTAAGAATTGTGAGGAAAGAAAAGAACAGAGGAATTGTTAAAGAAATATTGGCCGGAAGCGTCCTTTGTAGTCATGTGATTAGATATGCAAAATATATTAGAAGAAAGAGTTCATTTCGGAAAATGGGATATTGAATTTAAAAAGAAAAGGATGATTTATGATGGAACGGAAATTGTAATTACTGATCTACAATGGGATATTTTAGAATTTTTGATGAGTGATTCAGAGTTGAGTTTTTCGATTAAAGAAATTGCATACGCTACGAACATTGAAGTGTACGAAGCCCAAATATATGTAGAAGAGTTGTTAAAAACAATAAAGGAACAAACGGGTTCTGCAATAGTACAAAAGAATGAAGAAAGATACTCATTTGTGGAAATTACAAATTAAGTGATGGAGAAAAAGCAGTTGGATTTACACTGTTTTTTTATGTGGAGAATGATAGTAGTATCAATACTGCCATGAAGGTGTAAGCGATTAAATAACCAGTCTTGCTAATATTTTGATTTAATCAGATGGATATGTTATTTCATAGAAGAATAGCAAAGTCATTTGGTTTAAAGATAAAACCAACCGGACAGAAAAAAGTACAATGTAGACAAAAAATATAGTAATCATAGTAAAGATATTTTATGTTATTGACAAATATGAAATATTGATACAAAGGAGAATTTACTATGGAGAAAAGATTATTTACCTCAGAATCAGTAACAGAAGGGCATCCGGACAAAATGTGTGATGCCATATCAGACGCCATATTGGATGCTCTTATGGAGAAGGATCCGATGAGCAGAGTGGCCTGTGAGACTGCAATTACAACGGGTATGGTATTAGTGATGGGAGAAATCACGACCAATGCGTATATAGATATGCAGCAGGTGGTAAGAGAAACGATCAAAGAAATTGGTTATGACAATGGAGATTATGGATTTGATGCACATACCTGTGCTGTCTTAACGGCAATTGATGAGCAGTCAGCAGATATTGCTTTGGGCGTGAATAAGGCATTGGAAGCAAAAGAACACAAAATGTCAGAAGAAGAGCTTGATGCAATTGGTGCTGGGGATCAGGGTATGATGTTTGGTTACGCATGTGACGAAACGAATGAATTTATGCCATATCCAATTTCACTGGCACACAAATTGACTCGGCAGCTTACTCAGGTCCGTAAAGATGGTTTGTTGAATTATTTAAGACCGGACGGTAAGAGTCAGGTTACTGTAGAATATGATGAAGCAGGTATTCCGCACCGGCTGGATGCAGTGGTTCTGTCAACACAGCATGATCCAGATGTGACACAGGAGCAGATCCACGCTGATATAAAAAAATATGTATTGGAACCGATTATTCCAACAGACTGGTAGATGAGAATACAAAATTTTTCATCAATCCAACAGGGCGTTTTGTCATAGGCGGTCCTCACGGCGATAGTGGTGTAACAGGACGCAAGATTATTGTAGATACATACGGTGGTATGGCACGGCATGGCGGCGGAGCTTTTTCTGGAAAAGACTGCACGAAAGTAGATCGTTCTGCATCTTATGCTGCTCGTTATGTTGCGAAGAATATTGTGGCTGCAGGTCTAGCAAAAAAATGTGAAATTCAGTTGTCTTACGCAATTGGGGTGGCTCATCCGACCTCTATTATGGTAGACACCTTTGGAACTGGGAAAATTTCAGATGAGAGTCTGGTAGAGATGATAAGAAGAGAATTCGATCTGCGACCAGCAGGAATCATTCAGATGTTGGATCTCCGCCGTCCGATCTATAAACAGACGGCAGCCTATGGACATTTTGGGAGAGATGATATTAACCTTCCATGGGAAAGATTAGATAGGGTAGAAGAACTGAAAAAATATTTGGAATAATTTACTTAGGGGGAAGCGTATGAGAAGATACAAAAATAGAATCTCAAGAATTGTGACGGTTGTGATGCTGTTTGTATTTCTGATAGGAAATTCTAATATGGTACATGCTATGGAAAAGACACAAGTTGGGTATGCGAGTAAATATATCACAGTGAAAGGGAATGATATGCATCTTGCTTTGTATGGAAAATTGGATGCAAGTGGAGAAACATTTGCAGATGAAGGAAAAACCACATTGGTGATGATGCCGGCACTGGGAGTTCCATCACCGCATATCTACTTCAAACCTCTGGCACAATCTTTAGATAAGAGTTTTAACATAGTGATTGTAGAGCCGTTTGGATATGGACTTAGTGATGGTGCATCGACTAACCGAACTGTAGATAATATCAATAGTGAATTGAATGCTGCACTGGACACCATGGGAATTAAGCAGTGTGTATTGCTGGTACATTCGATTTCTGGAGTATATGGACTCAACTTTGTACAGAATTATCCGGAAAAAGTAAAAGGATTCATTGCCGTTGATAATACAGTATATGATGAAGAACTGGCAGAGGCTATGGAAGTGGAAAAGAAATATATGCTGCAGGGCATTGATGAATTTCAGAAAATCAAGAATTCTTTTTCTTCTTTGGAAGAATTTCAGACGGTACTGAAAGCAGATCCGGAGAAATATGGAGCAGCATTACCACAGGTTTCCGGGTACACCTATACGGAGACTGATAGGGAGGAATACATTCAGGCATATTCTTTAAGCAGTAACGATACGGTTAGAAACGAAGTGAACGGGATGGATCAGTCATTACTCTCTATAAAGAATAAAAAATTCCCATCGGCACTTCCTGTATTAACTATGATTTCTTCAGAGAATGTACAAAATGTTCCGGCATGGGAGACTGCTCATAGAAATCAATTGGATTTAGAATCTGGTAATCACCAGTTATATATTGTAAATGGAGGACATTATATCTGGTATACCAATTTGACCCAGGTTGTGCAGCTTATTAATGAATGGAGAATGGAGAATCATTTTTAAAAGGAATTTGTGTCATGAGATTTCCAAATAAGAGAAAACAGAAGGGAAGTGTAGCTTGGGGAAAGTAACTATTTCAACTGTATTGGGATACAAAGAATATGTGGCGGAAAATATAAAAAGCATTCTGGGAGAGGATGAAGAAAATTCCGATTTTAGGATTTATCCGGATTATCATAAGATTTATAGAGGGCAGACGGAGATCGTCTTAACGAAAGCAGAATATGAATTGTTTATGCTTTTGTCAGGGAGACCAGGTGTGATATTTACTAAAGAAAAAATTTTTGAGATTCTTTATAACGAGGAGTTGCCGGAAAGCATTGATAATATTGTGTACTGTCTGGTATCCAGTATGAGAAAGAAAATTGAACCGGAACTAAAGCGATGCCGCTATATTAAAACAGTGAGAGGTGTAGGATATAAGTTTGAAGGAAAAAAGATGGACATCTTTCCAGAATAGTTGATCTGAAGACAGAGGAAATTTTTTAAAACCTCTGTCTTTTTTTGTTGCTTTTTTATGCCGTCTTGCGTACAGAAGTAGTGAAAGTCACCTCCCAAAAAGTATGCTTTTTGATGGGAGATGTAATAGGCTATTTTTTTATTTCCAAAAAGTATATAAGAAAGTTTTGAGATATGCCAAAATATTTTAAGACTTTTTGGGAATGTATAAAGGGGGATACGTATGGCATATTATGGGTATCACAGAATCAGTACTAAGGAACAACACTTGGACCGAGGTATTATAGAAATAAAGAGGTTCTGTGAAAATCAGAAAATTAAACTGGAAAGTATTTTTACAGATAAGATAACCGGTAAAAATTTTGACAGACCACGTTATACCGTTCTTGTGGAAGATGTTTTACGGGTAGGGGATACCCTGATTATTACAGAGCTGGACAGACTTGGCAGGAACAAGCAGGAGATTTTAAAGCAGCTACGTTTTTTAGAAGAAAAAGGGGTTCGGGTAATGGTATTGGAACTTCCTACCACGTTGTTTGACCTGTCTCAGATGGAAAATAATCTGGCAAAGATGATGATAGAAACAATCAATAATATGATGATTGAACTCTATGCATCCATGGCACAGGCAGAGATGGAGAAAAAGGAGAAGCGACAAAAGGAAGGTATGGAGGCAAAAAGGCTTCGGGTGAATGGGATGAAGTAGGAAGACCACGGGCTATAGAACAGGAAAAGTTTAACCAGGAATTTATGAGGGTGGTACAAAAGAAGGTAACACCGACACAACTGCAGCGGGAGTTGGGGTTAACTTCTTCTACCTATTATCGGTATCGGAAAAAACTTTTATGAAAATTTTCCGGAATTTCTTCAATCTGTATAGGGATGAGGTAATTACTAAGTAAAAGAAAAATTTAAGGAGGCAGATGTTATGAGTGAACACAGAGAAGGAACATTGTTTTATGATACTGAAACAGGGCGGTATGATATACGTTTTGATTTGGAATCTTTTTATGGAGGGCTACATTGTGGGGAATGTTTTGATGTAAAGGTGAAAGATGTTTGGGTTCCGGTTCGAATTGAAATGGGAGATGACTGGTATCTGGTTGGATTGAATGTGTCGAGATTAGATGGACTGAGAGTACGTATGTAAATAGGAGGATAAGCCTGATGAGGGGAAGTGCAATGAGAGAAAGTGTTACGGATGTTCGCATTATACTGGAATGCTTACAGGAAGCATATCAAATGGAAGGAGATATGGTACGGTCCGGGAAAAATATTCATGCGACTATGATATATCCATTTGTCCGTATGCTGCAAGAAAAGTGTAGGGATTTAACAGAGGAACAGATACATAAGACACTTTGGAAAGAATATGAGATTTCAGGGGCAGACAGGATGTTTGTGGAGCGGGCTTCAAAGATTTTGGAGCCATACGAAGGAGAAGCGGAAAATGAAAAATAGTACAATGGAGTATAAAGTGAATCAAATCTATGAAGAACTAAAGCGTTTAATACAGTGGCATCCGGATAGTGAAGAAAAGTTTATACAGAAAATGGTATGTTTCTTGTTACCTGGACAAAGAAAATGTTGGCCAGAGGCTATTGATGTTTTGAGGCAATCTTTAAAAACTGAATATGGAATGATATTTGTTGAAAAATACAGGGAAAAACTGGAATGGTTGGATAGTGTTTCGCTACTGGAACTGGAAAGAAAGATAGGAGCAATTTATTTTTTGATCATTATAAAATGATAGCAGACGAATTTCTATATAAAAAGGATTTTGAAACTGCCTTATTTTTGCGAATTGCAATGGAAACAGGGATAAGAAGTATAGACATTCCGTATATAGAATGGTCCTGCATACATGGAAGAAATGTAGTTTTGCCAGAAGGAAAAACAGGAAATATATATAGGAAAGTAAATGGAAATTATCCCCAAATTTCAAGGTGTTCTTTACGAATTATACATCTATTATATATGAAGCAAAAGATGATATTTACAAAGTCAAAAGAATATTATATCCATAGAATTAGACGATTTTGGGGAACAGGAGAAATTTCTTTTCATAGTTTCCGGTATTACAGAAGGAAATTGGAAATGGGGATTACAATAGGAATTCAGGTGCCAAAAGTGATACCAGTATAGTAAAAAAAGCTCAAATATTTAATCAAATTCCAAACTAGACATAAAAAAAGTGCAATCTACGCAAAAAATGTAGAAAAATCTTATTTTATGGAGTAATAATTAAGTATCAAATATATTTTTAAGGAGGAAGCGAATATGAACGGAATGGAAAAAATGACAAAAAAAGAAATGGAAATGGTAACAGGAGGAAAATGCAATTCTGATTATGGATATTTTTTTCTGTTGCCCCAGCAATGCTGATGACAATGGTAGCCACAAATTAAAAAATCTAATGAATCTGGACAGAAAGATAAAGCAAGCAGATTACATTCAGTTTTTG
>ENA-OQCE01000746-OQCE01000746.1-human-gut-metagenome-genome-assembly--contig:-NODE-746-length-15357-cov-0.939987_pt1 | contig 15357 bp, 24 predicted proteins | sample MGYA00242495_ERZ504572 | MGnify/ENA primary metagenome ERZ504572 (study PRJEB26092, sample SAMD00036228) | human gut metagenome | host: Homo sapiens | study: EMG produced TPA metagenomics assembly of...
CGCTTGCCTGTTCGTCAAACGGCGCCGGGAATCCAAGGAGGAGGATACGGAATGAAGAAGCTGACCACCCTGTGCCTGGCTGGCTGCCTGGCGGCGGCCCTGGCCACCCCGGCGGGTGCTTTAGATTACGCCATTGACGCGCCGGAGGGGCCGGACTACGGCAAGTCCACCTTGGTAGAGGTGGTACATACGGCAGATGGCGGGGCCCTGAAAAATGAGGACATCAGCAAGAATGCCGCCCTCATCCCGCCGGGCTTCGGCAGTGCCAGTGCGGATACCTGAACACCGGAACCTGGCTCACCCCCAACCTGGCTCCGGAGGCATGGCAGTGGGCGCCGTCAACGGCAGCGGGATGCCAATCGTGTTCCCGCCCTCTGTAGATACCAACAGCTCCACTCCGGCTACCGAGGAGGAGCAGACCACCTCCCTCGGCTATACCCCGGTGACTTCGGATCTCTACTATTCCGGCGGATACCTGGGGACATTGAGAATCCCCGCCATCGGCCTGAGCGTGCGGGTCTATGAGGGTACAGACAGCTCCACGCTCATGAAGGCGCGGGACATTTCAAAGGCACCAGCATCTGGGATGGAAACTGCGCCATCGCCGGGCACAACCGGGGGGTACGGGATGACTTTGGGGATCTCCACACCCTGGAACGGGAGATACCATCACCTGGACCACCAAGCTGGGCGTCCGCACCTATGAGGTCACCAGTGTGCAGAAGGTCAAGGAGACGGATACCAGCGGCACCGCACCTTCCACCGAGAACATGCTCACTCTCTACACCTGCGTGTGTAACCAGAGGGCCTACCGCTGGCAGGTGCAGGCGGTGGAGGTTGTGTAACCTGCTTGAGTTTCCGGCTCATTTTCTCCACAGGGAACTGCTCTTTGCTGTAGACTTTTCCCCAGATTTCCGGTATGTTGTTGCTGTAAGGAACACAAGAACAGCAGAGGAAAGAAGGAGGTCAACCGTATGAGAAGGAAACAGCTTATTCCGGCGGTATTGGCAGGTACCTTGATAGGCGCAGCTGGTGGGGCCCGCGTCAGCAGAGGTGGCCGCCCTCACTGCAGCACCAAGCACCCAGACCTTCTATGTGGACGGGAAACAGGTGGATCTGGAAGTGTATGTCATCCACGGCCACAACTATGTGCAGCTCCGGGACGTCGGCCGGGCGGTAGACTTCGGCGTGGCGTATGACCAGGGCGCCAACTGTGTCCTGGTAGACACCAGCTCCCCTTACACAGAGGAAAGCGCGGCGCCTGCCCCCTCCGGGGTGGTCACCATCCCCCAGTCAGATACGCCCCTCCGGCTGAAGGAGGGAGACAAGGTGCTCTGCGATGACGGCACCACTTATGAGATCACGGACCTGCGTCTGTGGGAGGAGCCGGAATCCCTGCCCGCCTATGACCAGACGCGCTTCCTAGAGCTGGAGCTGCCGAAGGCCGAGGTGCGGAGGTTCCAGGATGAATACGGGGATGGCCTGTTTATCCGAAACCTCTATGAGACGCGGCGGATGGAGTACACCATCTACAACGCCGCGATGAACTGCCCAGAGCTGTGGGCGGATGGCAGCCCCACCCTCAACCTGCACCTGGGTATCTCCGCGCAGAACGCGGTGCAGATGTTCTGGCCCTGGCAGGAGGATCAGCTTACCCAGGTGTTCTGTTCCGCGCCGGGGGCCCGATTCGAGGTGGAAGCCTGGGATGTGTACCACGACGGGAAATATCTCTATACTGAATATAATATCAGAGGGACGTGACCCAACAGCGTCCCAAACAAACCGGCGGGAGGCAGCAAGCTCCCGCTTTTTGCTTAGGAGGGAAGTTTGCAAATGAAACGAATCATCAGCCTGATGCTCACCCTGGCGGTGACCCTGTCCCTGCTGGTCCTGCTGGCGGGCGCCGCCTCCACCCCGGAGGAGGCCCTGGGTGAGGTCAACATTTACAGCGGCGGCTATTCCATGAAGTACCTGGCCGTCAATGGAAAGGTACAGACCCAATCCTATACCTATTTCCTCTATGAAAACAGCGCCGGGGAAACCCAGGAAATCCCAGCTACTGTGTCAACCCCAACCAGTACGGCGTGCCCCAAACAGTTCCAGAGGGGGAGAGCATCCGTTATCTGGCTGAGGAGAAGGCCAGCGATCCTAAGGTGGTAGGCTGATTGCCAACATGTACCCCCACCGCTCCTTGGAGGAACTGGGGCTGGATAACAAATATCAGCCTTTTACGCCGGCAAGATTGCCCTGTGGTGTTACCTGATCCCCGAGTGGGACATCAACGACGTCACCGTGGCCCCCGGCCTTATCGGCTCAGAGCGGACAATTGGAGAAAAGCTTCTGGATGCCACAACCAGGATTTATACCCAAGGCATGACCTGGGATCATGTGGCTGAACCCCAAATTACGGTCACTACAGACCGGGAGCAGGCGTACCCTGTCACCCTTGACGGAGAAGCATATCTCCAGCAGGTATTTACTGCCACCTCGGATACTTGGGTGGTAAACCATATCGTCAATATCCAGTTTCAAAATCCCGGTGACGTACCTGATGGCACCAGAATTACAGACATGAACGGACAGGATATTACCCAGGTCAAGGTCTCCAATACCGGAGACGGCTACAAGGGGACCTTCAAGGTGCTCTACCCAGAGGACAGCGTAGCGGGCCAGAGTGGCAGCGTCCAGCTCTCCCTCTCAGCCGATGTGTACCAGTATGTCGTATTTTACGCGCTTTGCCAGGAGGTTGACCAGTACGGCAACCTCCAGAGCTACCTCTGCGACACGGATCCCAAGGTCAGCCTGCTGCGAAACGCCATCTCTAACTATTCGGATACCGACGAGCCGGATGACCCGGACGAGCCTACACCCCCTCCCAGCGAAACCGCCCTCAAGATCACCAAGTATGAGGCGGGCACTACTGTCACCCTCTCCGGCGCCACCTTCGAGGTGGTGGGCCGGATGGGGACACCATCGGCGTCTACACCACGCCGGAATCCGGTTCCATCACTATCCCTCTCACCGAGGTGGGCAACTATACCATCTATGAACGGGTATCACCGGAGTACCACCTGCTGGATGAGGAGCCGGTCAAACAGGTCACCGTGAAGTACGGGGAAACCGCCGAGGTGGACTTTGAAAATGAACCTACGGCGACCTGCGTATCGAGAAGATCGACGCTTCCACCGGGGCCAGCCTGGCCGGGGCACGGATTCAGATCAAGCACATTGAGAGCGGCGCGACCTATACCGGTACCACCGGCACCGGCGGTTCCTATACCTTCACGGAGCTGAAGCCGGGGGCATACGAAATCCGGGAACTGTCCGCCCCAGAGGGTTGGCAGCGGGATCCCCAGACCTATACCACCACTGTGGTGGCAGGGGACTGCGTCACCTATACCCTGAAGAACGAGGCCCTGCCCGGCCTGAAGATCATCAAGTACGACCGCCTGAGCCATGAGACTATGCGGCGTCACCTTCCGCATCTGGCGGGATGGGGAGCTGCTGGGGGACTATGAGACAGACGCTTTGGGAGAAATTCTGCTCACGGACTGCCGGCCGGGCACCTACCGGGTGCAGGAGGTGGACACCGGGGACAGCGGCCATCTGGTGGATTTCACCCCGCAGGAAATTGAACTGAAGGCCGGAGACAGTATTAAGGAGCTCTACTTTTTTAACGACCAGAAGCCCGGGATCTGGCTGGTCAAGGTGGACAGCGCCGACCCGTCCAAGGTGATCCCCAACGCCAGGTTCCGCATCGAGGCCGTGGACGGCAACTTTGGCCCGGCGGAGTTCACCACCGACCAGAACGGCGAAATCGACCTGTCTGAGCTGCCCACCGGGGCTTATGTGGTCACCGAGCTGGAGTGCCCCGCTACATCATCGACGAGGCCCAGCGGATCATCCATCTGGAGGCCAATCGGACGGCCCGTTTTGTGTTCACCAACTCCGTCCAGCCCTCCCTGCACCTCATCAAGCTGAGTTCGGACGTTCCCGGCTGGCTGGGGTGACCTTCCGCATCGCCAAAATCGAGGACGGCAGCCGGTATCTGGACCGTACCACTGATGAAAATGGAGAGATCCTGATCTCCGGCCTGGAGCCGGGGGTGTATTCGGTCAAGGAGCTGGACACCACCTCAGACCACATCAGCGACCCGGTGGAACGCCATGTGGAGCTGTTCCCCGGCAAGACCTCCACGATCATCCTAGAGAACGACATCCGCCCCAACCTGACGGTGGTGAAGCGGGATGCCGACACCGGCGCACCCGTGGCGGGGGCCGTGTTCACCGTCAAGGCGGCGGACGGCCACAGCGTGGATGAAATCAAGACCGGGGCAGACGGAACGGCAACCCTGGAAAATCTGCTGCCCGGGGTGTATCAAATTTCAGAAAAATCGGTTCCCTCCCTTATCTCATGGATGCGGAGCCCCAGTTGGTCACCCTCTATCCCAACCGGAACCACACCGTCTATTTCGAGAACCACAAAAAGCCCACCCTTACCATCCAGAAGGTAGACAGCATCACCGGCAGCCCCATCCGGGGGGCCAAATTCCAGCTCTGGTACGGCAGCAATGGCACCGACACCGGCGAGCTCAACAACCTGGGGATCTACTTCACTGACGCCAGCGGCCAGATCGTGTTGGAGGGCCTGCGGGACGGCTGGTACCGGGTGACGGAGCTGGAACCCGCCCCCGGCTTCACCATCAAGGAGCCTGCCACCCAGGAGGTCTATATTGAGGGCGGCGGAAACAAGTCTCTGACATTTGAGAACGTCCCCCTCAACGCCATCGTGGTACACAAGACGGACAGCGTCACTGGCGAGGCCCTGGGCGGGGCCACCTTCCAGCTCCGCTACCTGGGAGGTGCCTCCGGTACCGGCGGCACCATGATCGGACAGAAGGTGACCGGCTCCAACGGCATGGCCATCTGGACGGGCCTGAAGCCAGGATCGTACATCGTGGAGGAGGTGGATCCGGCGGAGGGGTACAGCATCATCCAGTCCTCCGAGACCGTCTACCTGGCAGACAACGGGGAGCAGAGCGTCATCACTGTCCGCTTTGAAAACATGCCGGACGGGAACCTCCTGATCCGCAAGGTCTGCGCTACCAATCCCAGCGAGACCCTGCCCGACGCAGAGTTCAAAATCACCTATGCGGACGGCACCCTCATTGGGGACAGCAACGGAATTTTTAAGACAGACGAGAACGGCGAGATCCTGATCTCCGGCCTCCAGCCGGAAAGAGCGTGGTGGTGACGGAAACCCAGGCCCCTCCAGGCTACCTCATCGATACCCAGTCCCAGACCGTGCAGATCAAAGAGGGCCGGACGGTCAGCCTGACCTTTAAGAATCAGCCGAAGGGTGAGCTGATCATCCAGAAACGGGACAGCGCCACGGGCCAGCCTCTCGCCGGGGCCCAGTTCCGAGTGACGACGGCCGCCGGCTGCGAGGTGGGACTGGACGGGGTAATTGGCGATTCCACCCTCACCCAGAACGGTATTTTCACCACCGACAGCAGCGGTGAGATCCGCATCACCAACCTGGCCCCCGGCGCATACGTGCTCACGGAGATCAAGGCGCCCCATGGGTACGTCATGGACGCCCCCTCCACCAATGTAGTCATCGGGAGGGTGGAGATACCCAAACGGTGGTCATCACCAACACCCCCAAGGGCGGCCTTGTCATCAACAAGCTGGATTCCGTCACCCATGAGCCCCTGGAGGGGGTAGAGTTTACCATCACCGAGGCGGACGGCACGGTGGTGGACGACAACGGCGGCATGACCTCCAGCATGGGCCTCTACCGCACTGACGAAAACGGCCAGATCATGATTGACGGTTTGGTGGGGACATTCCTCGTCACAGAGACCAAGACCATCGAGGGCTACACCATCCATGAGGAAACCCGTACCAAACGGTGGTCATCAACCTAACGACACCCAGACCATCACGGTGTATAACGACCCCATCGGCGGCGTGGAAATCATCAAGTCAACGCGGATGACACCAGGGAGCGGATTCCCAACACTACGTTTGAGATCCGCCGTATGGACGACGCTGGTGGATACCGTGATCACCGACAAAAATGGCCGGGTGTTCCTGTCCTGGAGAATGGATCGTACTATGCGTGGAGATCGAGAGCGCGGAGGGCTTCAAGTTGGACGACACTCCCCATTATTTTGAGGTCAAAAACGGAGAAACCACAGTCCTACAGGTGGAGAACACGCCGGTGAGCGGCATCCTCATCCACAAGACGGACAGCACCACCGGCGAGGGCATCTATGGGGTGCCGTTTATCCTCTATGATAGCACCAACACCCCCGTTGGCCAGTACACTTCGAATAACGAGGGGTATGTACTGATCGAGGGTCTGGAGGCCGGGCGGTATTATCTCAGAGAGTTAGAGAATGAGGGCTATGTTCCTGACACGGAGAAAAAGACCGTCTATGTGGAGTCTGGGGAGACCACCGAGGTGGAGTGGGAGAACACCCCCATCACTGGACAGATCCAGATAACAAAGACCTCCGCGGACTACAACAGTGTCAACGGCTGGCCCGCCGGCACCCCCATCCCCGGCACAGAGTTTGAGATCTACACGCCCGGACCGGCAACTTAGTCGATACGGTTGAGACGGACAGAACGGCGTTGCATCCTCCCGGCCTCTCCCACTGGGCCGCTACAAAATCGTGGAGTCCAAGGCCGCAGACTTTTACGGCCTGGACAAGACCCCCATCGAGGTGGAGATCGAGTTTGCCGGCCAGATTGTCAAGGTGGCTATGACCAACAAGAGCCTCTACACCAATGTAAGCATCCAAAAGACCGGCTATGTGGAGGTTATGCCCGGCCAACAGATCCGCTACGATTTCAGCGGCATCGGCAACAACTCCACCACCAGCCTTACCTCATTTTTCTGGAGGGATACCCTGCCCGGCCAGGCGGTGCGGCTGGACAAGATTGTCACTGGCACCTACAACGTGCCGGGCAATTATAAGGTGGTCTACAAGACCAACCTGAGTGGCGGCACTTGGCGCACCTTGGCGGACAACCTGAGCACCCAGCAGAACTATGTACTGGACGCCTCCAAGGCCGCCCTGTGCCTGGCTCCAACGAGTACGTCACCGAATTTATGATGTCCTTCGGCGTGGTGCCCGCCAACTTCCGGCAGGTGGAGGCACCCCAGGTCTATGCCACCGTCTACGCCTGGCTTACCGGTGGCAGCCAATTCGTCAACCAGGCGGATGTGGGCGGCGTGTATAACGGCCAGTGGATTATGGCCACCTCCCGGTGGGTGACCAAGGTCTACAAGCCATCCAATCCCCTGCCCCGCACCGGCTATTGATTCCAGCAAACTATCGTTAGAAGGGCCGCCCCAGTCGGGCGACCCTCCAATTTTATGGAGGTGTCAGAATGAGTATCAGAAAAAAGGGAATCCGGGTGCTGCTCCTGGCCCTGACGGTGGCCGCCCCTGTGCATGGTCCCGGCCTTCGCCTCCTCCGCCGGCAATGTGGCGGACGCCGTAGAGCAGACCTGGACGGATGCCGCCGGCAGATCAAGACTGTGGTGGATACTGTGGTGTTCCCCGCCCTCACCATGGTGCTGGGGATTGCATTCTTTGTCAAGGTGGCACTGTGCTTCTTCGACTATCGCAAGCACGGCCAGTTTGAGTGGACGGGGGCGGCCATCCTGTTCGTCTGCCTGATCTTCGTGCTGCTGGCCCCCAATTACATCTGGAATATCGTAGGCATCTGAGGCGGTGAAGGCGAGTGTTTATTTGGGACTTTGTGGCCAATCCGGTGATGGAGTCCATCCTGGACTGGTTTTACAGCCAGATGGTGGGCTTCCTGGGCGCCTTCTTCGCCAGATGGGAAACATGGGGGTGGAGCTGTTTGACCTCTCCTGGGTGCGGTCAGTGGTGCGCTTCTTCTCCCAACTGGCTGGGCCCTCTTTGCCGTCAGCGTGGTGGTGTCTGCCTTTGAGTGCGGCATTGAGTACGCATCTGGCCGGGGCAATCTCCAGCAGCCCGCTCTCAATGCCTCAAGGGCTTCTTTGCCGTCAGCCTGTTCACCACTGTGCCCGTTCGGCTGTACGCCCTCTCCGTCTCCCTCCAGGTACCTTCGCCATGGAAATCACAGGGGCGGGAAAGAGCATCGGGGAGCTGGGCAATGAAATCCTCACAGGCCTTGAGGGGGCTGGCCTGACGGATATCGCGGCCCAGGCCAAATGGGGCCTGGGTACCAACCCCATCATGCTCCTCTTCGCCATGATCTTCATGGCCTATGCGGTAATCAAGGTGTTCTTCTCAAACTTGAAACGGGGCGGCATCCTGCTCATCCAGATTGCCGTGGGCTCCCTGTACATGTTCTCCATCCCCCGGGGCTATACGGACGGCTTCACCCAGTGGTGCAAGCAGGTCATCGGCCTGTGCCTCACCGCCTTCCTCCAGGCCACCATTCTGGTGGCGGGGCTCATGGTATTCAGTGACAAAGCCCTCCTGGGGCTTGGCCTCATGCTGGCCGCCGGAGAGGTGCCCCGCATCGCCGGGGCCTTCGGCCTGGACACCACCACCAGGGCCAACATCATGAGCGCCGTCTACACCGCCCAGGCCGCTGTCAACACCACCCGCACCATTGTCCAGGCCGTCAAATAGCATGTTGCTTATGCTTGGTTTCCGGCGAGATCTTTGTTGGTGTTGGTCATAGCTATTTGCCGGTGAGATCGATATACTTGCTTTACCAAACGGAAAGGGGGCCAATCCATGGCAGAAAATATAAAGAACCTCTGTGCTCCCGTCCCCGCCGGGCTCCATGCCCGGGTACGGGAGGCGCAGGAGGCGTCCGGCCAGACACTGAGCCAGTACATGACGTGGCTGATCCAGACATTCTATGAAAATCAAAATAAGGAGGAACACATGATGAACACAGACAAGAGAACGGTGGCATTCCAGGTGCCCGGCGAGCTGTTCGAGAAGTTTAAGGACTACCTGCAGGAGCGGGGTATCAAACAAAACGCCTTCTTCCTGGACTGCATCCACAGGCCCTGGCGGAGGCCAAGGAGGAGCAGGTGGATGCGGATGCCTCTGCAGAGCCTGACGGCGAGGCCGAGACGGATGCCACCAGTCAGGGCGAGGATGCAGATGAGGACAGCACAGCGGAATAAACCCACAGGAAGGGACCTGGCCGGACAGGCTGGGTCCCTTTCTGTTTTGGAGGTGTTTTCGTGTTCATCTACCCAGACAATCTGAAGGCCAAGGCCACCCTGTGGCTGTGGCAGCTGCGGGACGTGGCCATCATCGGGGTGGCCTTTCTGCTCTCTGTATTGGCGCTGGCCCAGACGGGGACCATGCTGCCCCTGGTGGGTACCGTGCTGTACGCCTTCCTCGCCATCCAGGTGGAGGGCTCCAGCGTCCTGGACTTCCTGCGGCGGGCGGCCTGCTTTCTGTTCCTGCAGCAGCAATACTATGAATGGGGGCAGAACAATGAATAGAAAGGAACAGCAGCTCCTGCGCCAGCGGCAGACTACCCGGCAGCTCATGGGTGTCACCCGCCTGACGGAGCACGGCGCGGTGTGCGGCCGGGATGAGCTGCTCTTCTACCTACTCCGGCCGGACAACCTGTCCATCTCCGTCGTACCCCGAAGTATCCGGGGCCGGGTGCGGGCCCTCACCGGGCTTCTCCAGGGGATGGCATCCCTGGAGCTGCTGGCCCTGGACTCCAGGGAGTCATTTCTAAAAAACAAACAGTATTACCAGCGGCGTCTGGAGGAGGAACCGTCTCCCGCCCTGCGGGAGCTGCTCCGGCAGGATATGGAGCACTTGGACGCACGCCAGTCCTCCACCGCCGCCTCCCGGGAGTTCGTCCTGGTCTGCCGGCTGGACAGCAAGGCCGCAGAGGATCGGGAGCTGCCCCGGCGATTGGAGAAGCAGATCCAGGATCACGGCTTTCACGTTTGCCTGGCCGGGGAACAGGACGTGAAGCGCATCCTGGCGGTGTATTACCAGCAGAACGTGGTCACCGAGCACTTTGACCAGGTGGACGGGGAGAGGTGGGTGACAGAGCATGGCTAAAGCACAGAAGAAGCGGAAAAAACCGGTGGAAAAACCAGCGCAGCTCTTCCAGCCCAAGGACTTTCTGGATCGGATCGCCCCGGCGGCAGTCAAATTCAACACGGACTCCTATGTGCTGGGCGGGCTGTACCGCTGCGTCCTGGCCCTCCGGGGCTACCCCGCCGCCACCGAGGAGCTGGCCCTGCTCTCCCACATCTGTAACCGGGCCGGCGTCACCCTCCATCTCTATGCCCGCCAGGTGACAGCGGCAGAGGAGGACGCCATCTACCATAAGGCCGTCAACAAGAACCGGCTGGATCGGAGCAATCAGGACAACCTGAAGCGGAGTGTCACGGCGGAGGCCAACCTCCAGGACGTGGCTGCCATCATTGCCGCCGCCCGGCAGAACCGGGAGCCCCTCATCCACTGCGCGGTGTTCCTGGAGCTGGCCGCCAAAACCCCCGAGGAGCTGCGGAGCTGCGGGATGAGGTGGCGCCGAGCTCACCCGGGCCAAGCTCAGTGCAGATCCTCTGCTCCTCCGCCAGCAGGAGGCTTCCTCTCCGCCAACCCGGCGGGGCGGAACGCCCTGGGCGCCCAGTTTGAGCGGGTGCTGCCCGCCAGCTCCACCGCCAACCTGTACCCCATCAACTACTCCGGCCGCAGCGATCCCCATGGGTTCTACATCGGCAATGACCACTATGGTGCGGATATCCTGCTGGATCTGGACCGCCGCACACCGGACAAGACCAACTCCAGCGTGCTCATCCTGGGCAACTCTGGCGAGGGCAAAAGCTACCTGCTCAAGCTGCTCATCTGCAACCTGCTGGAGAGCGGCAAGACGGTGATCTGCCTGGACCCGGAGCAGGAGCTGACCTGGCTCTGCGACAAGCTGGGCGGCTGTTACGCAGACCTCATGGGCGGGCAGTACCGCATCAACTTCCTGGAGGCCAAGCGGTGGGATGTGGATGGAGAGGACAATCCAGACGCGCCAGAGGCATTCCAGCAGAAATCTCCCTGTCCCAGCACATCTCCTTCCTCAAGGACTTTTTCCGGGCCTACAAGCCTTCACCCACCAACAGGTAGATACCCTGGAGCTGATGCTGGAGCGGCTGTACCGGAAGTGGGGCATCTCGGACAAGGCGGACTTCTCTGCCATGGGGCCGGAGGACTGGCCCAACGCCGAGGACCTGTACGCCGTCCTGGAGGATGCCTACGAGCACTATGACCAGGAGGACAGCCCGCTGTATCCCAGGGAACTGCTGCGGGAGCTCCTGCTGGGGCTCCACTCCATGTGCCGGGGGGCGGAGAGCGTCTACTTCAACGGCCATACCAATATCACTAGCGCCCGCTTCCTGGTGTTTGGCGTCAAGGACCTGATCCATGCCAACTCCTCCGTCAAGGACGCCCTGCTGTTCAACCTGCTGTCCTACCTCAGCGACCAGCTCCTCACCAAGGGGAACACTGTGGCTGCCCTGGACGAGCTCTACCTCTGGCTGTCCAACCTGACCACCATTGAGTACATCCGCAACTGCCTCAAGCGGGTGCGCAAGCGCAATTCCGCCCTGATCCTGGCGTCGCAAAACCTGGAGGATTTCGATATCCAGGGCGTGCGGGAGCTGACCCGCCCCCTGTTTGCCATCCCCACCCACCAGTTTCTCTTCCATGGCGGCAAGGTGGACAAGAAGTTCTACATGGACAACCTGCAACTGGAAAGTGCCGAGTACGATCTGATCAGTTCCCCCAATAACGGCGTCTGCCTGTTCAAATCCGGCGCGGACCGCAACCTGCTGGACGTCCACGCCCCCACCCCACAAGCATGCGCTGATCACAGGAGGAGAAGGATGAATGTGGTGGGCTATGGCGGCGGGACAAACAGCACAGCCATGCTGATAGGGCTTTGGCAGAGGCGCATCCCGGTAGACCTCATCCTCTTTGCGGACCCGGCGGGGAACAGCCCCACACCTATGCCTATCTGGAAATCATGGACCGCTGGCTGGCGGAGCACGGGATGCCGCCCATCCACCCGGGTATGGTACACCACCCGGGACGGCCAGCGGCTCACCCTGGAGCAGGAATGCCTCCGCTCCGCTTCCCTCCCCTCCATTGCCTATGGCTACAAAAAGTGTTCCCTCAAGCACAAGGTGTCCCCCCAGGAGAAGTTCTGCCGGCAGACCCCCACTGCCAGAAGGTGTGGGCCGGCGGCGGCCGGGTGGTCAAGTTCATCGGCTATGATGCCGGGGAACCGGAGCGCCGGGAGCGGGTGCGGGAGCGGGACGAAGCGGACCGGAAATACCAGAAGGAATACCCCCTTATGGAGTGGGGCTGGGACCGGGACAGGTGTATCCAGGCCATCCAAGAGGCAGGGCTTCCCCTGCCGGGGAAGTCCTCCTGCTTCTTCTGCCCCAGCATGAAGCGGCGGGAGATCCGCACCCTCTACCATAAATATCCGGAGCTGTTAGGCCGTGCCCTGGCCATGGAGGACAGGGCACGGCCTCATTTAACCTCTATCAAAGGTTTGGGCCGGAACTGGGCCTGGCGGGAGTTCCTGGAGCACGATAAGGGACAGCTGGCGTTCCCCCAGGTATTCCCGGAGGACAACCTGCCCTGTTCCTGCGGGGGGGGCATCACATGAGCCCCGCCATCTTAGTCAAGGCTGCCGCGTCCATCCTTACCAATGAAAAAAGCCGGAAAGCCGTGGGGTGGGTGCTGACAGCCGTACTCTCTCCCATCATTCTCCTTCTGGCCTTCTTCTGCACCACCTTCTCAGGAGGGGCGGAGCACAACCGCACTGTGTGGATCTGTGCTTCCACGGCGGGGCCGTCCCGGAGGAACCCCGGCGGAGTATCAGGCATACATCCAGGAGATGCGGGACAGCTTTGCCCTGCTGGATGCCGCCATGCAGGCCGTGGAGGGCAGATGGAGGAGGGGGACGGCTGGATGACATCCGGGTCAAGGCGGTGTTCTTCGCTCTGTACTTCGGCACGGATGACCCGGCAGCCCATGCCGGACAGACCTTTGTGGATTGCTTTGTCACCTATGAGGAGCGCACCCGCACGGTGACCACTGTGGATGAGGAGGGGAATGAGGTGGAGACCCAGGAGACCTATACCGTGGCCGTCTCAATCTCAGATTTCCAGCAGGTCTGGCAAAACATCCGGCATCTTACCGGAGCGGAAGCCACACCGGAACAGCAGGCCAACGCGGACAGCGTTTACAATGTCGTGAAGTACGGTGCATCTACTGGAACGGAGGGCTGGATCCCCGGCACCGACGTGCCTTCATCGGGCGGACGGCTTCTGCTCCCCCATTGGGGCGGGCTGGGAGAGCCGGGTCACCTCGGAGTTTGGCTACCGGAGGGACCCCTTCACCGGGGAGACCCGGGGCCACACCGGCATGGATTTGGCGGTACCCACCGGCACCCCCGTCCGGCCGCCCTGCCCGGCACCGTCACCGCCGCCCAGTACCACAGCAGCTACGGCTACTATGTGATGATCGACCATGGCAGCGGCCTGTCTACTCTCTACGCCCACAATTCCCAACTGCTGGTGCGGGTGGGACAGGCGGTGGAGACTGGCGACATCGTATCTCTGTCCGGCAGCACCGGCCGGTCCACCGGCCCCCACCTCCACTTCGAGGTGCGCGTCAATGGACAGAGAACAAACCCCAGATACTACCTGCCAACCACATCATACGAGGAGTGAGAGAATATGAACTCAATCCAGAATACGGCTTGCCTTATTGCCGCCTATGAAACGGCGGCGGGGCTGCCGGACAACGAACGGATCACCCGGACAGATGGTACATGGAGGCCAGGGGTGACGGAGCAGCAGGCGGCGTCACTTTACCGGCAGGCACAGGCCCTGCTGGCTCCGGAGACCAAGCTGCTCTCCACAAGCCGCGAGTCACTGATCGACCAGATGCGGGACGCTTTGCTGTCCAAGGAGCTGTCCGTGGGAGACACGGTGCTCTTTGCCGCCACAGAACCCTACGCAGGCCCCGGCGATTTTACCTTCGCGCCGGCGTCATCCGGTCCATTGACCCGGAACGCAAAATCTGCTCCGTACAGGGACGTTTTTTTCCCGATGGACGATGTTCCCCTTCACTATGTACTGGGGCGGTATGATTTGGACTTGCATGAGACGCACTACGGCGTCCCCTGTGTCCGGCCTCTGCTGGGGGAACACCCTGAGCTGGCGGAGCGATATTTGAGAGAGGTGGAGGCGAAGTGGAACGCCAGTTATGGGCAGCCAACAGCCACACCGGAGGTCTCGTCCGGCCCCATATTGGGAGGACTCGGGGAGATGACAGATGAGAATATCAGGGTGCTCAAAGTGGTGCCCGGCAGCCGCAGGCTGGGGAACGACATCATTGCCGGCACCTTATTTATGGCCGGAAATCTTCCCGCATGATGAGGTGGAAAGGAGCATCCGTATTGAACTCTACACGATGTAAGCGATTGTGCGGCTGCCTGCTGGCCCTAGTGCTGACGCTCCTGCTGCAGACATCGGCGCTGGCGGTATCCATGACCGAGATAGACGCGCCCATTACCGTTCAGCAGTGGGCGGCCATGCTGTGCGGAGCCTGTTTGGACAGCCCCACCAAAGACGGCTGCGTGGCCGAGGCATACCGCCGGGGCTGGCTGCCCGTTACCGCTGTGACAGCGCCGGAGAACAGCCTCTGCCGCGGAGCCCTGTACCAGAGCGCCTTTGCCGCCGTAGGGCTGCACATCTATGACAGTACGCTATATCCGGGCGGCGAAGCCATGTCCGCCTACGAGAATTACCTGCGGGTGGGTGTGGAGCTAGGCCTGTGCCCGGCGGGTGCAGAGCCGCTGGAGCTGGTCCCCCGGGGCGAAGCCGCAGCCCTGCTGGATGCTTGCTGACCAGTGAGCTGCACGTCCGGGAACCGCCCATGCTCAGGGAGTTCCCAATCCAGGACCCTGCTGGGGTGAACCTGAATGATTACCTGCTGGAGCTGCGCCGGGTACCCGGAGCCCATCCTTACGGGTCTTTTGCGGACAGGCGGCTGGACGTATGCGGTGGACTTCCATCGGCCTGGCCGGCCTGAGCAGGCGGTATGGGACGAGCTGTACGGGCGCTGCAGACTATGAAGAAAAGCGTATCTATGTATCGGAGGCAAGGGCCACCGTCCATGAGTTCGGGCACTTTCTGGACAGCATCCTGGGGTTCCCATCTGAGAGCTGCTCCTTTTACGAGGCGGAGGCCGGGGCGGCCTCCGCCTTTTTGCGGGCCTACGCGGGGGACAAGCTGCCGGGAATACTTCGCGGATTATTTTTCTTATTACGTGACTAACCGCGATG
>ENA-OQCE01000747-OQCE01000747.1-human-gut-metagenome-genome-assembly--contig:-NODE-747-length-15348-cov-2.783720_pt1 | contig 15348 bp, 24 predicted proteins | sample MGYA00242495_ERZ504572 | MGnify/ENA primary metagenome ERZ504572 (study PRJEB26092, sample SAMD00036228) | human gut metagenome | host: Homo sapiens | study: EMG produced TPA metagenomics assembly of...
TAGATTGTTTTCGAGTTCCTTCATCTGCAAGATGTTTGTAATGAAGATTTTTCCCGCTGGTGTCAGAGTAAGGGCTTATGGCTCCGGTCGAACAAGCATATGAATATCTTTTTCTATTTTTTGATGGCAATGCTCAAGGCGGCTGAGTTATGAAAAGGTTCTGCGCAGCTTTGGAAAAACTTCCCGTTTTGAAGACTTCCAAAATATATTCGTACTCTGTTTTCATAAGATGTCCTCCTAATAATATAAATATAATTTATGTAATTATATTTATTATAAATTTGATTTTATAATATAAACTCGATAAAATCAAGACGAGAAAATTCAGAAAATATAGAATAAGGGGGAAGATATTCATGCATGCGATTGAAAAACTTTTGGCTGCGAAAAGCCAGCGAGAGGAAGTTCATGCCGGTGAAATCGTCAATTGCGACATTGATTATGTGGGAATCAATGATCTCTACTACCAAACCGTAAAGTCTTTTTATGAAATGGGTGGAAAACAGGTTGTTCATCCGGAACGAGTGATTCTTTTTTTTGATCATTATGCTCCTTGTGCAACGGAAAAACAGGCGGATAATCACAAGAGATTCCGGGCATTTGCAAAAGAGCAGGGCATTACACATGTCATGGACATTGACAAAGGGGTTTGCCATCAGCTCATGGCTGATTATGGATTTTCCAAGCCGGGAGAAATTGTTGTAATCACGGACTCTCATACGACGACCCACGGTGCCTTCGGTGCTTTTGGAACGGGTGTGGGCGCAACGGATCTTGCTGTCATTATGGCAACTGGAAAACTTTGGTTTATGGTCCCCAAGGTTATTCGTATCAATCTAACGGGTAAACTGCCTGTTGGTGTCTATGCTAAGGACGTCATCCTGTACGTGATAGGAAGCGTCAAAGCAGATTTTGGCGTCTATAAAGCCGTTGAATTTACGGGGCCTGTCGTAAAGGAACTTAGCATTTCAGAACGGATGGCGCTTTGTAACATGAGCACGGAAATGGGATGTAAGGCGGCCTATATCCAGCCTGACGAAGTTACATTTGCTTATCTTAAGGAACATGGCATAACAGATTACACAGTTTATGAGACAGATCCTGATTATATTTACGATGCAGACCTTACCTATGATGTAAAACAGCTGACGCCTCAGGTCGCCGTTCCTTTTAGTGTTGATAATGTGTTTCCTATTGTCAATGAAGAAGGAATACCTGTGAACCAGCCTATCTCGGTTCCTGCACAGGTGGTCGGACACCGGATTTTGCTATTGCGGCGAAGATTCTCAAAGGGAAGCATATTGCGGAGGGTACCCGCATGATTCTTGTCCCTGCCTCTAAGAAAGTCCTTGAAGAGTGCATGGAAAAAGGCTATATCAAGACACTTCTTGAAGCTGGGGCAACGCTTACAGCACCTGGCTGTGCGGCTTGCCTTGGCATCCATCAAGGACTTCTTGCTGAAGGAGAAGCCTGCATTTCTTCGACAAACCGCAATTTCCCTGGGCGTATGGGCAGTGTCAAGGGCCGGGTTTACTTGGGATCGCCTGCAACAGTTGCTGCCTCGGCACTTCAGGGAAAAATTACAGATCCGACGCCGTATCTGAAGGGAGAATGATTTTATGGAAAAGGTTATGAAAGGCAAGGCGTGGAAATTTGGTAATAACATAGATACGGACCAAATTTATCCTGGCATTTATGTGGAACTGACGGAAATGGAAGATATTAAAAAGCACGCACTGAGCGGTAGCGCAGAACCGAAGTTTGCTGATGAGGTCCAGCCGGGAGACATTGTTGTTGCCGGCACAAATTTTGGCTGCGGGTCTTCCCGTGAACATGCGGCAATGACGCTGAAGGGGGCCGGAGTAGGTGCCGTTCTTGCAGAATCTTTTGGCAGAATTTTTTTTCGAAATGCAATCAATCTGGGGCTTCCAGTCATTGTGTGTCCTGGCATCAGTAAATGCGCTCAAAAAGGTGATGAAATCAGGATCGATATTGAAACCGGCGAGGTGACGGACGTAACCCGGGGCAAGGTTCTAAAAACAACGCCTTTCAGCCCTTATGTGCTAAATATTCTGGAAAGCGGCGGTATCAAGAATATGATCCGTAAATCCTTGATGGGAAAAGCATAAAAGGAGGAATAAAATATGCCAATTGAACTTGTTTTTGTCATTGGGATGGTTGTCCTTTTTACTCTGGCACTTAAAGTCAAGGCCAATGCTTTCATCAGCCTCCTTGCAACGGCTCTTGTCATGGGCCTTCTTTCTGGAATGAGCGGCCCTGCTACGATCAAAGCCATTACAGGCGGTTTTTCGGGGACCGTCAAGAGCATTGGTATCGTCATCATTTTTGGCATCATGGTGGGAAATTTCCTCGATGCTGCAAAAGGAACCAACCGGATGGCTCTCGACACAATTCGTATGGTGGGGCAGAAACATGCATCCCTTGCCATGGCTATCACGGGCTACATTGTATCTATTCCTGTTTTCTCCGATGCCGCGTTTGTTATCCTTTCTCCGCTCCTGAAAGCACTTCATAAGAAATCGGGGATTCCCTTGGCTATCCTTGCAGTTAGCCTTTCCGCAGGTCTTCTGGCCACCCATGTTTACGTACCGCCTACTCCAGGCCCTTTAGCGGCTGCGGGTCTTTTGGGAATCGATCTCGGTCAGGCTATTATGTGGGGGGCTTTTGCAGCTGTTTTCATGACTCTTTTTGGCTGGATTTTTGCAGAGCTTTACTTCCGGAACAAGCCGGAAAGCTATTATACGTTCCGTTCTGATGAAGAACAGGAAAAGGAAATGGTTCAACCGAAAGCCAAGTATCATTAAAATCGTAGTTGCACCGATTTCCCTTAGGTATATAATAGATAGGCACACTAGGAATTTTTGAGAATGTGGGTGGTTTAGATGAGCCGAGCGCAAATCAATATGCTGGAAGGATCCTTGTGGGACCTATTTTTCAATTTGCAATCCCTGTTGCAATGATTGGTATCCTGCAGCAGATGTTCAATACTGCAGATATTATGGTCTTGGGCCGTTTTGTTGGGACGGAGGCCCTTGCCGCGGTGGGCAACAATGCACCTGTCATTGGGGTTCTCGTTAATCTTTTCCTGGGGATTTCCCTCGGCGCCAATGTGCTGATTGCCCGGAAACTTGGCGGAGGACGGCTGAAGGAAGCTTCTGAAGCGATTCATACAACGGTCCTTATGGCCGGACTCACGGGGCTTTTTATCCTTGTCGTGGGCGAAATCTTTGCGGGACCCTCATGGGCTGGATGGGGGTTCCTCTTGAGGTGCGGGAGGCTTCGGAATTATATCTGCGCGTCTATCTATTGGGAATGCCAGGGATGACGCTCTATGACTTTTTATCGGCCATTTACCGCAGTCATGGCAATGTCAGGACGCCGCTTCTTTCCCTTGTAACGGCAAGTATCGTCAATATTGCAGGCAATTTGCTGGCTGTCTTTTTAGGGTTTGGCCTTGCCGGCGTTGTAACCGTGACCGCTATCGCAAACTATATCAGTTCGGGTCTTCTCCTGCGTCTTTTGCGTTATGAACATGGGGTGCTCCATTTTTATCCCGGTGCCATCCGCGTCCGCATGGAGGACATCAAGGAAATCCTTCGCGTTGGTGTGCCGGCAGGTATCCAGGGATGGTCTTTAATTTTTCGAACCTTGTTATCCAGTCGGCCATCAACAGCGAAGGGTCTCTTGCCATGGCTGCTTCGGCAGCGGCCTATGTCCTTGAAATCAATACCTATCCTTTTATCAATGCTTTTGGGCAGGCGGTGACGACTTTTACCAGTCAGAACTTTGGTGCGGGCAATATCAAGCGTTGTTTGAACGTAGTGAAAAAAGGCCTGACGCTGAACTTTGGCTTTACCTGCTTTTTGACGGTGCTTGTCTTTTTGGCTGCGCGGCCCTTTTTGGAGGTCTTTGGCCTAGAACCTGATGCCATGGAACTTGGCATGATGCGTGTCCATATCATCATCGGCTTTTATTTTCTCTCGTCTATCTATGAAAGCTTGCCGCATCCATGCGTGGCTTCGGAAACTCCCTTGCACCGGCTCTTGGCATGCTGGTCAGCATCGTCGGCACACGGATGCTATGGCTTGCAACGGTCTATGAGGCGGATCCGACTTTTCGGAATATCATGTGGTGCTATCCGCTTAGCTGGTTTGCCGCCGATGTACTGATTGGGGGACTCTTTGTGAGGGAGATGGGGAAGCAGAAGCGGTTAGCAAAAATTTGATGTAGAACGTGAGCCCCTTGCTTTCAGGAAAGATTACCTGAAGCAAGGGGCTCATGGCGTATCAGAGGAGGACCCGCCTCACGGTGGGGGATCGTGTAAAAGGCTGTCAAGCTGTCTTATTCGGGCAAGGCCCGAATGGCTTTCTCGTGGCCAAGGACGCGGCTATCAAGCCAAAAGACTTGGAGGGTAAAGACCGTGAGACCGGCGCCAAGTTTGTTGTCAAAGACACGTTTTCTGTCGTTCAAAAGCGATTTCTATGGTAAGGATTCACATAGTTCCAACCAGATCCAGCCCTGCCATGCGGTCTTTTCCCTTAGAACTCGATATAGCGCATCGATCCGCCTTTGCCAAGGCGGGGGTCGAAACCGGGAATTTTCCATAAGCATTGATTAACAAAATTTACCGGTTTTGGTGGTGGATGAGAAGCGCAGCGACGTTTCCTTGCAAGCGGTTAGCGAGTCAGATTCGCCCGAGTTTCGAAGGACGCTTTTAAAGCGTTAGCGAAAGTCCGAGAAACAGGTTCCCGGGCGAATCATTTTGGACCCGTTCCCCCATGAGGGGGCAGTTTGGGGCCGGCGGCGTTACATGTGCCAATGAGTACCTTAAAAGACCATAGCGTACGGCGCCATACCGGATCCTTCGGTTGTGGCGCTTTTTTAGTCAGCCCGAGTTTGACTGATTAACTCTTAGATTCACCGATCTCTCGTACGACATCGATGATCGATCCGTCCCGTGCTTCGATGATCCCTACGATGCGGTCCTTGAAGGTGACGGCATCGGGGACGCCGGCAATGGCATAGGCCCTGTCGCGCAGTTCTTCTATGGTACAGAAGGGAAGGTCGACACCTTTCATGGCGTCGATGAGGTCCTGACGCTTGGGATTGATGGCGATGCCAAAGTCCGTGATGACAACGTCCACTGTCTCGCCCGGCGTGGTAATGGTGGTGCATTCGGTCCTCACGGCAGGAATGCGGCCTTGCAGCAGCGGTACGATGACGATGGTGCATTGGGCCCCTGCCGCTGTATCTGGATGCCCGCCCTGGGCGCCTGTAACCATGCCGCTTGAGTCAACGACAACGTTGCAGTTGAAGTGGGTATCCACTTCTAAGGATGCGAGGATGACAAAGTCGAGATGATTGACGTAGGAAGCTTTGTTGAAGGGGTCTGCGTATTCACTGGTTGAGATCTCAATATGTCGGCCTGGATGATTCTTGATGCTTTCAATGGCCCCTGTATCAAAGACTTGGGCATCAACGATACGGTCAATCAGGCCTTCGTCCATCATGTCGCACATGGTCTTTGTGATGCCGCCGAGGGCAAGGCCCATATGGATGCCGTCCTTTCTCATATGTTCGGCAAGAATACCCGTCGAGGCAAGGGAAGCGCCGCCCGCACCTGTTTGGTATGAGAAGCCTTCTTTGTAGTAGGGGGTGTGGATGAGAAATTCTGTCGTATAGCGGGCCATGAGGAGCTTACGCATATCCGTTGTCGGTTTGGCTGGCCCTGTGGCAATCTTAACCGGGTCGCCAATGGCATCGACCACAACGACAGCATCCACGTCTGTCATGGAGATGGATGCCGGAATATTGGGAAAGGGGACCAGGGTGTCCGTAATGGCGACGACATAGTCTGCATACTGGGCATCGACCATGGAATAGCTCAGGACGCCGCAGTCACTTTTTCCGCCGACGGCACGGCAGTTTCCCATAGGGTCACAGGTGGGGGCGCCGATGAAGGCCATATCAATGTGTGTTTCCCCTGATTCGATGGCCCGGACACGGCCGCCGTGGCTGCGCATGATGGCGAGTTTCTTCAGTTTGCCTGTGGAAATGCTTCGCCAATCTTGCCGCGTACACCGGAAGACTCAATGCCCGTGATCGTTCCGTCTTCAATATAGGGGACGATGGGATCATGAGCTTTTCCTAGGGAGCTGGCACAGATGGTGATGTCCTTGATGCCTATCTCATGGACAGCTTCCATGACGAGGTTCACGATATAGTCCCCTTCGCGGAAATGATGGTGGAAGCCAAAGGTCATGCCGTCATGAACCCCGCCGGCAATGAGGGCGTCCTTGATGGAGGAAAGGACTTGCTGCGGGTTGGCACTATATGGGCGCGGGATTGATTGGCCGCGCGCCGATACACTTTTTGGTCGTTATGGAAACTGCCTTTAAAGACTTCTTTGCCGGTTCGTGCAAGGATTTCATCTGGAATTTCACGGCCGACTGCATTTTTCATAGAAAAACCTCCTTCGAGCGATGAATGGTCTTTATCTACAGCCTATTGGTTCAAGGATTGATGTGTCAAGGGGCCTTGACCTCCCCTAAAAAGGGGGACTGCTTTTTTTAATGGATTTTTGTAATCCGCGGTGTTATGGATCTGCTTTCCTTGAGAAAAAAACTTCCCGCCTCAAGGAAGCAGGAAGTTTTTGACAGGTTCTTATTTAATGAGGGCACCAAAGAGGATGGATCCGATGATCAGGACGATACCGCCGCCCAGACGGCTGGACAGCTGGGCATAGGCGATGAGGCCCATACGATGGGAAGCACCCAGTACAGCAAGGTCGCCGGAACCGCCGCGGTTTGCCATGCAAAGACCAGCGTGATGGCAGAGTCGATGGGATAGAAGCCAACGAGCTGACCGACGATTGCGGAACCGATGATGGCGCCGACAACAATCAGGAAGGCGATGACGACGTTGCTGAGGTTGATGGCATCAATCAGCTGGTTCAGGTCCGTATCGGCACCAACGCCGACCATGATGATGAGAACGAGGCAGGAGCTCATGAAGGACTGCAGACGTTAGCTGCTGCTTTTGTTGCGTTCGGGACAATCCCCGTCATGGCTGCAATGGTAACGATGATGATCATCCAAGCAAAGGGATGAATGGCAACACCGAAGACTTTCGGCAGGATGGCTTTACCCATGAGACGGCCGGCTGCATAGAAGCCAACGCCCATGAAGAAGGCACCGCCCATTTCCTTGATGGAAGGAATGGCATCGTTCTTTTCCGCTTCGATATCAAGGCCGGTACGGATCAGGGTGTTGCCGTCGCCGGTGAGCTGCGGATGTTTATGACCGATCTGGTTCAGGATAGCCGCCGTCAGGATGGCGAAGATGTTCGCAATGGTCAGGATCGTAATGGCGAAGGTGTAGTAGTTGGCTGCCTTGTCGCCCGTTACGGTCTCATAGATCTGGGAAAGCGGTACAGCACCGGCACCGTTGCCGCCGCCCATGATGGGAAGGACATAGTTCAGAAGGATCATATCCGGGGCAATGCCAAAGACGAGGCCGCCGGCAACTCCGAGCACGGCCGCGCCGATGAGGCCGCCAAAGATGGCAGGCAGATACCCAGCGAAGGATTTCAGCAGGAGTTTCTTTTCCAGACCAAGAATGGAACCACAGATCAGGAAGACAATGAAGAAGCTCAGGAAGTCAGCTTGATCCATGACCATGCCAACGGCTTTGGCATATTTGGCGGGAACCATCTTATTTGTAAACAGATAAGCCGAAACGAGGAAGGTCAGAACGAGACCGCCGCCGATATAGGAATTCCAGAAGGGGATGCGTTCACCGATTTCGTTGCAGATAATACCGAGGGCCAGCATGAAGGCAAAACCACCAGCAAGATCAGTGCTTAGGGAACCGGTCATAACACCTGCGGCCACAATGATGATGAAGCCGAGGCAGAGGGGCCAACTAAGGCCGAAGGGGGTGAAACTTTTCTTTTTTTCGTCGCTCATGATTGGACTCCTTTCGAAACTTGAATGGCTTTTGGGATGTGAAGGGGCAGGGGACAGCTGTCCATTTGTCACGCGCTTTCGTCAGGACCCGTAAAAAATAAAATGGCGGTCCGATGACAGTGGGCCCAAGGGAAAGGCGTGGCGCCGTTTCACATTCGCAAAAGGGGCGCGGGCGACCCCGCAGCCAAGTGAAGGTGATACTGTTCTCAAATCCTTCACAATTGAATCCTATCATAGATTAGGTGGACTCTCAAATAACAAGTTTTAAATATAAATAATAAGAAAAACCTTATGAAATGGCTGAAATCCTTGTAATCATGCGGTATATGGACGACGACGGTAAAATTCAAATTTTACTGAAATTAAAATAGTTGTTTTAAATTATGGATACTTGATTTGATTTTTGAAAAGAAACGTTACGGTAATCAAGAAAAAAGAGCGGGAAAGGCGTTATTTTGTCTTTCACCGGTTCCCATATGCTTTTGTCCATTGGCAGCTTTTCACCAATCCTTCCGCTTACAGGCTTTCTTTGGGGAAAAAGCGTTTAATGGCAAAGGGCACGGCAAAGTTCAGCATGAGAACACGGATCAGCTGGTAGGTGAGGATCATGCAACATCCTGCTCATTTCCATGCCGGCTAGACACATTTCAGCAATACCACCGGGAGCTACGGCAAGGAAAGCGCCAATCGGAGAATAGCCGTAAGCTTTTCCGATGATGACGGCTACGACCGCGCTGGTTCCGACCATGAGCAGGGAGCCAACAAGGACATTGGAACAAGGCGCTTGGTTCGCAGCAGTTTATCCCGGTCAAGCATGGTTCCAATATAGATGCCAATGCTCATTTGGCAAAAGCCATGACGGCGGGGGGAACAGAAGGAATCGGACCCCAGAGTGTGGCATAAAAAGCGGTAAAGAGGATGGGCCCTAAAAGGTTCCCCGTGGGTAGCTGGACCTTGCGGGCAAAAAGCTGCCCCATTACGGCAAGGGGAAAAACGATGAGCCAGCCCGGGTGAAAGAGCTTCATCCGTCTGTGACAAGGCCTGCCAAAAGGTCCGGCGCGGCGGTCTTGGTCAGGATCCCGCCAAATAGGTTGATGGCAAGGAAAGGAACGCTCACTTCAACGACGAAAAGGCGCAGGCATTGGGAAACGACGACGACGTTTTCGTCGGCATCATGGTATTCTTCCATAAGGAGCGTCATCTGCGTCAAGCCGCCAGGCAGGCAGCCCATGACACTGCTCAGCAGATTGGCAAAGGTGTGGCGGGCCATGTAGATGGCAACACAGACGGAAACAAAAAGCGTGCTGAGAGAGGCCCCCAGGACGCCGGGCAGTTCTGCGCCCATGCGCATGATGGTGCCTGATGTGCAGTGGGCCCCAATGCCGTACCCCGCTATGCCCAGCATGGCGTTGCGAAGGGAGAGGGACCCAGAAAATGTTGGTCTATAAAAGGTTTTACAGCAAAAGGCAGCAAGAATCCCGCCCAGCATGTAGGAATTGGGATCTCAAGCTGGCGGAGCAGGAACCCGATGAGTGCAGCAGCAATAAAAACAAGATAGTTAAGCATAAGGCATCTCCTTTTCTGCGGCATCCTGCCCCTCAGGCTGCCGAATCATTCCTTTCCCTTATTGTACCGGAAAGTCAGGGGATGGCAAATGGGGATTGGGAGCGATGCTGACCGTGTTGGGAGCGGTGAGGGACAAAGAACGGGGAATCTTGCCTGATGCCTCAAAGAGGGGACGAAAGGAGAACTTTCTTTATTTTTGTTGTTTTACCAACAGAATCACATGACCGTTTCCCCTATACTACAAGTAACGAAAGGAGGAACCGACTATGAAAGCCGTTCATACGCCTTTTTCCATTGTAAAAGAAAATGCTTATGTCCCAGGCTGCACGGTTTCGCAGCAGCTTCTTATGGGACCTTCAGCTGCCTTTCACGCGTTTTCCCTTGCGCCCCGTACGGATATCAGTCCAGAGACCTATGCCTATCCTAAGCTCCTGACGGTACTTGATGGGGCCATGACGGTCCAAGCGGGCCGCACCGCGTTTTTCCTTTCCCAAGGGAATAGTCTCATTGTTCCTCTTGGTGTTGCTTTTGGCGTCCACACAGAAAGCGGTGCGATTTATACCGAACTATCGACAAAGGAGGATCTCATCATGAATCTTGAGGCTGGTCAATTATTTGTATTCAAGGACCTTGTCCCGACAGAAGCGGGAAAGATTGTCAATCGTGACGTTGTTTCGTCGCCCCATATGAAACTGGCTCTCATGGGCTTTGGTGAAGGGACGGGCCTTACGGAACACGCGGCTCCCGGAAAGGCCCTTGTCATGGCCCTTGAAGGGAAAGCTGTCATCACCTATGAAGGAACGGACCATCTCATTTCTGCTGGTGAAAGCTTCGTTTTTGATAAAGGCGGCCGTCATGCGGTTACGGCACAGGGCCCTTTCAAGATGGCGCTGTTATTGGTGCTTGATTGAGAAAGCCTTTCGCCTTGCAGTGAGGAGGCGGTGCCGCTGTCATGAGCATGACCGGCATAGGCGGCCCGCTCATGACGGGAAACTCGTCCTGTGTGGGTTTCTTCAAAATGCAAAACACGGCCAAGGAGTGCATGAATCGCGCTCCTTGGGCCGTGTTTTGCATTTTTTTTATGGATTCGGTCTGGCGTGGCCGAGGGGCAGCCTTATTCCGCTTGCTCTGCGTCCCTGCCTTCTACCTGGTCACAAGTTCCTTAGTTTTTCGAGCCGCTTTCGTGTCACAGGGTGATCGGACCATAGGCGGCCAAAAAATCCGGAGTCGTCAGCACCGCCGCCCGATATGTCAAAGAGGGCGTTATGGAGCTCGACGCCGTAGCCGATTTCAAAGGCGTACCTGTCGGCGGCATATTCGTCCTGCCTTGCTTTGACAAGCCGGAGCAGGTGGAGCGGGAAATTCATGGTAAAGCTCAAGGCCTGGATCCACAAGTTGCAGAAAAAGACCATGAGGGAAATGAGTAGGCCCAAGATGGGGGATGATGAGAAAGATGCGGAGCATAAAGACGATGGCCCGGTAGATGCCACTGACGAAGGTAATGGGAAGATTCATGCCGTAGCTTAAGAGCAGCCACTGCGTATGGTGATAATGGAGGTGACCCAATTCATGGGCGAGGACACCGCTCACCTCGTCCATGGGAAGCTGGTCAAGGAGCCCCTTAAAGACGACGATATGATGGTCGCCAAAAGCATAGGCGTTGAGCTCTGCCGTGTCTTGGATATAGAGCGTAAAGTCACTGCGCCGAAGGCCCGCTTTTTGGAGCACTGGGTCAAGGCAGGCTTCGATGTAGCAAGATCATCGCCTTTGGCTCTGCGCGCGCGTTTACATGGAGAAGGATGGACTGGAAAAAGGAAAAACGGCTCAAAAGGGCAGGAATGATGAGGCAGAGGGCAAGAAGCAAGGTCACATCCTGACTGGTGAGGCCACCTGTGTGCAGGGGGCGGAACCATGTGGAGGCGTAAAAATGACAAGAGCCTGGATAATGAAATATAGATGCACGACGAGCATGACGTAGTCGATGGCAAACTGGATCAGGAAGAGGAGAAAACTGATCATGAAGGAACCCACTCCTATCGTGATGGATTTTTCCCATTATAGCATAGAAAGAGGGACCTTTTATCCTCTCGGAACCATTTTGCTTTTCTTTCGGGAATGTTCGTTTTAAAAAGACAAAATTAAGCTATGTTGTTAGTAAGTTTACAAAATGCTATCGGATAGAGAAAATATAAAATATTTTGTTGACACATTCCAATTCTGTGGTATACTTGCGTCAATACAATTTTTACAAGCAAAAGGTAATGATCAGGAATAGCATGAACGATGAAGCTAAGAGAGCTGCCGGGTGATGCGAGGCAGTGCGGATAGGGCATGCTTCTCACCTGTAAACCCCTTATCTGAAGGGCCGCGTCCCCTAGGGTAAGGCGCTATGGATGCGTTATAAGGCCAAGAGTACAATGGTAGGGTGGTACCGCGAACCAACGCCCCTGCTGGAGAAGATCCAGCAGGGGTTATTTTTATGTTGCAACTATGGATACAGTATACAGCGGCCTTGCCAGTGTGGAACAAGGAGGAAAACGATGAAAACGAGGAAGATGATGAAAGTGATGACGGCAGCCTGTCTGGCGGTCCTGATGACAGCCTTTGCGGGGTGCGGCAAAAAGGAAGCAGCCACAAGCGGTCAAGGCGGCAAGATCGAGTACAAGCTTGCCTATCATCTGCCAGCGGACCATCCCCTGGCAAAGGGTGTCGAATCCTTTATCCAGAAGGTGAAGGAAAAGACCCATGGCGAGGTGACGATTACGGCCTATCCGGCAGGGCAGCTCTATAACGACAAGAGCATGAACGATGCATCATGACAGGCGGTGTCGATATGGGCCTTAATACGGTGGGTCGCTGGGCGACGGTGGTGCCTGCTATGGAAGTCTTTGATGTGCCCTTTGTATTTCCTAGCTACGAAAAAATCGATCAGGCCATCGATGGAGGCATGGGCAGGACCTTGCTGATGAACTGGCGAAAAAGCATGTCAAGGTCGTCTATTGGGCGGACTACGGTTTCGTCCAGTTTGCCAATAACAAGAAGCCTATCCAAAAGCCGCAAGATTTTGAGGGCTGAAGATCCGTGGTTACAGCGAAATTGCGTCGGAAACCATCAAGGCCCTCGGCGCATCGCCCGTGACCATGGGTTCTGCAGAAGTCTATATGGCTATGCAGCGTGGCACCATTGATGGACAAAGTTCCGGCACGAGCGCCATGCGGGACCGCAAAATCCACGAAGTGGCCAAGTATCTCACCGTGACGAACCATGCATCGCCGGAATTCATTCTCGCCATGAACGACCGCTCCTTTGCCAAGATGAGTAAGGAGCAGCAGGATGCCTTTATGGAAGCGGCGAAGGAAGTGCAGGAAGAGACCCGAAAAAATGCGAAGGCCATGGATGAAAAGGGACTGGCGGACCTCAAGGCCAAAGGCATGGAAATCTACGTAGTCCCTGAAGATGAACTGATTGCTTGGCGCAAGGCGACAAAGTCCGTTTGGGATACGTTCCTGAAGCATACGGGTTCGATTGGCAAAACGGTCCTTGATATGGCCGTAAAAGTCTAAGGAAGGGAGGGGCGAAGTCCATGCAATCTATCTTTGCTGTCTATAACAGGATCCTTGAAAAAGTGACAAATTTTACAGCCGTCCTTGCGGGCATCCTGCTCTTTGTCCCTGTTTTCTCGATTTTTTATGAAGTCGTATCTCGCGGGCTTTTCAATGAACCGACGGAATGGGCCACGGAGCTATCTACCTACTGCGTCCTCATGGCGGGATTTTTAGGCATGGGGGAAGCCCTGGCCCGGGGTCGCCATATCCATGTTGATATGATGATTTCCCATTTGCCTCAAAAGACAAATGAAGTCCTGCGCATGGCCGTCTCTATCATTTGCATGATTTTTACAGTCATTTTCTGCTATACATCGGCCCAAATGGTCTATACATCCTATGACCTTGACATGGTGGCGGCAAGTACGCTGCGCATGCCCTTGTGGATTCCCCAGCTGTCCATGCCCATTGGGATCGGGGTCCTGTTCCTGCAGTTTGTCCGCCTCTTTGGCGAATCCGTTCTGGCCTACCGTAACGAGAAAGGAGGAAAGGCCGCATGATTGTCATCTTTACCTTTGCCTTACTGGTGCTTCTTGCCATTGGCGTTCCTGTGGCCTTTTCCTTGGGTGCGTCGGGTCTTTTGGGCATGGTGCTTTTTATGCCCGGTGACGGCGCCCTGGAGCAAATTCCCATCCTGGCCTATAAGGCTCTCGATGATTTTGTCCTCTGCGCCGTGCCGCTTTACATCCTCATGAGCGCCATTTTGCTCAAGGGAAAGGTCGGGGAAGACCTTTTTGACCTGGGCAATAAGTGGCTGCGGCATCTGCCCGGCGGCCTTGGCATTGCGACGATTGTCGCCTGCGGCATCTTTGCCGCGATTACAGGTTCCAGTGTGGCCTGCGCGGTCACAGTCGGAGCCATTGCCATTCCGGAAATGCTGAAACGGGGCTATGACCGGTCCGTTGTACTGGGCGCCGTGGCCGGCGGCGGAACGCTGGGTATCCTCATTCCGCCGTCCATTCCCATGATCCTTTATGGGTCCATTACGGGTGAATCCATTGGCCAGCTTTTTATGAGTGGTGTCCTTCCCGGCGTGCTCATGACGGTCTTTTTCATTTTTATCGTCGTCTACCGCTCCCGTCATTTGAAGCTTGAAAAAAAGGCGCCCCTTTCCGAACGCTTTGCTGCCCTGAAAGGGTCCATTTGGGGACTGCTCCTTCCTGTCATCGTTGTGGGCGGCATCTATACGGGGGCTTTTACGCCGACGGAAGCAGCTGCTGTCGGTACGGTCTATGCCCTTTTCATCACCTTTGTGATTTACCGGACCCTTTCCGTAAAGGACCTGCCGGGCATTCTCATGGAGACGGTGGGAACGTCGGCCATGATCTTTGCCATTATGATCGGTGCGTCCCTCTTTGGCTTTGTTCTCACCATTTTGCAGGTGCCCCAAGCCCTTACGATGATGGTTGCCGAAGTGGAAGTGAGCCGCTGGGTCTTTTTCATTCTGATCAATCTGCTCCTGCTCTTTTTGGGCTGCATCCTTGAAACCGTCTCTATTATCTTTATCACGGTGCCCATCTTATACCCCATCATCAAACAGTTGGGTTTTGATCCCATTTGGTTCAATGTCGTGATGCAGATCAACATGGAAATGGCCCTTATCACGCCGCCCGTAGGCATGAACCTTTTTGTCCTCAAAGGCGTCAGTCCCGAGAGCCGCATGGAAGACATCATCCGCGGCGTCATTCCCTATATCGGTGTCATGGCGGTAGAAATCCTCTTCCTCTGCTTTGTTCCAGAACTTGCTACGTGGCTTCCAAGTGTCGTTAAATAATAGGCGCTGCCTTTTCTTCCGTGATATAATAAGAGGGAAAGAACAAGCACTCACAGAGGGGAGAGATGGTCATGCTGTCATTTGAAAAGGAACGGAACCGCAAAGTAGCGGAAAAAGTGATCAAGGGACTCCAAAGCCGCAATATGGAAGGCTATTTTGTAGAAACAAAGGACGAAGCCCTAGGCCTTGCTTTGGACCTGATTCCCAAAGGTTCAAGCGTCAGCTGGGGCGGGACCTATTCCATTGAGGAAATCGGACTCAAGGAAGCCCTGATCCAGGGGCAGTACACGGTTTATAACCGGGGATACGAAAAAGACGCCCGAAGAAAAGCGGGAGATGATGCTGAAAGCCCACAGCTGCGATACCTTCTATCAAGTACGAATGCCATTACGGAAGATGGCGTCCTTGTGAACCTT
>ENA-OQCE01000749-OQCE01000749.1-human-gut-metagenome-genome-assembly--contig:-NODE-749-length-15332-cov-1.784018_pt1 | contig 15332 bp, 25 predicted proteins | sample MGYA00242495_ERZ504572 | MGnify/ENA primary metagenome ERZ504572 (study PRJEB26092, sample SAMD00036228) | human gut metagenome | host: Homo sapiens | study: EMG produced TPA metagenomics assembly of...
ATGTTTCGTAACGGGGATAGGAGCTTCGCTAAGCGATATTGCATATGCTTTGCTGACGGGCTACGGATGAGTTTCGTTTTTGATTATGTCAACAAGAACATCTTTTACCTGCAGCTTTTCGGAAGCATTCTTCTGTTGGCATTTGGCATTTATACGTTCCGCAGCAATCCGGTACAGTCCATCCGGCCGGTATCCACCAATAAGGGTTCCTATTTCCATAACTTCATAACGGCGTTTGCCGTCACACTTTCCAATCCACTGATTATTTTCCTTTTTGTAGGCCTTTTCGCCCGCTTCGCTTTTGTAAGTGAGGGCGTGCTGGTGTTTGAGGCTGTCACCGGATACCTGCCATCGCATTGGGTGCTTTGGCTTGGTGGTTTGGCATAACCTTTTTTGTCAATAAGGTCCGTACACAATTCAACCTGCGAGGTATCTGGATACTGAACCGTATTATCGGGAGCATTGTCATTGTGGTGTCTGTGATGGGACTGGTGTTTACGCTGATGGGTGAATCGCTGTATTAATGGATAATCGATAGTGGATAAATTGATAATGAAGTCATAAATCTAAGGTTATAAATCATACATTTTATCGTGAAGATTGCGCAACAACTGAAAGAGAAGAATATAGCCGAATACCTTATATATATGTGGCAGGTGGAGGACTTGCTCCGTGCCAACGGCTGTGACATAGACCGGATACGCCAGAACATCATCTTGCGCTATCCGGAGGAGGAACGGCCTGCGCTGGAAGAATGGTATGGAACCTGGCAGATATGATGCGTGCGGAAGGCGTAACGGAAAAAGGGCATCTGCAAATCAACCGTAATGTCATTCTGAATCTGACGGAGCTGCATGGCGAATTGCTGGCTTCTACGAAATATCCGTTCTATAATGCGGCTTATTTCAAGGCACTGCCTTTTATCGTGGAACTGCGTCAGAAGAACGGCCGGAAAGAGGAGTCTGAGGTAGACACTTGTTTCGAGGCGCTTTATGGAGTGCTGCTGTTACGCTTGCAGAAGAAGGAAATCAGTCAGGGCACGGCAAAGGCTATGGAGGCCATCAGTGGTTTCATCTCGTTGCTTGCCAACTATTATGACAAGGAGAAGCGGGGAGAACTGGAGTTGATGGATAATTGATAGTGGATGATTGATAATTATGAAGGAAAATATTGTTCATCGTAACATTCTATATATAAGTGTAACTTTATTAAATGAATATTCTGATAACCGGTGCCAACGGTCAACTTGGCAATGAAATGCGAGTGTTGTCGAAAGAAAACGGACAACATGCTTATTTTTTCACTGATGTGCAGGAATTGGACATTTGCGACGAACAAGCTGTGCACAGGTTTGTGAAGGGTAACCGGATAGATGTGATTGTGAATTGCGCTGCTTATACGGCGGTGGACAAGGCGGAGGACAATCAGGAACTTTGCGACAAGCTGAACCATGTCGCTCCTGGCTATCTGGCTGCCGCTGCCGAAGCTTGCGGTGCTGCCTTGATACAAGTGTCCACCGATTATGTTTTCGACGGAACCGGACACACTCCTTATACGGAAGAGGCGGCCACTTGCCCCAATTCGGTATATGGCTCTACTAAACTGGCAGGTGAGCAGGCGGTGATGAAGCATTGCAGCCGTGCCATGATTATCCGTACAGCATGGCTCTATTCCATTTACGGGAATAATTTTGTGAAGACGATGCTTCGTCTGGGGCGTGAGCGAGAGACGCTGGGGGTTGTCTTCGACCAGATAGGTACGCCGACATATGCCAATGATTTGGCACGTGCCATTTTTGCGGCTGTCAACCGGGGGATTGTTCCCGGTATCTATCATTTTAGCAACGAGGGTGTGTGCTCGTGGTATGATTTCACGTTGGCTATCCATCGCCTGGCCGGCATAAAGACCTGCAAAGTAAACCCACTACATACGGACGAATTCCCTGCCAAGCGCCGCGTCCGCATTATTCCGTACTGGACAAGACAAAGATAAAGAAGACATTCGGCATCGATATACCCCATTGGGAGGCGAGCCTTGCCGTCTGCATGAAGAATTTGGAAGAGTGATTATTACTGACTAATTGATATATGGCCAATAACAACGAAATAGAGAGACGGAGAACGTTTGCGATTATTGCGCATCCGGATGCCGGTAAGACATCATTGACCGAGAAGCTGTTGCTTTTTGGTGGACAAATCCAGGTGGCGGGTGCCGTAAAGAGCAATAAGATAAAGAAGACGGCAACGTCGGACTGGATGGATATTGAAAAACAGCGTGGTATTTCCGTTACCACTTCTGTAATGGAGTTCGACTACCATGACTACAAGGTCAACATCCTTGATACTCCGGGTCACCAGGACTTTGCTGAAGATACCTACCGCACGCTGACGGCTGTGGACAGTGTTATCATCGTGGTGGACGGTGCGAAAGGTGTGGAAACGCAGACACGCAAGCTGATGGAGGTCTGCCGTATGCGTAATACGCCGGTGATTATCTTCATCAACAAGATGGACCGTGAAGCCAAAGACCCGTTCGACCTGTTGGACGAGCTGGAGGAGGAACTGCACATCCACGTGCGTCCCTTGACGTGGCCTATCGAGAGCGGTGTCCGTTTCAAGGGTGTCTACAATATCTACGAGCATAACCTCAACCTCTACCAGCCAGCAAGCAGGTGGTGACGGAGAAGGTGGAAGTGGACATCCATACCGAGGAGCTGGACAACCGGATTGGCGCCCAGCTGGCCGACAAGCTGCGCGGCGAACTGGAACTGATAGACGGCGTTTACCCCGAATTCGATAAGGAGGAATACTTGAAGGGTGAGCTTGCTCCCGTGTTCTTCGGCTCGGCACTGAATAATTTCGGTGTGCAGGAACTGCTGGACTGCTTTGTGGAGATTGCTCCCAGTCCCCGTCCCGTGAAGGCGGAAGAGCGTGAGGTGGAGCCGGAAGAACCTAAATTTACCGGATTCATCTTCAAGATAACCGCCAATATCGACCCGAATCACCGTTCATGTATCGCTTTCTGCAAAATCTGCTCCGGGAAGTTTGTACGCAATGCCCCGTACTTGCATGTACGTCATGGCAAGACGATGCGCTTCTCGTCGCCCACGCAGTTCATGGCGCAGCGCAAGACGACTGTCGACGAGGCTTGGGCGGGAGATATTATCGGCCTGCCGGACAACGGTACGTTCAAGATTGGCGATACGCTGACCGAAGGCGAGGCGCTCCACTTCAAGGGACTTCCGAGCTTCTCGCCGGAGATGTTCAAGTACATTGAGAATGCGACCCGATGAAGCAGAAACAGCTTGCCAAGGGTATCGACCAGTTGATGGACGAAGGTGTGGCGCAGTTGTTCGTCAACCAGTTCAACGGGCGTAAGATTATCGGTACGGTGGGGCAGTTGCAGTTCGAGGTCATCCAGTATCGTCTGGAGAACGAATACAGTGCGAAGTGCCGTTGGGAGCCGCTCAGTCTGTATAAGCCTGCTGGATTGAGAGCGATGATGCGGCGGAGCTGGAAGCCTTCAAGAAGCGCAAATACCAGTACATGGCCAAAGACCGCGAGGGCAGGGATGTGTTCCTGGCCGATAGCGGATATGTGTTGCAGATGGCGCAGATGGACTTCAAGCATATCAAGTTCCACTTTACGAGCGAGTTCTAAGCTATATGATTTTTGCTGACTCGCGACCATGAATGATGCGAGTCGAAGAAAAAGAAGAGGTACAAAGTAATGAAAAACTTTGTACCTCTTTATTTATTGTGGGAAGAAAGTGTTACCTTTGTTTCTGCAACGATTAATATGCATTGATTATGAAAACTGTTGAAGTAAGCTCGTTCCTTACCGATTTTACACCTTACTTATTATAAACACAAAATTTCAAGATGAAACATGCCTCCCTTTTTCTCCTGCTGACCCTCCTTTTAGGGCTGACAGCCTGCTCGAAACCTGCCGATAGAACCTTGATGAACTACGAACAGTCCCTTGTCCATGCCGACTCGCTGGTGCAATGCGGTGCTGTCGACAGTGCCCGGGCCGTCCGTCTGATTTCCGGCTTGCACCGTGAATACAATCAGATAAAGGAGCTTTCCGATGGCAGGCATGTGCGGCTGAAGCCGGTCAGTGGTTACGAACGTTTCTTCTGGGGAGTGTTTTCTGTAATCATGTTCAGCATCTCCGGTGCTATGCTGTTCAGCCTTGTCCGGTTCAAGAAGGAACGCCGTCACCGCAACTACCTTATCACCCTGAGTGAGAACGAACAGCGCCTGCGCAACAACGAACGCGAGCGCGAGGAACTGGAAGAGTGCCTGAAGGAGATGTCGCTGACCGACGAAGAGCGCGAAGAAGTGCATAGCTCGCTGACAAACCTCATGGAGCATGGCAGCCGTCTGGATAAGGAAACGAGTTGCTCCGCGCCCGTCTCAAGGAGTATGAAGACAACCCCGTGCCCCGCGAACTGGAACTGTTGAGGAAAGAGGGCGAGCGTGTCCGGATGCTCGACGGCAGGTGCAGGCGCTTGCTTCTGCATGATAGACGCAGACGAAGTGGTGAAGCAGTTGCGCATCCAGCCCAAATTCCTTGCGGACAGCCAGTGGGACTACTTGCAGAAGCTTACTGACAGAGTATACAAGGGCGCTTCCAAACGCCTTGTCCTGCGCTTTCCCCAGCTTACGCCCGCCGACAGCCAGCTTTGCATGCTTATCCGCCTGCACTTCAGCAATGCACAGATTGCCACGCTCATTGCCGTGTCTCCCGCTTCCGTGTCCCAGCAGAAGTTTCGCCTGAAGAAACGGATGATGCAGGCAGATGGTGGACTGTTTGCTGATGGAGAGACGCTGGATACAGTAGTGTGCCATGTCTGAAATTTCGGATTGCAAGACAACAGTGACAAGGGTATGAAACTATTAGGTGGCATTAAGATAAATTGGGCCCGTAATTTCTTTACGGAAATCCTTTTCCGTATCTTCAAGTGGGATTTGTCAAGTCCGGCTAATTATGAGTTCATAAAAACGCTATCAAAGACGGTATCATAAAAAATGGTATTGTATATGGACCGAACGAATCGGGTAAAACAAACTTCAGTTTGGCCTTATTCGATATTGAGAACCATTTGTCGCCCCAATGGAAGAAGATAGATTATTATGTGAATTTTATTTATGCCGGAAAGAAAGAGGGAGTAGTCGGGTTCGAATATACATTTAGGTTTGAGAACGGGATAGTTGTCTATGTCTATTCTAAAAATGCCGGTGGTATATTAGTGTCCGACTCGCTTCGGGTGGACGATAATTGGGTTTTTGAACGGAAGAATGGTTCTTTTTGCATAGACAAGCAACAGTTTCCTATGGAAGAAACCATAGAGAATAACCTCGGAAGTAATGCCGATATTTTTATATGATTATTTTAGGAATATAGCCAATTCGTGTTGATTTATTAGGACAAAAAGTCGGTGATTTCCTCTGTTCTCAATTCTGTTTTGCTACTAATATAACCTCGGTCTTATACTGAACCCTATTCAGTCGTATACTGAATGCCATTCACTCGTATATTGAATCCTATTTAGTCGTATACTGAATTACCCCCACTTCAGAAGGTGTTCTGGGAGGGGATGGACTGTGACGGTTTGATGGCTTGAAACGGATGTTTTTGGGATTTGAAATGTTGTTACAAAATGAAATAAGAAACTGATTGGTGACTTAAAAAAATATTGTTATTCCTTGTTATTTCAATAGTTCGCTCTCTATCGGACTGCTGTGTTGAATTGATTACGGATGAGAGCATAGAATCAAATTGCTCCATAATTAAAAATATCCCTCCAAAAGAAGTGAGTTTACCGGATTTTATGCTTATTTTTGTCATGCTTGTTGAAGATTTCTTGTGCTTTTTTGCAACACTAATTTAAGTGAATCTTCTGACATGGCAAAGTACTGGGCAATATTTTATTACTCAGTACTTTAAATAATTGTTTTGTAAAGTGCCGCGGAACTAAGGTCTAATAAAACGAGGATGGAACATTCCAAATTAATAAACAATATAAACGAGCGTGTAGTGGATGACATCAAAGGACGGTTATCCAAAGGTACTTTTGTGTCTATTGCTGCGGCTTTATTCTCCATCTATGCCTACGAAGCATTGAAAGAAGAATTGGAGCAAGTGGAACAATTGCGTTTCATTTTCACATCTCCTACTTTCATCAAGGACAAATCAAAGAAAGAGAAACTTAAAACATTAGAAAACAATTAAGAAACAAGATATATGACTGACATATTAAAACATTTGGATTTGAACTCTGCAGACGGAACGCAACTCAATCTTGATGCGCTCTATCAGATAGCACCTTCGGCATTTACCGAAGTACGTGATGACAAGACTGGTGAAATCTCCCGAAAGGTAAACTTCGAGGTGCTTCGCCGGTTGCTTGGCGACCATGTCACAGACGGCGGATGGCGAGATGTATCATGTTACATGTAGGTAAGAATGCCGCTCGTGCGGAGGCTGCCAAACCAACCGATAAGACATTACGCCCGGTGGTGGAAGATTCCGTGGATTGGGACAATACGAAGAATATCTATATCGAAGGTGATAACCTGGAAGTGCTCAAACTCTTGCAACGCTCATATGTGGGTAAGGTGAAGATGATTTATATCGACCCACCCTATAATACTGGCAATGACTTTGTGTATCACGACGACTTTGCTCTCACTGCTGCCGAAGAGGATTTCAAAGCCGGCAATGTGGACGAGTTGGGCTATCGCTTCAGGAAGAATACCGATACGAATGGTAAGTTTCATTCGGATTGGTGTAGTATGATTTATAGTCGTCTGCTGGTGGCTCGTTCTCTGCTCACGGAGGATGGAGTTATCTTTATTTCGATAGGTGATTGATGAGAATGCAAATCTCATCAAAATATGTGATGAAGTCTTTGGCGAGCATAATTTCATTGCTGATATTTGCCATAAGCATAGAGCCTCTGTTTCTAATGATAGAATAATATCTGAGAATCACAATCACATTGCGTTTTATGCCAAAGAAATAAATGAGGTGTTTGCTCAACAAAAGAATATAGGAGAAGACCCTGTATTAGACGGATTTGATCGAGAAGACGATAAGGGAAAATATAAATTGGCACCTGTAGATGGTCCTGGTGGAGCAAAGAAAGGTAATCCTTTTTACGAATTTATGGGCGTTGAAGGATATTGGAGATATTCAAAAGAGACCATGCAGAAACTGTATGATAATGGACTGCTTATTGTCACAGAGAACAATCTCCAGAAGAAGTATTACGAAGATCAGGCTCGACAATCAAGAAAAAAAGTTACGACTTGGTGGGATACAGATTTCTTAACTTCTTCCGCAACTTCATATCTTCAGAAATTAATGGGCTGCAAAGCATTCGACAATCCCAAAAGTATAAATCTCTTGATAAGGATGCTCAAGATGATGACTCATTTTGATAAAGATGCACTTATCCTCGATTTCTTCTCAGGCTCTGCCACCACTGCTCATGCTGTAATGCAACTCAACGCCGAAGACGGAGGTAACAGAAGATATATCTGCGTTCAGCTTCCCCGAAGAAACGCCAGAATATAGCGAAGCACGTAAGGCAGCTACGCCACTATCCCTGAGATAGCCAAAGAACGCATCCGTCGTTCCGGTGCAAAAATAAAAGCAGATTCCCCGCTTACTACCCAAAACCTCGACACCGGTTTCCGTGTCTACCGCCTTGACGAAAGCAACTACGAGAAAGTATCACTTTCACCCAAGGAATACAAGCAAGACCAGCTTGACCTCTTTGCCTATAATATCAAGCGCGATCGTACTGACCTCGACCTACTCTATGGTTCGATGTTGGCATGGGGGTGTTCGCTTGGACTTGCCCTTGCAGGCAGAAACCATGGACGGTTGTACCATCTACACTGTCAACGAAGGCGATCTTGTGGCTTGCTTCTCCGAGGCATTACCGATAAGGTAGTAACTGCGATGGCCGACAAGAGTCCCTTGCGTGTACTTTTCCGTGATGCCTGCTTCAAGGAAGATGCTCAGAAAATCAATATTTATGAGCAGTTCAAGCAATCCTTGGATTGGTCGGATAATGATGCGTTTAATAATATCAGAGTAATTTGACGTGTCCATGGAAGAGAACAACAAAATACCAATCTATACAGACAATGACGGTCTGACAAAGATAGATGTGAAACTTGAGGAAGATACTTTATGGCTTACTCAAGCGCAGATGTGCGAGTTGTATCAGACGAGTAATCGAATGTAAGTGAGCATATTAAGCACATTTTCGAAGAAGGCGAACTACAAGAGGACTCAGTTGTTCGGAAATTCCGAACAACTGCCACAGATGGTAAGTCATACATGACAACCTTCTATAATCTTGACATGATTATCGCTTTACTTGATTTCGCAGAAAGCCAAGCCGAGAAAGAGCAACCCATGACCATGAACGATTGGGCAAACTATCTGGATCGCATACTCACCTCAACTGGAGAACAACTCCTACTGGATGGAGGCCTAGTATCCCATCAAGAAGCGATGGAACATGCCACTACTGAGTATCGTAAATATAAACAACGCACACTCAGCGATGTGGAGCAAGACTATTTGAACGCTATCAAGGCGATTAGTGACAAAAGTAAGAAAGGAGGCAAAAAGTGAAAATAAGATATAAACATCAACGCTTTCAAGCGGAGGCCGCCAAATGCGTGAGCGATGTGTTTCAGGGGCAACCCAAACACGATGGCAGCCGCACCTTCTTGAACGAGTTTGGTGCGCTCAACTTCGACGGCTTCGGCAATCTTCCCCTTGTACTTGACAATGAAAGTATTTGCGAGAATGTGCGTGGCATACAGATGGCAGAAGGATTGAATCCCGTGGAGCATCTGGAGGGAGACGGACGTACCTTTACCATCGAGATGGAAACAGGTACGGGTAAGACCTATACCTACATCAAGACCATGTATGAGCTGAACGCCCGCTATGGCTGGTCGAAATTTGTGATTGTAGTGCCTAGTATTGCCATCCGCGAAGGCGTGTTCAAGAGTTTTGAGAGTATGGCAGAGCACTTTGCTGGAGAATATGGTAAGCGTATGCAATACTTCATCTACAACTCGAAGCAGCTCGCTAAGATTGATGCCTTTGCTTCGGATAACGGCATTCATGCAATGATTATCAATACGCAGGCTTTCAATGCTTCGCTTAACGAGGATAAAAACAAGGAAGGTCGCGCAGGTGATTCCGCAGCCCGTATCATCTTCTCACGCCGTGATGAGTTCGGTTCGCGAAAGCCTATTGACATCTTGGCAAAAACGAATCCCATCCTAATTATTGACGAGCCGCAAAGCGTGTTGGGAACGGATAAAAGTAATGCTACACGAAAAGGTATCAAACTGTTTAACCCGCTCTTTACCTTACTTTATAGTGCCACGCACCGTGAAATATTCAACCAAGTATATCGCCTCGATGCCATCGACGCTTACAACAAGAAGCTGGTGAAGAAAATAGAGGTACGCAGTGTGCATCAAGTGGGTTCTACAGCTACCAATAGCTATGTCTATCTGGATGAGATCGTCATTAGCAAAGGCAATCCACAAGCTCGATTGGGCTTCGATGTCAAGACTGCCAATGGCACACGCCAGACCATTCGTTTGGTCGGCGAAGGATCGATCTCAAAGAGCAAAGTGGCGGTTTGCAGGAGTATGCCAATAACTTTAAAGTGGAATGTATAGACGGATTGACCAATACCGTGCATTTCCTCAACGGACTGACGCTTCATCCCGGTGAGGTGGTGGGCAGCGTGAATGAGGATATTCTCCGTCGCCACCAGATACGTGAAACCATCAAGACTCATTTGGAACGTGAACGCCAACTTTTTGCTCGCGGCATCAAGGTGCTTTCGCTCTTCTTTATCGATCATGTGGATAGTTACCGCATCTACGGTAAGGACACGGCAGAGAAGGGCAAATTTGCACGGATGTTTGAAGAGGAATACCAACGTGCCTTGCAAGAGCTTATGTCTACCTTTAAGGATACCGCCTACACTCGCTTCCTTTCCAATCCGAAGAATGCGCCCGAAAACATTCACGATGGTTACTTCTCTATCGATAAAAAAGGGAAGAACGTGGAATCGAAGAATAAGGAAGGCGAAAACGAAGAACGTGGTTTCGACCTTATCATGAAGGATAAGGAGCGCTTACTTAGCCAAAGTTGCCCCATTCGCTTCATCTTCTCTCACTCGGCCTTGAAGGAAGGTTGGGACAATCCTAATGTGTTCCAGATTTGTACGTTGAAAGACACCTCCAACGAAATCAAGAAACGTCAGGAGGTGGGTCGTGGTATGCGCCTATGCGTCAACGATAAGGGCGAACGTCAAGATGCCGACGTATTGGGTGACCATGTGTTCGACACCAATATCCTGACCGTTATTGCCAGCGAGAGCTATGACGACTTTGCAAGAAGCTGCAAACCGATATGCAGAAGCCTGTGCCAGCCGTCCGGTAGTGGTGACAGCCACACTGTTTGCCGACCAACTGGCACAGACACAAGATGGACACAGCATAAAGATTACGACCGAACAGGCCGTGGAAATCCACGAAGACTGATAGTCCAAGGTTACATCAAGAAGGGCAAGCTCACGCAAAAGTACTTTGACGAAAAGAAAGCCGATTCGCTCCAGTTTGGTGAGGTGGAAAATCTACATTCGTTTATCATCAAACAGTTGGATAAAGTGTTCAATCCCGATGCCTTCAAACCAGCCAATGGACGTAATAAAACGGAGGCTCACTTAGTGAAAGACAACTTCAACAAAAAAGAGTGGCAAGAGTTGTGGCGGCGCATCAATACACGTACTTACTATAACGTGAGTTTGAAACGTCAAAACTCATCAAGAGTGCCATTGATGCACTCGACAAGCACCTGAATGTGACAGAAATCCGTATTGTAGTGGAGAGTGGCGGTATGGAAAGCATCCGTGACCGCGAAGAATTGGAAGCCGGAGCAGCATGAGTGCCGCTACAGTGAAAACCATTCGGGTAACGGAAGTTATTGGAGCAGAAGTAACTTACGACTTGGTAGGTGAACTCGTGCAATCCACCGGTCTAACTCGCCGCACCATTGTAGAAATGCTGAAAGGCGTTAATCATGCGACTTTCCATCAGTCAAGCTGAATCCAGAAGAGTTCATCATCAAAGCCGGTCGCATCATCAACGATTGTAAGGCTATCTCGCTCATCCAACACATCCAGTATGAGAAATGTGCTGGAACTTTTGGTACTGGCATCTTTGAGGAGCTACGCTGCTGGTAGACTTGGCAAGAATGCTATCGAAAGTACCAAGTCGCTTTACGATCTTGTAGTGGTAGATAGTGAAGGTATCGAAAAGAGTTTTGCCGAGTCGCTGGAAGCTGAGGATGATGTGGTGTATATAGCAAACTGCCCGGTGGATTCTACATCAACACTCCGATGGGCAAATATAATCCCGACTGGGCTGTAGCTTTTCGAGAAGATTCCGTGAAGCACGTCTATTTCGTGGCAGAAACCAAAGGCAACGACATCGAAGTATCACAACTTCGCCGTGCCGAGGATGCCAAGATAGAGTGCGCCCGTCGCCACTTTGCAGCTATCAGCACTGCGATGTGGCGTATAGTGTGGTGAAAACCTACCAGGATTTGTATAATGCAGTAACAAAGTAAAATCAGCCAAACACGTAGAGAGGCACATTCTCTCTATGTGTGCATTCTTTCTTTTCACTGGCATAAACTCTAAATGATGTCATATTGCAAAGAATAGCTTATAGTAACTATCTTGTAGAGACCGGAAGATATAGGTGCCTTCATTATCAGAAGTTTGCGTGTATAGCTTGTAGAGATTATCACCTTATTCTTCTTATTTCAGCTTTATTTCCCCCTTCTTCTTGTAGAGATGTTATTTTTGTAATTGTTTGTATTTGAGTGATTTATGAAAATTGGTTGTAGATGCCATTTTCTTGTTTTCCCTTGTTTCCCGCCCTAACTTTGCAACATCGAATTTGAGAAAAGCAGACGGCTGAATCGTTGAGGCCTCACGATGAAAACTTCTGCTTCTCGGGTGAGACAAGAGAAACCGGATATACATTATTAATTAATCATTTAAAACATTACGATTATGGCATTTTTTAAAAGAGTTCAGAAAAAAGTAAACGATTTGTGGTATCCTCAATCAGTAACCTGGGGCAAGGCGGTTACTACCCGTGAAGTGGCAGACGAGCTGTCTGTTCTTTCTACCGTGACCCGTGGTGACACGTATGCGGTGATGGAGAACTTGGGGCGTGTATTGAGCAATTTCATGGGGCAGGGACGTACTGTGAAGATAAACGGTGTCGGCACCTTCTACTATACTGCCACCTCTACTAAAAGAGGAGTGTCGACGGCTGCGGAGGTAAGCGCTTCGCTGATTAACGGAGTACGTGTCCGTTTTTTGCCCGAAGTGGAGCGTAATAGTGGCCGTCAGGTGATTACCCGCAGCATGGTGAATACGAAGATTGTTTGGGAAGAGTGGGGCAAGCTTCCTTCTTCTGACAGTGGCAATCAAGGTGGCAGCAACCAGGGCGGCAACGACGGCGATCAGGGAGAGAACCCGCTGGGCTGATTTTTCCCATCCCGCCAATTGCCTCTTTTCTTGACATAAATGGGGTATTATACACTTCCCGTACCACCTCTCCGGTAGTGCGGGAAGTGACGTTTTAGCATCTTTTATTATTTTTTACCACCTTTCTTTAACGGATAATCGCTAATTTCGAACGATTTTTTTTAAATCCTACGGAATAACTAATAATTTATAATATGGAAAACTTGAACATAGCACTTCTGCTAATGGTGGTAGGTATGGCAACAGTCTTTGCTATCCTGCTGATTGTTATCTACTTAGGAAAATGTCTCATTGCACTTGTGAACAAATATGCACCCGAAGAAGTGGTACCGGCCAAAGCTGCAGCAAATGGTCCTGCACCTGTCCCCGGTAATATTCTGGCAGCTATCAGTGCAGCCGTAACAGTAGTGACACAAGGTAAGGGTAAAGTTGCTAAGGTAGAAAAAATCTGAAATAATAATCTTATATAAAAACACACCGAATAATTTAGTATGAAAAAGGAAATTAAGTTCAGCTTGGTATTCAGGGACATGTGGCAGAGTGCCGGAAAATATGTACCCCGTGTTGACCAGCTGGTGAAAGTAGCTCCCGCTATCATTGAGATGGGTTGTTTTGCGCGCGTGGAAACCAATGGCGGAGGTTTTGAACAAGTAAATCTGCTGTTTGGGGAGAATCCGAATAAAGCCGTGCGCGAATGGACGAAGCCGTTCCACGAAGCCGGTATCCAGACTCACATGTTGGACCGTGCCTTGAATGGCCTCCGCATGAGTCCCGTGCCCGCCGATGTACGCAAGCTGTTCTATAAGGTGAAGAAAGCGCAAGGTACGGACATCACGCGTACTTTTTGCGGTCTGAACGATACTCGCAATATCATTCCTTCCATTGGTTATGCACACGATGCCGGAATGATTTCCCAATGTTCGCTCTGCATCACCCATTCACCTATCCATACCGTAGAATACTACACGAACATGGCTTTGAAGCTTATCAAGCTGGTGCCGATGAAATTTGCATCAAGGATATGGCAGGCATCGGACGTCCGGTTTCCCTGGGTAAGATTGTGGCCAATATCAAGGTGGCACATCCCGATATTCCTATCCAGTACCATAGTCATGCGGGGCCCGGCTTCAATATGGCAAGCATTCTTGAAGTGTGCGAGGCAGGTTGCGACTATATTGATGTAGGTATGGAACCGCTTTCATGGGGTACAGGACATGCAGACCTGCTCAGCGTGCAGGCTATGCTGAAAGATGCAGGCTTCCAGGTGCCCGAAATCAACATGGAGGCATATATGAAGGTACGTGCCTCATCCAGGAATTTATGGATGATTTCCTTGGCTTGTACATCAGCCCGCGTAACCGTTTGATGAACTCCCTGCTGATTGGTCCTGGACTTCCGGGCGGCATGATGGGCAGTTTGATGGCAGACCTGGAGTCCAATTTGGAATCCATTAACAAATATAAGGCAAAACGCAACCTGCCTTCATGAAGCAGGATGAATTGCTCATCAAGTTGTTCAACGAAGTGGCATACGTCTGGCCGCGTGTAGGTTATCCGCCATTGGTGACTCCGTTTAGCCAGTATGTCAAGAATCTCTCCATGATGAACGTCATTGCTATGGAGAAGGGCAAGGAACGTTGGGGCATGATTGCCGATGATATTTGGGATATGCTGCTGGGCAAAGCCGGTAAGTTGCCGGGTGAATTGGCTCCTGAGCTTATTGAGAAAGCAGAGCGCGAAGGACGTAAATTCTTCACCGGCAATCCGCAAGACAACTATCCCGATGCTTTGGACAAGTACCGCAAGCTGATGAAGGAAAACAAATGGGAATTGGGCGAGGACGACGAAGAGCTTTTCGAATACGCCATGCACCCGGCTCAATACGAGGCTTACAAGAGTGGCAAGGCCAAGCAGGACTTCCTGGAGGATGTGGAGAAACGCCGTGCTGAACGTGACAAATCTCCGCTGGACGATGCCAAACCCAAGACGCTCACCGTGCAGGTGGACGGTCAGGCCTACCGCGTAACGGTGGCTTATGGTGACATTGACCTGCCCGCTTCGGCTACCGAGAAGGTGACTGCTCCTCCCGTAGGCGAAGGTCAGGATATTCCGGCTCCGCTCGAAGGCAAGTTCTTCTTGACGAAGAATGCACAAGAAACCCCGTTGAAAGTGGGTGACAAGGTGAAGAGTGGCGATCTTCTCTGCTATATCGAAGCTATGAAGACATACAATGCCATCCGTGCAGACTTTGATGGAACGGTTGTTGCCATCTGTGTCAATCCGGGTGACTCTGTTTCTGAAGATGATGTATTAATGAAGATAGGATAATGGAAGATATATTTGCAAAACTCTATGATATGACGGCCTTCAGCAATATCATTGCTGATCCGTCGTTCCTCGTGATGTATGCCATCGCTTTTATCCTGCTTTATTTGGGCATCAAGAAGCACTATGAACCATTGTTGCTGGTACCATCGCTTTCGGTGTACTCATCGCCAACTTTCCTGGCGGCGAGATGGGTGTGATTCAGGCGGATGAAAACGGAATGGTCATGGTAGGCGGGGTGATGAAGAATATCTGGGAGATGCCGTTGCACGAAATAGCGCACGACCTTGGACTGATGAACTTCATCTATTATATGCTGATTAAGACCGGATTCTGCCACCTGTCATCTTTATGGGGTGGGTGCGCTGACGGACTTCGGTCGATGCT
>ENA-OQCE01000751-OQCE01000751.1-human-gut-metagenome-genome-assembly--contig:-NODE-751-length-15326-cov-2.165735_pt1 | contig 15326 bp, 20 predicted proteins | sample MGYA00242495_ERZ504572 | MGnify/ENA primary metagenome ERZ504572 (study PRJEB26092, sample SAMD00036228) | human gut metagenome | host: Homo sapiens | study: EMG produced TPA metagenomics assembly of...
TTAAGAAACAACTGCTCCCCATCATGCTGTCACAACTTGCCGGCTGCATTGTGGGAGTTATCTCTGTCGTGCTGATAGCTAAATTGATGGGGCTTCCGACGAGATAATCTACTCCCTGGCACCCAAGTCGGTCACTACGCCGATAGCCATGGAAGTAACCAAGTCGCTGGGCGGCATTCCCTCACTTACCGCCGCCGTAGTGGTCTGCGTAGGCTTACTGGGAGGAATACTGGGCTTCAAGACCATGAAACTGACCCACATCGGCAGTCCTATGGCACAAGGCCTTTCCTTGGGAGCCGCCGCCCACGCGGTAGGAACTTCCACTGCCATGGACATCAGCCGCAAATACGGCGCATTCGCCAGCCTCGGCCTGACCCTGAACGGTATCTTCACAGCATTGCTGACCCCAACTATCCTGCGATTATTAGGGCTACTCTAACAAAATCTTCTTATTTTTGTTATCTATAATCATAACCAACTAAAAACAACGTATGATTTCATTTAAAGATATCGAATTACAAGACAAAAAACTGATTACCTCCTATACACAGAACAGTCCGCGACGGAATTGCGACCTCTCTTTCTCCAACCTATGCAGCTGGCGTTTTCTATACAATACAAAGTTTGCCATCATGGACGGCTTCCTCCTATTGAAATTCTGGGCAAGCGACGAACTGGTGTACATGATGCCGATAGGCAACGGAGATTTGACAAAAGTACTGGACGCACTGGTCGAAGACGCACACCGGAAGGAGAACCTTTCTGCCTGCTGGGAATATGTTCGGGCATGTGCTCGGAACTGGAAGCTTCATGCCCGGAAAATTCCAGTTCACAGCAGACCGGGATTATGCCGATTACCTCTATCTGCGTACAGAGCTCGCTACGCTTGCCGGAAAGAAATTCCAGTCCAAACGGAATCATGTCAACAAATTTAAACGCACCTATAATTACGAATATACTCCCATCACTCCCGACCGCATCCAGGAATGTCTGGACCTGGAAGCTGAATGGTGTAAGGCCAACAACTGCGACCAGCATGAAGGAACGGGCAACGAACGTCGCGCACTGGTCTACGCCCTCCACAATTTTGAAGAACTGGGACTGACCGGAGGCATCCTGCATGTAGACGGCAAAATTGCCGCCTTCACTTTCGGAATGCCCATCAACCAAGATACCTTCGGGGTACATGTGGAAAAGGCCGATACCAGCATAGACGGAGCATACGCAATGATTAACTATGAATTTGCCAACCACATCCCCGAACAATATGTCTACCTCAACCGTGAAGAGGATTTGGGTATTGAAGGATTGCGCAAGGCCAAACTTTCGTACCAGCCTGCCATTATTCTGGAAAAATACGTGGCATGTCTGAAAGACGAGCCGGTGGAAGCGATTAAGTGGTGAGAGTAAGGATTAAGGATTAAAAGAATAAGGGATTGATGATGCGGGAAAAGGTAAAGAAGCTATGGAAGCTCTGTTTCAATGATAGTGAGGAATTTACTGAATTATATTTTCGGCTCCGCTACAACAATGATATCAATATTGCCATCCAAAGCGGCGAAGAAGTGATTGCCTCCCTACAAATGTTGCCTTATCCTATGACGTTCGAAGGAGAAGATATTCATACAGCCTATATATCCGGCGCCTGCACACACCCTGATTACCGTAACCAGGGCGTAATGCACGAGCTGTTATCACAAGCCTTTGCACGGATGCTACACAATAATGTCGCCTTATCCACCCTAATACCGGCAGAACCGTGGCTGTTCGATACTATGGCCGTAGCGGTTATGCCCCCGTATTCCGCTATGCCGAAGAGACCTTTATCGCTTCCGGTACACCGACAGCCGATACGGGCCTTACTTTGGAAATGTCTGCCGAATATACTGAAAAAAGATATGAATATCTCGACCGGAAATTGCGGGAGCGCCCTTGCTGCATCCAGCATACGGAAGAGGATTTCCAGGTTATCATTGCCGATTTACAACTGGGACAGGGCTTCGTTTGCACATTGAGCAATGGGGAGGAAATCACGGCTTTGGCCATTACCTATCCGATAGGGAAAGCCAACTGGCGCATTGGAGAAATCGTGTCGGATACTCCCGCAACAAAAACTTTACTGCTTCAACATATCTGCCAAAGCCTGAATCTCCCGTCCATCCGGGTTCTCACTCTTCCCGCTACCGGTGAAAGCCAACTTTTGGGCATGGCACGCATCATCAATGCCAAAACCATGCTGCAACTCTATGCTACGGTCCATCCGGAACTGGAACTCAGCATTCATCTTACTGATGAGCAAGTCAGTGCCAATAACGGTTACTACTACCTCAACAATGGTAAATGTATGAATAGTGCCAAGCGTCTGCCAGGCAGCCACTTGGCACTTACAATCGGTGAACTCACCGAAAAAATATTTGCAACATCAAGCCCATATATGAGCTTGATGTTGAACTAGCATTACAATCCGCTGAAGTCGACTCCCTCAAATACCAACGAAGGAATCTGCCATGAGCGGTTTGGTTGAGGGTCATTGCCCACAGCAACCAAGGAATTCCACAAAGCAACCATGTTACCCGTCACATTCATTTCGTTGACAGGCTGTGTCAGCTTACCGTCTTCAATAAGAAACCCCTCTATACCATAAGAGAAGTCACCGGTACTGCTATTGCTGTTACCGCCATTGAAGCCCGTAACCAAAATGCCTTGTTTAACATCTGCCACCAACCCGTTCAGGTCTTTATCACCCGGTGCCAGAATCAGGCGTGAAGGCGTACTGATAGTAGGAGCCATATTCATCTTCTTACCATTGTAGGTATCGATGAAATAAGTTTTCAGCACACCCTTATCAAAGACAGTGCGGGGTTCAGTAGCCACACCCTCATTATCGAAGTAGCGCGAACCGTTTGCACCGATGACATGCGGCTCGTCACGCAACGTGAAGAGGTCCGAAGCCACCTTCGCATCCAGCTTGTCCATCAAGAAGGAATTCTTTTGTTGCAGAGCACTGCCATACAATGCACTTAGCATCGGCTGAGCAGATTTCCCACATTCATAGGGTCAACCACCATTGTATATTTACCCGACTTTGCTTTCTTCTGTCCCAGCTTGCGCAATACGCGTTCCAATGCCTTGCACCGATTCCCGTCTTCGTCAATTTATCATAGAACAGAGCCGAGTCGTACCAGTAATCCTGAGGACGCGCTTCACCTTCTCCCTTAATGGATACACTGGCTGAGACAGAGAACCAGGTACTCTTCGACTCGCCTTCAAATCCGTTGCTTATCAAACGATAGGAAGAACCCTCACCATCACTATAAGAAGAATCAACCGAAATGATACGCTCATCCTTGCCCAATACCTCCTCTGCAGCAGCACGGGCAATCGCCACTTTATCATCCGGGTTGACTTCATAGAGTTTCTTATCAAAAAGCTGCAAGTCAGGCTTGCCTCCTTTATAGTAGCGTGCAGGGTCGGCCAGCATACGCGACTCATCCACCGCCAGATAGCGGGTAGACTCTATACCATTCGTGATAAGAGTTTCCAATTCTTTCTTATCCAGCCGATTGGTGGAAAAAGAGCCGAAACGTCCGTCCACATAAAGATTCAATCCCAAACCATTCTCCGTAGACTGCTGCAAACGGTCCATTTTGCCGTCACGCAGTTCAAAAGAAGAATTAGAATTTGTATATAGCACCAGTTTGGCTGCCTGGCAACCGTTCTTCAAGGCATATTCCATTGCCCATTGTGCCAATTTCTTATTGTCGTCTGTAATCATGTCTTTAATTGATAGTTGATAATTAACTTTCTCCTCCTACAGTCAGCTTGCTGACTAGTGCCGATGGCATACCGCAGGTAACGGGACAAGACTGACCGTCTTTACCACAAGTCCAAGTACCGTTGTCAATCTTATCGTTATTTGCCACCATCGTGATGTCAGCCAATGCTTTCGGACCATTACCGATGATATTTATATCCTTGACGGGCTGCGTCAGCTTGCCATCCTCAATCAAGTAACCCGACTTCACAAAGAAGGTAAAGTCTCCGGCACCGATTTGCACCTGGCCATTGGTAAACTGGTCACAATAGATACCTTTCTTCACGGTGGAGATAATGTCCGCTTCCTTCATATTGCCGGCTTCCATATAAGTGGCACGCATACGGGGGATAGGAGTATTACGGAAAGTATCGCGACGTCCGTTTCCAGTAGGATCCACCCATAATGCTTGGCACTGATGCGGTCGTGCAGATAACTGGTCAGGATACCTTCCTTCACGATATAGGTTTTCTGACCTTCCACACCCTCATCGTCGAAATTCACGGCTCCACGATTGAAGGCGATGGTACCGTCATCCACCACGTTGATATGCTCATCGCACACCTTCTTTCCCAAAAGGTCGCAGAAAATGGAAGTACGTTTACGGTTGAAGTCAGCCTCAAAAGCATGTCCTATGGCTTCGTGCAACAAGATACCCGAACCGCCAGCCCCCATCACGACGGGCATTTCGCCACCTTTGGGTTTCACAGCCTTGAACAAGATAGCAGTCTTATCCACCGCCTCACGTGCAATAATATCCACGATGTCATCCGTCATGAATTCAAAACCCTTGCGGTAAGAACGACCGGCATAACCGTTCTCCATCTTTCCATTCTCTTCCATGATGCAGACTGCCATAAAGAAACCATCGGACGGTAGTGTAGTAGCTCACGCCCTCGGAATTACAGAACAGCACGTGCGATGTACTGTCAGAAAGAGAAGCCTGCACCTTACGTACACGATTGTCCAAAGAGAAAATCTTTTCGTTCAGCTTTTCTAAATAAGGTATTTTTGCTTGACACTCACGTCCTCCCAAGGTTCAGTGACGGCATAGCGGCTTTTGGCAATTGTCTTTTCCGTCAGTCCTACAGATTTTCCGGCCTTGCCCGAAGAGGCGATACGGGCAGCAGTACGTGCAGCACGCAGCATTTCTTCCATAGTTACCCCTTCCACATAAGCATAACCCGTCTGGTCGCCTGCCAATACGCGTACGCCCATACCGAAGTCAATGTTAGCTCCACAGTTGTTTACTTTGCCGTCCATCAGAACCACACTGTTGTTGAATGTGTGTTCAAAATAAAGGTCAGCATAATCGCCGCCTTTTTCCAGAGCGGCAGCCATCACTTTCTTCAAGTCAGCCTCCGTCACACCGAAGTGAACCATTGCCGAAGCTACGGCAGACTGATTATCTGCTCCTCCTAAAGCTCCGCGTACTGACGCAGGCATAGCCAACGAGGGTACTGCCAGCGAACCTAACATCGCCAGACTTCCCGTCCGCAAGAAATTTCGTCTATCCATCCTTTTCAGTTATTAGTTATAAGATATTGTTTTTTATATCATAGTTATATGACGTAAAAATAGGAGATTTTGTCACACCTCAGCTTTCCTTTGTTAACAAACTTTCCAATTCCTCTGCATTCAGACGCAGATAGAATTGTCCTTTGTAAGCCACTGAAATGCCTCCGGTCTCCTCCGATACAATGATGGCATGCGCATCAGACACCTGGGAAATCCCCATGGCAGCACGATGCCTCAGCCCCAGTTCCTTAGGAATGTCCAGATTATGGGAAACAGGCAGGATACATCCCGCCGCTTTGATACGTTTCTTACTGATAACCATCGCTCCATCGTGCAACGGACTGTTCTTAAAGAAAATATTCTCAATCAGACGCTGGTTTATATCGGCATTGATAATCTCTCCCGTACGCACCACATCATCCAAAGGCAGATTATGTTCAATGACAATCAGGGCACCAACCTTCTGCTTCCCCATACTGATACATGCCATTACCACCGGCATGATGTCGTCATGTTCCAGCTTCTCTTTCTTGTTACCGGTGAAGAAGCGCACCAGCGCACTGGCATGCTGATGCGAGCCGAGTGTCAGCAAGAAGCGCCGTATCTCGTCCTGAAACAAAATGATAAGCGCCAGCACGCCTACACTGACCAGCTTGTCGAAGATAGAACCGAGCAATTTCATCTCCAGCACCTGCGATACCACCAGCCATATCAAGATAAACACCAGGATACCCGTAAACACATTTATAGAACCGGAGGCTTTCATCAGCTTATACGTATAGTACAGCAAAAAAGCCACTAACAGAATATCTATAAAATCTTTTATTCCAAATTCAAAAAACACGATATCGAATGATTAGGGGTTAGGGACTAGGAATTATTTCGCATAGCTTGCACAATCCGTACGGTTTCCACGGCTTCTTTCACGTCGTGTACGCGGAGAATGTCAGCACCTTTCAGCAGACAGATGGTATCGAGCACCGTAGTACCATTCAGCGCCTCCTGAGGAGTAATGTCCAACAAGCGGTATATCATCGATTTACGTGAAACGCCTACCAGCAAAGGCAACTCAAAAATACGGAAATCTTCCAGATGGGACAGCAATTCATAATTATGCTCTATTGTCTTTCCAAAGCCGAAACCGGGGTCCAGAATGATGTCTTTCACACCTAAGTCACGCAATTGCTGCACCTTGCGTGCAAAATACAAGAGAACCTCTTCCAGAAGATTGTCGTAATGAGGATGCTGCTGCATACTTTGCGGAGTGCCTTGCATGTGCATCATAATATAAGGCACATTCAACGCCGCAACGGTATGGAACATATCCGCATCCATCTCACCGGCCGCAATATCGTTGATGATGGCAACCCCATACTCCTCCACACACATTCTTGCCACATCCGCCCTGAAAGTGTCTACCGACACCACAGCATCCGGCTGTATCTCAAAAAGTATTTTCAGCCCCATACGCAGCCGTTCCATCTCCTCCCGGGCAGAGACATTGTCGGCATTGGGACGGGAAGAGTAAGCGCCTATATCAATAATGGCCGCTCCCTCCGAAACTATCTGTTTCACCCGGCGTACTATTTCCGCCTCTGTCTGTGTACGGCTACCGGCATAAAAGGAATCTGGAGTAACGTTCAGTATGCCCATGACACGGGGTTGAGAAAGGTCAAGCAGCGAACCGTTGACATTTATATATCGGGCAGTTGTAATTTCCATAGGCAGTCTGTTCTATATAGTACCTGCAAATGTAAACAAAAAAGTGGTTTCAAAATACATAAACTCATAAAACTGATAAGTTTTTGCTTGTACCCGGGAAGGGAGAGGATTAAAACTATATCTTTGCACGATGGTTTACCACAGATTACACAGATTCACACAGATTGATTTAATTATAAAGTCATGAATATAACAGCTATACATCAGATATTCCTAACATGTACCAGTGTCACTACTGACAGCCGTAACTGCCCCCAAGGTTCTTTATTCATTGCACTGAAAGGCGAGTCGTTCAACGGAAATGCCTTTGCCGCCCGGGCGCTGGAAAGCGGAAGTGCTTATGCCATAGTAGATGAAGAAGCCTATGCCCCCGCAGGCGATACACGATACATCGTGGTGGAAAACAGCTTGAAAACCTTGCAACAACTTGCCAATTACCACCGTCGGCAGATGCGTACACCCATCATCGGCATTACGGGTACAAACGGAAAGACCACTACCAAGGAACTGATGTCCACCGTACTTTCGCAAACTCACAACGTGCTCTATACCTTGGGAAATTTGAACAATCACATCGGTGTTCCTCTCACCTTACTCCGCCTGCGCCCTGAACACGAACTTGCCGTAGTGGAAATGGGCGCCAGCCACCCGGGAGACATCAAGGAGCTGGTAGAGATAGCCGAACCTGACTACGGAATCATTACCAACGTAGGAAAAGCCCATCTGGAGGGATTCGGCTCTTTTGAAGGAGTCATCAAGACCAAAGGAGAGATGTACGACTATCTGCGGACGCGGAAAGAAGCTACCATCTTCATCCATAACGACAACCCCTACTTGAAAAAGATAGCCTACGGACTCCACCAGATTGCCTACGGCAGCGAGGACGAGCTGTACATCAACGGACACGTCACCGGCAATTCTCCTTACCTCACCTTCGAGTGGAAAACGGGAAACGAAAGCAAATATCACGAAGTACAAACCCAACTTATCGGTGAATATAACTTCCCCAATGCTCTGGCAGCTGTCACCATCGGACATTTTTTTGGTGTGGAACCGGAGCAAATAGATAAAGCACTGGCCGGATATACCCCACAAAACAACCGTTCACAACTGAAAAAAACAGCGGACAACACACTGATTATCGATGCCTATAATGCCAATCCCACAAGCATGATGGCTTCCATCAGTAACTTCCGGAACATGCAGGCCAAAAACAAAATGCTGATATTGGGAGATATGCGGGAATTGGGTAAAGACAGTGCCGACGAGCACCAGAAGATTGCAGACTATCTGGAAGAATGCGGATTCAAGGACGTAGCTCTTGTTGGGAAATTGTTTGCCGCCACACGCCACTCTTATCAGAGTTATCCCGATGTAACCGCACTCATCGCAGAGCTGCAAAGAGAGAAACCTTGCGGGAAAACAATTCTGATAAAAGGGTCGAACGGCATCAAGCTAAGTTCCGTAGTTGAATACTTATAATCCTATTTCATCCTTGGCCTTAAAATGAAATAGCCGACCATTGATGCAAGCACCGCTCCCGTGGTATTGGCCGCAAAATCCAGCCAGTCTCCGCCGCGGTATGTCGTGCAGTATTCTTGCAGCAACTCCACCATTCCGCTGAACAAAACGGGACAGACAAACGCCCCTGCCCATGCATGCCATAAAGGGGCGTTGTCTCTCCGGTGAGCGCGAAGAAACTCCAGCCACAGCATTCCCGACATGCCGAAATACATACAGATATGCACCACCTTGTCTATATTGGGAATCTTGCTTATTTCTGTAGAAGGCGGTTTAAAGAATGAAAGATAAATCACCGTCAGAATAATAAAAAGCGACACCGGATATTTCTTAATATAATATAGCATATACCAAATAATCAACGAACTGTGCGCAAAAGTACAGAACATTTTCTATATTTGCATGTTTTAGGTGGTATTAATAACGAATTGAAAGAAAAATCTACGTTTTATGACAAAAAGTGACAGAGCCAACTTCGGAAGCAAATTAGGTGTCATACTTGCCTCGGCAGGCTCCGCAGTCGGTTTAGGTAACATCTGGCGTTTCCCGTTTGAGACCGGGAATCACGGAGGTGCAGCATTTATCCTTGTATACCTGGTTTGCGTGCTCATTCTCGGCATCCCCATCATGATTGCAGAATTCCTCATCGGCAGGCGCTCGCGTGCCAATACGGCAAGGGCTTATCAAAAATTAGCACCCGGCACGCATTGGCGCTGGGTAGGACGTATGGGCGTACTGGCAGGATTCCTTATTCTGGGATATTACTCCGTTGTGGCAGGATGGACACTTGAGTTTATCGGGGAAGCAGCCACAAATAGTTTTGCCGGGAAATCGGCAGCCGATTTCATCGCATCCTTCAACAGCTTTGTCAGCAACCCCTGGCGTCCGGTCATCTGGCTGGTGCTGTTCCTGCTGGCCACCCATCTCATTATTGTCAAAGGAGTGGAAAAAGGTATTGAAAAATCAGCCAAAATCATGATGCCGATGCTGTTTGTCCTATTGATAATCCTTGCCATCTGCTCTATATCTCTGCCCGGAGCAGGAGCAGGTATTGAATTCCTGCTGAAACCGGACTTCAGCAAAGTGGACGGCAATGTGTTCCTTGGAGCTATGGGCCAGGCATTCTTCTCCTTGAGCTTGGGATGGGATGTCTCTGTACATATGCCTCCTATTTCCGCAATGATACGAACCTGCCCAAAACGGCACTCAACGTGGCCGCCATCGACACTATGGTAGCTATTTTGGCAGGATTCATCATTTTCCCTGCCGCCTTCTCTGTGGGTATCAAACCGGATGCGGGTCCCAGCCTGCTATTCATCACCCTACCGAATGTCTTTCAGCAAGCGTTCGGCAATATTCCCTGGCTGGCGATACTGCTGTCTCTGATGTTCTATATCCTACTGGCATTGGCAGCACTTACTTCCACCATTTCCCTGCACGAAGTGGTAACCGCCTATCTGCATGAAGAGTTCAAGTTCTCACGCAGCAAAGCAGCCAGATATGTGACAACAGGTTGTATTTTCTTAGGAGTATTCTGCTCACTGTCTCTCGGTATCGGCAAGAGCTATACCGTATTCGGGTTAAACCTATTCGATTTGTTCGATTTTGTAACGGCCAAGCTAATGTTACCGTTAGGCGGTTTGTTCATTTCCATCTTCATAGGCTGGTATCTGGACAAGAAAATCGTATGGGAAGAAGTCAGCAACAACGGCACTCTGAAAGTATCCGTCTACAAGCTATTGATATTCATCCTGAAATACATTGCTCCTATAGGAATTGCACTGATTTTTATCAATGAACTGGGTTTTCTGAAATAGGCCATCATGCAGAACCCCTTCAAAGAATTCCTTTATTTCTCCCAGGGAGAAAGGCGCGGAATACTGGTTTTGATTACCGGCATCATTCTCGTCTTTCTCTCCGGGTATATTTATATATACCAAAGAGAACACCGCCCTCTCTCCGATGAAGCAATCCGGCGGCAGGCCACTGCCATGGCAGAATACGAATCGTTCATCGCATCCATACAAGAAAAGGAACAAAAATGGGACAACAGACTTAATTCTTCCTCTCCAAAACAACCGACAACCGTCTCCCTGGTCCGTTTCAATCCCAATACTGCCGACGCCGTTACTTTTGCCGACTGGGACTGCCGGATGGATGGCGCGGAACATACTCCGCTACCGTAGTAAGGAGGGAAGTTCCATAAGGCAGAAAATTTCCGGAAAATATATGGAATGACAGAAAAACAATATCAGACACTCCTGCCCTATATCCACATCACTCCGGAAGACACAGAGACAAGAACCGTCCAGTTGTACAACTCTCCTTCGAGTAATAATAGCGCTGCTACTTCCCGAATTGCACCGGAAAAATATCCGGCTGGAATCCTTGTCGACCTAAACCGCACCGACACCACAGAGCTGAAGAAAATACCAGGCATCGGTAGCGGCATTGCCCGTCTAATCATCGGTTACCGGCAACGCTTGGGAGGGTTCTACGACATCACGCAACTACAAGAAATCCATTTGGACACCAGCCAATTGCAGTCTTGGTTTTCCATCGACACCCGAGCCATCCGCCTCATCAACCTGAACCATAGTAGCATAGAGAGGCTGCGCAACCATCCTTACATCAACTTCTACCAGGCAAAGGCCTTTGTAGAATACCGAAAGAAGAAAGGCGACCTTCATAGCCTGAAACCTTTTGCACTTTACGAGGAATTCTCCGATACCGACTTAGAGAGAATCAGCCACTACATCTGCTTTGAATAACATGCCACTCTCTCAACGAGGCAAACCACCATATCGAACTTGGAAAAACCGCACTGACAGGCTCAGACCATTTTATTGATTTCCCCGTCTATCAGATGTATCGTCCGGTCGGTGAGCTGCGCCAGTCCTTCATCATGGGTTACGATAACAAACGTTTGTCCGAAACGGTTACGTAAATCAAAAAAGAGCTGGTGCAGTTCTTCCTTATTATGGGTATCCAAACTGCCGGAAGGTTCATCTGCCAGCACCACTGCCGGATGATTAATGAGAGCACGGGCCACCGCCACACGCTGCTTCTCACCTCCCGACAACTCATTCGGTTTGTGGGAGGCACGTTCGGCAAGCCTCATGAATTCAAGAATTTCCGTAGCTGCTTCCTTGGCTTCCTGCTGTCCTTTTCCGGCAATAAAGGCCGGTATCATTACATTCTCCAAAGCCGTAAACTCCGGCAGAAGTTGGTGGAACTGGAACACAAAGCCGATATGCCGGTTGCGGAATGCGGAAAGTTCCCTCTCCCTCATACGGTTGACTTGTGTACCGTCAATAACCACCGAACCGTCATCCGGCATGTCCAACGTACCCATGATTTGCAGCAAGGTAGTTTTACCCGCTCCACTAGGGCCTACAATGCTGACAATCTCCCTTTCTCTATCTCCAGGTCAATACCCCGTAACACTTGCAGGTTACCGAACTCTTGGTTATATTCTCTAAATGGATCACTAGGCTATTTACAATTTGACAATTTACTATTTACTATTTGATAGTTTTCTTTCAAGTGCTATTACTATAGTCTTTTAATTACATATTCGGCCAAATAGCAGCCAAAAACTGCAGGCATGTAGCTCACTGTTCCACAGGTGGACTTCTTGTTCATCTCGTCGTCCGTCAGCAAAACGGCATTCGGGTCAGCCTGTTCAGTGCTGAAAACAACTGGAAGTTTCCGCTTTATGCCCATTTTTTGCAGACGCTTACGCACAGCCTTGCTCAATCCACAATGATAGGTATCCCATATATCGGCAAAGCGCACTTGCGAAATGTCACTCTTTGCTCCCGCCCCCATGCTGGACACAATCTTGATATGCCGCCTCATGGTTTCCACTATCAAGTGACATTTTGGAGCAAGCGTATCAATGGCATCCACCACAAAGTCATAAGCCGCAGCATCCAGCAGTTCCGGTATGTTCTCATCTTTCAGGAATACGGGCAACACTCTCAATTCCAGAGCCGGATTAATGTCCCTAAAACGTGATGCCAATATCTCCGCCTTCTTCTGCCCCAGGGTAGAATGCAGAGCCGGCAACTGACGGTTTATGTTCGTTGGCTGCACGGTATCGGCATCGACAATCGTCATCCGCCCCACTCCGGCACGGCATAGCATCTCGGCCGCATAAGCACCTACACCACCCAGTCCTACGACAAGTACATGCGCCTTGCATAGCCGTTCCATCTTTTCATCTCCCAGCAGGAGTTGTGTTCGCTGTTTCCAATCTTCCATTTTAGCTTTTCTTAAACCACTTATAGAACCATTTGCCTACCTTCTCGTAATGCTGCGACTCATTGTTGCCACGCGGATTTGAGAAGGATACCGCATCCTGCGGTTCACCCAGTTGGTCTGGATACAACACAATCAGACTATTGTTTGCAAAATATTTACTGATTTGTGCCGGCAACTTCTCGAAGGAGCTGTCATAGGAGATGGAGCCCCGACGAGCGCTGATAATCACTAACAGATGGTCAAAGTTCACTTGTCCGGTCAATATCAGTAAATCCCCCCAATCGTCCAGGCGGGAAAAGTCTGTCAATGTCTGTCCATATTTGGCTTTCACCAGCCCTTGAAGATGGGCGGTAGTCTCTTCATTGGCATAAAAATGCACCCGACAGCCCAAAGTACTCCCCAACCGGCAGAAATGTTCCACCCACTTCAGGAATCCCGCCTCATACTCGGCTTTCGGAGGTACCGCCACAATCACCCGCCTAATTGTGTTAATGGGCATCAGGAACTTGGAAACCATCACCTCGCGATGCAAGCCCTTCAGCAGATTCTCCGTCAGCATACCGAAGAATGAATCCACAATATTGACTTTACGGTGCAGACCTATAATGACATCCGTTACCGCATATTCTTTTGCTGTATGGATAATGCCCGAAGCGATATTCAAGTCGTAACGCGTGATTTGCCTCAACGGCACATCTGCCGAGGCCGTTATCATGGCAGCCTTTTCTAGATAGCGTTTCCCACGCAATTCGGCACTTTCAGAACTGCTATCGTCGTTGATGACATTCAGTGCCAACAGATTATCCCGTTGCTTCGGGTCGCGTATCACCAAAGAAAGATTTATCAAGTCTTCAATCGTATCGGGGTTGGCTATCGGAATCAATATCTTCTCCGCTTCCACGGAGCGGTTTTCTTCCAGATGCGCCTCCTCCATGGCAATCTTCCGTGCGGCACGCTCCGTAATGAACGAGCTCACAATGCAAGTTACAAGAATCAGCAGGACGGTACCATTCAAAACATCATCGTTCAGCAAGCGTTCCCCATTGGGCAGAATGATGTTGTACCCCACCAACACAGCCGCCAGCGTTGCCGCTGCTTGTGCATTGCTCAATCCGTACATCAGCTCCCGTTCAATCCCTCCCATCTTATATATTTTCTGCGTCAGCCAGCAGGCAATCCATTTACCTGCCAATGCCACCACAATCATTACAGCCGCTACTTTCAGGCATCGCCATGACCGAAAATCACATGCACATCAATCAGCATACCCACACCTATCAGGAAATAGGGAATAAACAAGGCGTTGCCCACAAACTCCAGATGGTTCATCAGCGGAGAGACATGCGGAATCAGCCGGTTCAAAACCAAACCTGCAAGGAAAGCACCCAGGATACCTTCCATCCCCACAAACTCCATCAATCCGGCTCCGAGGAAAACCATGGCAAGCACGAATATGAACTGCATCACGTTGTCATCGTACCTCCGGAAGAACCAACGACCTATGCGTGGAAACAGATATACAATCAAAATACCCAGGAAGATAACCTTTATGACAAGCCATACCCAAAAGAAGCCGTCCGACTCCCCCTTGAACATACCACCCACAACGGCCAGAACCAGCAAAGTGAGTGTATCCGTAACCGCCGTCCCCCCCACTGCAATACTCACACTGCGATGCCGCGACACACCGTAACGAATCACGATGGGATAGGCCACCAGCGTATGTGACGCATACATACTTGCCAGTAGGACAGAGGTCAGCACCCCGTACTTCAACAAAGCTATATTCGTTACCAAGCCTATGCCTATGGGCACAATAAAAGCCAAGAGCCCCAGAACAAGCGCTTTGCCCCGGTTCTGTTTGAAGTCTCCCATATTCATTTCCAGACCGGCAAGGAACATGATGTAATACAAGCCTACTTTGCCGAAAAGCTCAAAACTGCTGTCACGCACCAAAATATTGAAACCATGCTCCCCAATGACAAGCCCCGCCAGTATCATTCCGATAATGTGCGGAATACGAAGCTTATTCAACAATATAGGAGCAAACAATATAATGAGGAGTACAAGGAGGAATATCCATGTAGGGTCGGTGATGGGAAGTTTCAAGCTGAAGTCAAACCAATCCATAGGCTATAAGTTTTAGGTTTTGAATGCAAAATAACGAAAAACTTTTCACTTTATGCGGTGTTATACAGCATTTTGTTATAAATTTGCGACCAATTCTATCTTTTTAGAGATAGTATTTCACTTTTTTATAAACTTAATTTAAAACAAAAGAAAAATGAAAGTAGCTATTGTTGGAGCAAGCGGAGCCGTGGGACAAGAGTTCCTGCGAGTGCTCGATGAAAGAAATTTCCCGTTGGACGAGTTAGTATTGTTCGGTTCTAAACGCAGCGCCGGCACTAAAATACACCTTCCGCGGTAAACAGATCGAGGTTAAAACTCTTGCAACACAACGATGACTTTAAAGGGGTTGACATTG
>ENA-OQCE01000752-OQCE01000752.1-human-gut-metagenome-genome-assembly--contig:-NODE-752-length-15318-cov-2.132381_pt1 | contig 15318 bp, 24 predicted proteins | sample MGYA00242495_ERZ504572 | MGnify/ENA primary metagenome ERZ504572 (study PRJEB26092, sample SAMD00036228) | human gut metagenome | host: Homo sapiens | study: EMG produced TPA metagenomics assembly of...
CTCAAAATCAGGGAAAACATCACCTGCCACTATAATGCCGTTATCCCATTGGGTAACGATATAGAATTGATCGCTACCACACTGTGGTCACATATCCTGTTGCAGGATGCCTATGAAACTGAGGCAGCCATCACAGATTTCCGCAGGATGCGTTACGGCAGCGAACCGCTGGACTGGACAAGGTTCAATGACGAACATTCGCGCTGTTTCCGTTTTCTGGAACAGAGCGTAAAACAAAGTACTGCCAGACATCTCATTGTCGCCACTCATCATGTACCGTCATTCGAACTGATGGCGCCGGAGTTCAAGGGCAGTCCGCTCAATGGGGCATTTACCGTGGAGCTTGGCGGTTTCATTGCAGACAGCCCGATTGAATACTGGATATATGGCCACTCGCACCGCAATATCAATAAGGTCATCGGAAACACCCGGTGCATATGCAACCAGTTGGGCTATGTGTTCAGTAACGAGCATACGTCATTCGATAAGGAAGCGCATATTTCGATTTAAGTCTGCCATACATAAATCCCGTCTGTCAGCCAAGGTCAATATCCGGCAAACAGACGGGTTATTATGTAACAAATTTATGGTTGACTATTGAAGTCGTGGCTTCACCAACTTCCCGTCGATACCGCATGTTTCCAGAACCGCGGTATTTTCTTTGTTGAAGGCGATCAGGCATGACGGCGCTCCGGCCGTACCACCCTGTTCCCCCGTAACATGGTAAAAACTGAGCCGTCCCTTGATAAAGAGTATTGAATCGGCGTTTGGGAATATCAGTTCGTGGAACAGGCGCGTGTCCGTGCGGGCAAAAGTGAGCGCGACGGCATTCCTGTGTTCGACACACCTGCGGATAAACCGGACAATCAGTGCAGTGTCATAGGGAGGATTGCAGAACACACGTCCGAACCAGGGTTGTTGCAGGCCGTCATCCTCAATGGTATAGTGATGTCGCGCCGTATCCCATGGGCGGTTTACGGGCGAACACGGATCCAAATCGAACGGCCCCAGCCTCCGAAGCAGGCAGGGAGGCGTGAGCCATTCGTTCTTTCCGGTAGAAGATTTCCCCTCGAAAGTTACATCCATGACAGCTTAGATTGTATCACCCGAGCCGATTTGGATATCGAACGGGTTGAGATCGAATTCATGGGTGATATTGGTATCATCCTGCTGTGACTCGAGACAATCCTCCGTGAAGATGCAACCTTTGAGCGTTACGGTCGTCGTTGTCCAGTCCTCGCCGGCCATCGGGTTGGCAAAGCTGATAATCAGGTCGAACTCGCCGATTTCGAGCAGCGAGCCGTACACCGAACGCAACAGCTGTTGCGTGGCATAGTCCATCGTGATGCTCGCCGTATAGGTAATGTTCCCGAACCCCCTCGACACCGGCCGTCCTCCCATGCCGTAGTTACTTTCGACCTTGCGCTTCTTCGACCATTTGATGGCCGACACGCCTTCAAGGGTCGTGGAACCTTCATCGATTCCCAGGGCGGTCGATGACAGGGTTATCATCGACCACGAGTATGCTACATTGTTGATTATTGCCATATGCTATGTCTTATTTGCGGTTAATGACAGTCCTTCCTCTACATAAATCTTCACGGCCACGCCCACCGGGACAAGGACATAGGAGATGCGCAGCGTGTCGTCCACCAACACGTTCTGGTTCGGGTCGATAGTGACGGCGTATCCTGAAATTTCCTGCGCCGCCTGCATCTTGGCCAGTATATCCCCGATGAGTGTCTTGAAAGCTGTAATCTTCGACGGGGCGAGGAACCCGGTTGAAGGATTGACCATCAGCGGTGAGTTCACATACGGCAGCAGGGCTGCACGCACGGCACGGCGGCTCTTGTTGATGGTGCGGTTCCGGGCAATGGTACGGAAATCCCCATGTGAGCATGTCTGGTCTTTCGAGATGTAGATCCGTTCTCGCGGCCGGCATACTTGATGGGAAAAATATACCCTTATCGTCGAGTTCGTCCAGCAGTGACGGGGAGAGTGACTCGTACCGGTTCAGGCTGAGGAAGTTCTCCTCTGCCTCGTCGAGGTTGATGTCCCCGAACCCCAACTCTATTTCCTGGAAATCGTCCGCGAAGAGATTGAACTGCTTGACCCATGCGATGGATTCGTGCACGTTGGCCTTTGCTATGGCTCCCATAACCGCTCCCAAAAATCCCACGGGCGTATGGTTCCTGTTGCACATCTGCATCGTGGAGATCTTTTCGTGATGCGCCTGGCCGAATATACAGCTGATACGGCTTGATTCACAGATGCATGAAGGTATTTTATTCAGGTCAATCTGACGCCCCTCAGTCGTATCCGCCCCCGTATTGGAAGGATTGGCGGAAAGGATGAGCGAGAGCGGCTGGTTCTGCTCCGCAAGCCCCACGGCCACGTCGTTGAGCCCCTTTACCAGATTGAGGTTGTATTGTTCCGATGCGCCGTTCGCTTTCCACAGCGGCTGTTCCGTCCATATGCCTATCTGGTTGATCATACCCCCGGCAGCACGCTGCATGATTTCCAGCGCATCCCAGTTCGCCGAACAGTCCGCGAACATCACGTAGAGTTTTCCTGAACCGCCCGGATTGCCGGACATGCGGAAAAATTCACGGATATGGTATGCCGGGATGCCGTGCAGGAAATTGACATTCATCTCCTCCTCGTCGGTTGCCTCCACACGTTCGATGATACCGAAGTCGTTCACGGCGGACTTGAACGAGGTGATGTAGCAGACATCGCCAGGCTTGAGCCTGGTCTCATTGGTTTTACCATACCCCTCCGTGAAAAGCGTCGGCTGGAGGGACACGTCGAACAGCAGTCCCGTCACCTTCTCGCCCGACGAGCCGGTATCGTAAGGAATATTGCCGTCCACATCCTTGATAAATACATTACCGAGTGCCATTATGATTTCTTTTTAAGTTCGTTGTAGAAGGATTCCTGTAGAGTACGGCCTTGCCCCTGATGGCGGCCGCCGTGTCCGGCGCATAGGTTCCTCCGTGCGTGTCGATGTACAGCGACGGATATGCCGGGAACTTTTTCAACAGGGACAGGATGTGAGGCTCTGTCGTCTCCTCCGACCCTGCATTCCCTTTCCCCGCGGTCTTGGCCGGCAGCCTGTCTTCAGTCTCGCCGCCTGTCCCGAGGTTTTCCGATGCCGTTTCCGGAACGGGCACCGCCTGAGCCTCCGGTGCAGGAATATTATTGTTGTCTGTCTGCGGAGTTTCCTCCGTGTTGATTTTCTTTGCCATAACAGTAGAATGAAAATGGGGAACGGGGCCTTGCCTCCGCTCCCCGGGTGGATATTGAGAATGAAGAAAGGTGTGTTATTCGCTCTTCTTGTAGGCGGTATGGACCACGATCTCCGCCGGGCGGACGATGTTCACGTCCATTTTCATGCGCATCTGGAAAAAGAACAGCTCGGAGTTGGCCTGCAGACGGTCGATTTTCAGGATGTCCGTGTCGTTCGCGTAATCCACCCCCATCCACAGGTTGGAGTCCATGCCGGTGGAGAACTCGCCGAGCACCATCGTGTGTTCGGGGATTCCCACGACCGGGACGATGCGCTTGCCCTTGAAGCGATAGCGGTTGACCTCGGTATTCTCGGAATACTTGACCTGCTTGTCCGAGATATATTGGTCATACGCGTCCCAGGCGTCCCATCCGACCACAAAGGTCAGAGATGTCTTCTTTCGGATCTGCTTCGGACATTTCCTCCACATCGCATAGAGCGCCGCCTCCACCGCGGCCCCGTCCGTCAGCTCGGTCGTTCCCGAAATGATGCACTGCCTCCGGCAACCACCTCGGCATCGGAGGAGTTCACATTGTCGAGGATCCGTTTGATGACCCCGTCAAAATATTTCTCCTTGTTGGCTCCGATTTTCGTGCAGCCTTCCGGTGCGGTAATCTTGGCCACCGTCTCTCCTCCGCGGGCGGAAGTCCAGATGGCGTTTCCGATATACTCGTTTTTCTTGTCCATAAGGAGACGGAGCATCGTCGCCTGGATTTTCGGGTCGAGCTCGCGGAACACGAGATTGCCTTCCGGCTGCGCGAAACGCCAGTACTTCTCGTAGTCCCTCGGGTTAAACTCGAGATAGACCATAAAATCGGACGGCTCAAGATGCGTTCGGTGAACTGGTACTCGTTCGTGCCGTCATCGCCCTTGGCTCCGTGGATGGGTTGTGGGGTCGGCACGTTGTCCTGGATAATGTTGCCCAGCTTGATGGCAGGAAGCGTATAGCGGTGCTGGATGCCCGTCTTGATATGAATCAGTCCCTCGCGGACCGTATCATTGCCCTGCACGGTATAGGTCAGCAAGTCCTCAAGTACTTCGCCGCTATACCCGTTTTGAAGAAAGTTTACTGTATCAGCCATTGTCGTTTTAAGTTTTCCGTTGAAGAATGAAACTCGGCCGACTGGCGGATACCTGCTGTTTCCGCGCGAGACACTGCGGTCTCCGGCATGTCAGTTAAAATCGGGCGGACGCCGCGGATAGTCTGTCAGAGCTTTCGGAACTTGAAATCCGCACCGACCACTTCCGCCACCTTCTCGGCCATCAGCTGTTCGGCGGTCTTTGTCGCTTCCGCCGTGGCCTGGATGTTGGCAGGGTCATCGGCGATTTCCTTCGAGATTTTCTCCCGCGCGGAATGGAAGCCAGCGTGCTTTCCGCCAACTCGAAGTTGGAACCGGCCATCTCCACCCACTGCGTTTTCGCCTCACGGTCAATCTTGCCTTCTGCATGGCATTCTCCACCAATGTCTCGATACGGGAAGCCTGCTCGTCCTTCTCTTTCTACTCGTAGGCGGAAAGGCGTGCCGTCGCTGCGGCCAGGTCTGTCTGCAAGTTCCGGATGGAGGCGTCTTTTCCGGCGATGACGGTCTGCGCGTCGCTCAGTGATTTCTGTATTTCTCTGTATTTGGGTTCCATCGCGGCCAGTTCAGAGATACGTGCCATCACGTCCTTGACCTCACCGTCCTTCATGCCCAGCGAGGCTGCAATCGCCCCGTACTCAAAGCCTTGTGTCTTGTTTTCGTTTGCCATATCGTTTTCCGTTTCTGTAAGAGTAGGTTCAATGCCTTTGAAAGGTTTATTTCCCGCGCTGACACGGCTCATCAGTTCCTGGATGGCGGCCGTATCGGTCAATCCTTCTATCTCGTCATGCACTTTACGGCAAAGCTGCTTCGAGGTATGGATGACATGCTCCGCAGGTATGATGCCGGCCTTGACGGCAGCCTGTGCGTCGAAATAGGTCCCGTCCTTTCCTGCCTGTCCGTCCATGATGGCCCGCACATGCTCCGCTTTCAGGCCGAACCGTTTCCGGTAAATCGTCTCGATCTGTTTGGTAAAAGCCGTTACCATGTCCGACGGTTCCCCTCCGTCATCGTCCGGCAACATCGGGTTATGAATCATCAGTATGGCATAATCACGCATGAGAGAACGCTTGCCCGCCGCCCAGATGATGGAGGCCATCGATGCCGCGACCCTTCGATGATACATTCCGTATCCACCGTGGCCATTGGCGATGGTGGAATAGGTGGACATGCCGTAAAGGACACTGCCGCCCTCCGAGTTGATCAACCACGCGGAGTACAGGAGGGACGGATGATATTTTCCAAAAAGTCGAACTCGTCATTGAAACGTGAGGTCGTCTCTTCCGTCACGCGACCGAAGAAACGGATAACAGCCGGCTGGCCTGCCTTCGCCTCTCCGACGACATATTGAAGTGTGTTCATATCCATATGCAAGGGTTATTTGAACAAGAGTAGGCGGTGGAAAAAGAAAAGGTTTTGCACTGCTATTTATGGAAGTGGAAATATGAGAATCCATCCATTTATGGAAATGCGATTATCTTTACAGTATAATAGATTGTTCAAATTACAGACCGGTTGCAACTATTTGTATCAAGACCGGCATGCTGAACATTCTAAATTCAGCAAGTACAGAAAATGTATCATGAGTCTTGTATTATCTGCTGATTCATGTCTGTTTATACGCAGTGCGGATAAATCTCCTGCATGGATTTCAATTTTCCGATCCGGTATCCGAAAAACCAGATACTTCGTCATGTTCCGGACGCGGATGGAAGCCGTGTCCGCCGCTGTCATGTTGCGGCGCATCGCTGTGTTGGGTGAACGGGGGCATGACCACATACCTTTTTACCCAGTCCCTGTATTTCCACGCGGAAGATTCCCTGAACCATACCTCGTAGTCTATCCAGTACGCCTGCAACATATTGGTTGAAAGCGGCATGTCGAAATAGGTCAGGTTGCACCGCTCGCTCAGCGCCGGCTCATGGTTCTTGGCATCCTGTATGGCTACATTGAGCCGCTGGAAGACCAGAAACGCCTCGCATTCCTTGTCTTCGTCCGCATTGTTGAGCGTATTCAAGATAAACCGCACGCGCATGGTGGCGCGTCCCTCACCGATACGCTGTTGCTGTACCAGGTACCTCACGTTGATAAAGTGGATGAACACGGCAGGGAACACAGTCTCATACTCCGTGTTATCGTCACGGACAATGCGGGCGAACTGGCCGTTGTCGATAGCGACGGTTTTGAACAGGGGCGGCGACAACGGGTCGTCCGGATTCTCCCGCAGGTCAGGACAGCCCGCTTAACGGCCCGGTATATCTCCACGAAAGGGTTCGCGGAAACTTCTTCAGGCAGGCTCTCCGCCGGTGCCGACGGTTGTGCGGGCTGTGGTGCTGGGTGTTTGTCTTTTATCATAACGGCTGGTGTGGAAATCCTTTAAAAATCATATCTATGAAATGGGCGGCGATATAGTCGTCCGTCTTCGGTGAGAATCCGATGAACTGCCGGTGTACGGGACGGCGCGTGGAATACTGGTTTACCGTGTACAGCCCGAACTTCGGATCGGTATTGTGTATGGCGGCATAATGCCCGTAACGCTCCTTGCTGCGTCCCCGCTTGCCCTTGACTGGAAAGCTCTTTTCCGTAGTCCACATGCAATACCTGGCGCCTTTCCGGAAGATGCGCGTACGGTCCGAACGCCGTCCCACTATGTCTGTCCGGCCGGCTTCCGACTGTATGCTCCGGGCCAGAGTCCCCGTATCGTTCATGAGAGGATGGGTGAACCTCTTTCCCCATTTGGAGGTACGAGGCGCCCATTTGCTACCGTTGAATCCCCCCGAAGCGAATGAGGACACGAACTGCTGCCTGGTATAGTCACCGGCAGCAGTTGCGAAGTCGAATACGTTGAACTCCAGCCGGCTGGCCATGACGCGCGTACTGGTCCTGCTTACCCAGTGGCTGCAAAACTCATCAAGCGTTATCTTGGGCATAGGCGAACTTTCCTTTAATGCGTTTCACAATATCATTCATGTAACCCGGAAGCGGGACGGAGAAATAGCGGTGCGCATCGGAAAAGATACGCCCGCCGGTTGCCAGGCTCTCCCGGAAGACCGGATCCACCTTTTCCAGATAGTCTCCCTTATCCGGCAAAGCCGCCCGGACAGCGGCGAACCCCTCCGCGACCAGAAAGCAGCGGCATCCCCATTCGATCGGCGGTATCAGCTCCGGAGGAAACTCGGATTTGCGGAAGGAAATCCCTTCCAATGAAAGATGCCAGGCACGTACGTTCATCGCCTTGTGTCATGTAGGTAAGCACGGTATCCATATCCACCGCCATCCACCATGCGGCCATCGAGGCCGCGAAGAATACCTGGTTGTTCTCTTCCTCCGCATGGACGAGGTTATACCTGCGGCATATCTTTTCGTATGCTTCCATGTCCTGTTCATCCGCTGTCTCGGGCAGTTCCCCGAGCATGGCATACTCCTCTGCCGCGGCAAAATCCACCAGGTTGTCTATAGCTGCAATCAGGATGTCACGCTGCTGCCGTTCCCTCTCTGTTGTAAAGGAGTTGTGATTTTTCAGTATCTCCAATGCCCGGTCCATATCGATTCGCAGACCTGTCAGCGCACGGTCTATGAGGAAAGAGGCACGCAGGGTGATGATGTCCTCTATAATGTCGAGACGTTCCGCGCTGTTCTCCCAATAGAGGATCAGCCTGCGGAATGCATCGAAAATGACACGATACTCCTTTTCCGTATCGGATTCCGTGGTTGCAGATGCCCTGACAGCCCTGAACGGAGCGTTGTCCGGGAGCGGAAGACGGGCTTCTATTCCGCTCCCCGCAGAAAATTTCCGACCTTCGCCCCCCGGGGGCGTCCGTAACGCCGGAAATACTCCTCGTCCGACATGATGCCCCGGTCGTTGTGGCTGAGACCGGATGAGCCGCCTTCGGCTCCGAAACCTAATCCCGGGATAACATTGAGCTGCCGGCCCACATTGATACCGAACTCTTTCTCGATCTCATCGGCCGCCACTTCATATTTGTCCGTGATCAGCGAATAGAGCTTGATGCGGTCCTCGTTGCTCATCTCTATCCGGTTCGAATACCGGAACTCCAATCCTCCGGGGATATACCGATAGCCACCAGGCGGGGGATTATCTCCTCGTTCATGACGTTTTCGATATACCGACGGTAGACTTCGATACGGTCGCGGAAAATGTCCTGGTGTGCTTTCGTGGAACCCACGTACGACTGCATCCCTCCGGCCATCGACTCGGAGCCGAGCACGAGGTTGGCAACTTCCTTGTTCACAAAACTCGATAAGCCCGGTATATATCTTTTCCGAGTTGGACATGGTGAATGTCTTGATATCGACCTCGTCCTCAATGCCGGTAACCACCACCTTGTTCTGTGCCGCGTTGGCTATCTCGTTAGCCAGCCTCTTGCGGTCGGCGTTGCTCTCGCTGACCGTCTTTCCGTGGATAATCGGCTGTCCGTAAGTATGGGAAAAGTTCACATAGTTGGCCACCGTGAATTTCTTGGCCAGTATCAAAGGGGTCGTGGCGGAAAAAAGTCCCAAGTCGCCGGAGTTTACCAGTACATAACAACGGTAATATGCCGGGTCATGTAAATCCCAATGCGGCTCCCACAGTCCCTGCCGCTTCAGTACCGTTTTCTGGTCCGGCAACACATTACGCCGTTCGATGATGTTGACTTCCGCCAGCCTGCCCGTTCTGGGGTCAGTATGCGGCATGATTTCAAGCAGGGTGTACCCGTAGAGCTTGGATTCCACTATGCCCTTGATTATCTTGTCGAACTGCGAACCTGTATCTTCAGGGAGTTCGCCACGTCCTTGATGTATTTTCCCTTTTCGTTTACACGGGCAAGCATATAGCGGTCGCGAGAATCTGGCTTTCCAGTGTCTCGACAACGGAACGTATATGAGCGTCCTGTTGCAGGCAGGCTTCATACAGGTCAATGAGCCGGGCGCGGTCATCGAGAATATATCCCGAGCCGGTATCCTGACGGCATGAACGGTAGCGGTTGTTGCGCTCGATTTCGCGGACATACTCCTGAATTGTCTTTTTGGAGGTCTTAAAAATACTCTCCAAGAGTTCCCCGTTAAATGATTTGTCCGATGTAGCCATAATTTTTTTGTTTCTTGTTCAAAGAGTAGAGACAATCCTCAAGAGAGGTTTTTACGGCTAAAAGAATATATGGAGAACGGGACTCTTAATGCTTGATTTACAAACCGAAATATACAACTTAAATATATAGATATTTCGGTTTTATTTATGTTGTAAATATCTTATTATCAGTGATTAACAATTTATTAAAAGTGTAATTTATGTATATATTTATAGTGTATTTCATATTAAAAAGATATATCTTTGCACCACGTTAGATACAAATCCAAGAACAATGAAAAAGAGAACATGAAAGAAGAAAAGATTCCCTGCCGGATAATCCGGTACAGGGAGTTCCCCGATCTGCTTTTCGGAACGTTACGGGAAGACGGACCGGTCTATTTCGACGCGACACGCTTCATCCAGGCCAAAGGAGATGCACGCCGGCATAATGTCCGTGATTTCCGTGTCGCTTTCCATCACTGGGCAACGGCGTTGGCAGACGCCTACGGAATAGACAGGGAAAAGATGATCATCCGTGACGAGGCGTCGGGACACCTGTTAATTGATGAATGTCTGGCTCTATTATTTGTCGTTTACATCGATCCCGCGTTCGGTGTCTACCTTCTGGAGCGCGTGGACGAACTGCTGTCCGGTGGATTTACGGTTTCAGACACTTGGCTGGTACAGGCTGCCGGTCTTAGATTTACAAAGGAGGAATTAACGCAAATTTTAGAACAACATGAGACGCAGCACATTTAAACGACCCAAGATGGTGCTCATCTTCAACGGGGCACAGGTTCTTGTAGCGGTCACGCGCTCGCTGCACAGCGCGGCGGAATTGACAAAAGGCAACTTGCAGGCTATCTCATTCTGTTGCACGGGCAAGTATGTATGCAGCGGCGGACTCTATTTCAGGCATCTGCATCCGGATGTGGAAATCGAGCTGGCCGACCTCGGCACACTGATGCTGAAAGATTATGACGCCCTTTGCGGCGAGAAACGCACGTACTATCCGGTGCGCAAGATGGCACATAAGAGAGCCTTGCTTGAAAACAAACGTAAGTCTGATAACCAAAAGAAAGGAGGAAATACCTATGAGGGAAAATAGGAATGTTCCGTTCCGGGACTGGAACATAAGGGTTTCCCGGAACCATAACGGCCAGCTCCATATCTGCGCCGTGGATATATGCGATATACTCAAGCGGGACGAACTGCTTGAAAACGGCGCCATCGCCCGTGTTTGCCCGACGGCATTGAAAATCAGTTTCCGGAAAAACGGCAGGGAACAGTGGGGTTTCCGTCCCATCGATATGCGCCGGCTTTTACAACTGGTACGCAAGGAGACTATTATACCCCGTGACCTGCTTGATGAATTGGAAGTGTGGGGCAACAAGCTTCTGGAACTGGAAGCCGGGGAGCTGCACGCCGTCCCGCAGGACGACATCGTCATGCACTTCGAGGAAGGGTTCCCCGTCACGTTCCGGCGTGTCGGCGACAAGCTGATGGTCAACGCCACGCAGATCACGATGCACTTCGGGAAAATCCCGTCTGAATGGCTACGCATCGCTTCCACGGATATGCTCCGCAGGGAAATGGCCGGCAACGGACATACCGGGAAATACGAGTCGCAAGTCTTCACCACACGGGGGCGGGGGCACGGTGCGACCTGGTTGGAATCACCGCTTGTCATACCGTTGGCCAGATGGATCGCCCCTGACCTGTCTTTGGCGGAATGGTTGGGCGAGGCTATCGGCAAACTCTCCGTGAAACGAGGGAAGACAATCGTACGCGAACGCCCCAGGGTGGCGGCACCCGGTCTGCCCTGTATGGATTGTCCCATGCCGCAGGATATGGAATCGGCGACGAGACTGATTCTGGAACTGCGGAAGGTGGTGAGTGAATCCCTGCCGAAAATCGTATTCTACGAGGAGTTTATCGAGAACAGGGACTGGTTCAAGAGCACGCGCATCGCTGACGAACTCGGCATATCGCCGCGACAGTTGCACCAGTTCCTTGCCGAAGAGGGCATCTGCAAGTACGAGAAGCGGCAATGGGTGGTCTTTCCTTCCTGCCGGGCCTGGCAATGCGATGTGCCTTACACGTGGGAGAACAGCCGGGGCAAGGTATATACTTTCGGATCCACCAAACGATGGACACAGGCCGGACGGGAGTGTATCATAGAACTGTGGCGCAAGAGGAACCCTGAATACTGCCCACCGGGTGCATAGCGATGGAAACGGCATTACAGCGGATCATCCGCAAGACAGGAAGACGGCCGGTAGAGTGCCGTTGCCGTCTGTGCAGGCAGCAATGCCGGATACCGTGCCTCGGTACGCCGGAAGACATCCTCCGGTTGCTGAAAGCCGGATACAGGGAGCGTCTTGCACCCACTCGGTGGGCGGTAGGCCTGCTGTTAGGAAAAATCCCGTATATCGTGCCGATGGTACAGGCGAAACAGGAAGCAGGCGGGTGCACATTCTTTCAGGACGGACTGTGTGAACTGCATGCGGCAGGCTCAAGCCCACTGAAGGCAGGTTGTCGCACCATACCATCACCATGGAGAACCTGAAGTTCGGAATGTCGCTCTCGTGGAACGTGGCCAAAGAATGGCTGGACGAGCGGAACTTCGACACGATACGGGAGATTGTCCGGATAATGGGAAAATAGATGAGGGACGGTTTCATGAATGAAGTATCAGTATAACCGGTTGATTCCTCCTTTGCCGATTTCATGGAACCGCCTCTTATTAATTCATACCATTTGCAAACAGTTCGTATTAGTCGCGGCTATCCTTTATCAGGAAAACATTTAAACGCGAATGATATGAAACTGAAAAGCAGAATGACCGTCGGGGAGATGTCGGAACACCTGACGGAACATACCGGCAAGTTCGCCAACCGCGTATCCGTGGGGCGTTACGCCAAAAAACTGGGATACGCCGTGTATAAACCGATGATAAACGGCAGGATATGCCAGTTCTATGTCAATCCGTCGATTAAGGATGACGGGGAAGCGGAAACATTACGGACGAACGAACGCGAAAACGGACATGAAAGGGAATGACGACAAAAGGCAACACGTGATACCGTTTATGAAATGCTTCACCGGGCTGGTCGGCGCGTTCACCCCGGAAGAGGTCATCTTCATGCTGTACATGGCAGACCGTACACGCCTGCGTGAAAAAGGTTACGACACCTTGCGCAGCAAGCGGTACTACATGGAGAACATGGAGATGGGTTCGCGGATTTTCGACAAGTGCGTGGAAAAGACAACGCGTATGGGATTGCTTGAACGGGTGCCGGTCAGCGGGATGTACGATTACCTGTGGCACATGGATTCCTACAACCGGCTTGTAGGGATATTGGCGGAACTTGGAAATCCTTTTTCTACCAGGGCATTCTGTCATCGGATGTTCGATGTGGAAAAAAAGGACCGTGGCATCCGTCTCTGACGAAGAGGTCAGCCAATGGAAAGAGAGACACCGAAAAGTTTGAGCGTATCTGTCCACGGAACGTAAATGAATAAAAACAGACGGCATCGTTGTGATTTGCCGTCTGTTTTTGTGTTTTTGCGACATAAAATCCGATAAAACCGGAAGGAGGTGGTAGCCGGGTACAATATTATCCGGGCAAACGACAGAATATGCTAAATATACTTATTCAGTTCTTCCACAAGAAGATGCACCGTTGTCGAAGATTCCGCCTGTGCCGGCGGTATTCCCTCCATTCGGCGCAATACGGCTTTTGCGTTCGTGATGGCCTGAGCCTGTTTACCGCCCAGCTCCCTGAAAACACGACCGCCTGTACCGGCTTCCTTGTTGTAGGAGAAGCCCAACAAGCCGGATAGCTTTGTTTCATATTGATTTCTGTGCATCGGGCCTTGTACCAGGTTATAGTGCAGCAAGAACCAATACTCGAAAGCCTGGTTGCTGTATGCCACCCTCATGCCACCGGCTTCCGCCATACCGATAGCCCGGTTGAAATCCCGATCGGGAAAGTCATCCTTGTCAAATACCACCCAGCACTGGTCATACTCGCGTCCTTTCTTCCGCTCTTCTTCTTTCATCCGTAAAGCCTTTTGGACAAGACCTACCGTATTGAGTCCCTGGCCTACCGCTTTAATATTGGCGGAAGTCAGGCGAAATGCATTGAAATAATCCGGTTCCGTATTTACCCCCTCGCAGATGATCAGGAAGGATTGTTTGACCTCACGGACAAAACTGATACGCCTGAGTGTCCGTGCCGCGCGTGGATCACGCTTGTTCGTCCGTGCTGCCATATTCTTCCTCCCTCAGGTCAAATAACCGTTCAAACTGGCCGATGACAGGGATACCGCCATATTTCCCCATCAGGTACTCCTTTTCGAAAGGTGCACTGTTGCGAACCTTGTATTCCGCCAACGAATAGAGTTCCGAGGCTCCAAACGAATCTTTCTGTGTAAACCAGATCTGATCCCTGCGGAACAGGCTTGCATTAAGCAGGTTGGTGTCATGTGTCGTGAAAATCAACTGTGCATTCCTGGGATTTGTCACTCTGGAATTGAACAGCCCGATGATGCGACTGGTCAACAGAGGTGCATTTTCGAGTCGAACTCGTCGACAACCAGCCTTTTGCCATGATCCAACGCGTCGATTATAGGATAAGCCAGCGAGAAGTATTTGATCGTACCCTCCGACTCGTTTACGCGGAACGGGAAAGTGACCGTCTTCGTGGCGTTGCCCTCCTCGTCATATTGCTGGTGTGACTGATGACTGTATTGTCAACCTTGCGTATGTCGTCGATTCCGAAGTCTGCAAACCGGGCAAACTCCACAATACGCCTTTTCATGGACGGATCATCGATCTGGGCTATCGCCATTTCCCAAATCCGCTCGTCGCTGCTGCCAAGAACAATCGTGGTGTTGGCCAACCATCCCATGATTTCCACCGAGACGCTTTCGTTGAACTGTGCTGCCACGGAAAGAAGCAGCGCATTGTCGCGCACCATTTTTTTGGCGACAACCTCTTTGCCGACCGAAAATTTGGGATGCAGTTCATACTCATCGCCGTCACGCAGGAACAGTTCCACCTCCTTTGCCTTGCGCTTGTTGCCCTTTTGATAAAGCCACTCCCGGTGTACACGTTTTTCATCGACTTCGAACCCATAGCGGTATTGGACCGTTTCGTCGGCAAAGACCGCCTCAAAATAACTGGGCTCCTGTTCCGTCCTCCGGTTGAGACGGAAACTTTCCACCCGTATGCTTTCGCCGGACTGCACGCCTTTGGAGGAATTGATGACAAACCATTTGAAGAAATCGAGTGCTTTGACCAGATTCGATTTCCCGCTGGCATTGGCCCCGTAGATGACCGCACTCTTCAGCAAAGAGAGGTTCGTACCTTCAAGCTCAAAAACAATCTCATCGGACCGGGTCTGTTTTTCTTTCAGCGCGGAAGCAGCCAAAGACAAGGTCGCCGGCTCCTTGAACGAAAGGAAATTTTCGACTGTGAACTGAATAATCATATTATATCGCAGTTATATGTAAATTTTATGCAAATATAGGGGATATTTTTCATATATAGATGTTTTATCGGATCTCTTTTTGCGGTTATTTTCCTGCACGTGAAAATCAGACCGTTTTCGTTCTTGCAATGCTGCCCTGCAAAAGGCGACTGCAATTTTCCGAAGCGGCAACATCGGCTTGCGATTCATGCTCCCGATAGTGAATTTGGGTGGAAAGACGCGAAATTCGCCACATCTTTCCCCTCAATGTGGTACAAATGTACCGTGTATCTGACAGGAGGGGTGTTACAAATGTAGCAACAATACTATAAGTAGTATTATACAAGAAGAAAGAAGAAAGATGTTACTTCTTTTGACGCAAAGAAAAAAGATAACCAAAAAG
>ENA-OQCE01000753-OQCE01000753.1-human-gut-metagenome-genome-assembly--contig:-NODE-753-length-15309-cov-4.055658_pt1 | contig 15309 bp, 15 predicted proteins | sample MGYA00242495_ERZ504572 | MGnify/ENA primary metagenome ERZ504572 (study PRJEB26092, sample SAMD00036228) | human gut metagenome | host: Homo sapiens | study: EMG produced TPA metagenomics assembly of...
AAAAAAGAAAATTAGGGGACCGAGGGTCTCCGGAGACAAAGTTAATCAATTAATTAAATGAGCTATGATCATTTTTGAAAAGACAGGGAAAATACTTCTCGATATACCGGTCGATGATACCAGTTATCGCTATCGGGCCATCCGGCAGGGCGACAAGGTCAATCTTGTGTTCTCGTTGACAGAACATGTAGAAATACCTGTCTACAGCTATGTTGACTATCAAGGTCAGCGATATACGCTCTGGAGACCGGAGGATCTGACAAAGCATGGCACTCGCAATCTCGAATACAGTGCCACCTTTGGCGGCTATTGGGAACTGCTGGATACCATCAAATACAAGCACCTGTCAGCCATTCCCCGAAAGCTGAAATTCCAACTTACCGGAAAACCCCGCTTCTTTCTGGAGCTTTTGATTGATAATATGAACCAATCGGGAGTTGGTGGATGGTCTATTGGGACCTGTATCGATGCACCGGAAAAGACCTTGGCCTTTAGCCATGAGTTTTGTTTGGATGCGCTTAACCGCTTTGCGGATGAGTGGGGAACAGAATTCGAAATCGTCAGCAAGACTATCAATTTCGGCAAGGTAGAGAAGTTCAAGGACGATCCTCTGCCTCTTTCCTACGGCCGTGGGAATGGCTTCAAAACCGGTGTCGGCCGTAAGCTGCAGGGCGAAAAACCACCCACCTCCATCCTCTATGTGCAGGGTGGCGAGCGCAACATCGACCGCACCGCCTATGGAGCTTCCTGTCTGCTGCTGCCAAAATCCCAGGAATTGGAATACGAAGGCAGACGCTATAAAACCGACAAGGATGGCATGTTCATTACACGAGCCGACCGGGCTTTGGCCAATAACAATGAGGACAGCTTGGACTGTTCGCACATCTACCCCTCACGGGTGGGCACGGTGTCCGAGGTGGTTGTGGTGGATGCCGAAAAGCATCTCTATGATATCATCGATAACACGATTCCGGAAGATTTGGACTATTCCAAATGCCGAATACCGGGCGAAACTGCAACGATTATCTTCCAGTCGGGTGTGATGACTGGAGAAGAATTTGACCTCGAGCAGACATCTGACGCTTTGACCGGTTACGACCATGCAGCCCGACGGTTTAAGTTGGTGCCTGTCGAGAAAGAAGGGGGCACGATACCGAACCCGAACCGCTGTCCGGCTGTAGGTGATACATACGCGGTCTTCAACATTTCGCTGCCGCAGGCATACGTCTGCAACGATACCACACAGACGGGTGCGTCATGGGATATGTTTCGTGATGCAGCCCGAAGCCTGTACAACAAGGAAGAGGAATCTTTTGCCTTTACCGGTGAGCTGGACGGCATTTGGGCGAAATCGCAGTGGCTGGAGGTGGGTGGACGGTTGGTGCCAGGTGGTTACATCCTGTTTGACGACCCGCAGTTTCAGCCCGAGGGAGTGCGTATCCGCATCACGCTGTAAAGGACTATATAAATAGGCCCTACAGCCCCGGACTGGAACTAAGCAATGTGCCGGTCGGTGGCTTTGTCTCCTCGGATCTGTCGAAGATCGAAAGCAACGAGGTGATCAATAACGACCGCCACAGCGATGCGATGCACTACACCAAGCGTCGTTTACGTGATGCGATTGAAGCACAGGAGATGTTGGAAAAGGCGTTTAAAGATTACACCAAGGGGATCGATCCTGTCTGGGTGCGCACCATGTCCCTTTTGGTCGGACATGAAAACCTGCAATTCCGCTTCGTGGACAGCAAGACCAATCCCCGGAAAGTCGATCCGGACTTTGTCTATGACGATGCGACCGAACTGTTCACCGCCCCGAAAGCGATCCTTCAGCACATGACGATCGGCATCTCGGAAATAAAAGGCAGCCATGCCGTTTCTGAATATAAGTTCTGGGATCTACCTGCCTACACCAGTCCGCCGCTGGGCGACTTCGGGAAGCTCTACCTGTACGCCAAATGTGGCAAGTCTTCTGAGGCCGGCGAGTTTATCTTGTCCGAAGAACCGCACGACATGGACGAAGGCAGCGATTATTACTTTCTGGTCGGTTTATTAGGTAGTCAAGCCGACGGTGTACGGTCGTTTGTGACCTGCTACGCTTCACGGAGATATTGCCCGGCCGAATCACGGTGGATCGCATAGTATCGACAGATGGAAAGTGCTATTTCAACCTGGGGATCGGAGAGTTTGGCGGGAAGATGGTATTCAAATCCGGAACATCCGGTTATAATAACATTTCCGACCGTCCTAACCTTCAACCGTTGTATGATGGGATAAATGATGCCCTGACGGATGCAGAGAATGCGTCAAATGCAGCTAACAACGCCCAATTGACTGCAAATAACAAGGCAAGGGTATTTTATCAAACGACGGCTCCAGCATCGGGGATGCGGACAAATGACTTATGGGTGGATGGGGAGAATATCTATAGATATAGCGGTTCTAAATGGGTGCTTGCCTCAAAGTATGACAATACGATAACGGAGATCAACGGCGGACTCATAACTACCGGTGCGATCGCTTTCGGAAGCACAGGTGGAATGGCTGCTTCCGGTTCCATCCGTATTTGGTCGGGAGGAACAGCCGGGGCGAAAGGACAACCACCCACTGATCCGACATTCCGGGTAGAAAGCAACGGAAATGTGGAAAGTAGAGGAAGTATCTATATTGCAAATTCAAATGGAGAAAAACTTGCCGGACTCTCCGGAGGTGGAACAGCCGGAAACTCTGTTCGAATCTGGGCTGGAAATGCAACACCTGCAAATGCCCCGTTTAAAGTTTATCAAAATGGGGATGCCTACATCGGAGGACTCAGGATGGAGTCTGGAGGACTATTCTCGGATAACCGCTATTCCGGTGAATCGTCTTCTAAATTTTTCCTTTATTCATCAGGAAGTAATGCGTTTTTGGGATTTTCATCTTCCGGTAAATGGGCCGGCCTTGGTCTAAATACCTTGCCGTCTACGCTTGGGGGAACAAGTGCTTTGATGCGCCTTGAGTATACAACTAATCACAACGATATAAATTATGGGGCTGTGATAGATGTTCATGGTGGACGGCGCAACTATGCGTTATACTGCATTGGAGGTTTAAAGGTCAACGGATCGATCTCGACTGCCCGTTATGCACCCTCGTCGGACAAGAGTGATACAATCGTCCTGAACATCGGTTATCGGGACACGTTCGTCTTCAGTACCAGTACGTATCTTAGCGTCTATCTTCCTTCCCGGTCGACGATCACAAAGAAAATGGGAGAAGTCCACCCGGAATACGGAGATTCGTGGAGCGAAGTCGGTTTCAATTCCGTGATTTTTGTGCATGTGATCGTGGCGAAGTTCTCTTCCGAAGGTATCAGAATAGAACCAGAAAACTCTGATACACCATTGTTGGACAATAACGGCAACAGCATGACACTTGACATGAATAAGGGTGACTGTGCAACGTTCGCTTATTTTAACCAGGGATGGTATCTATTCAATAGACATTATTAATTACAATGCAAACAATCATAAAAACATACAATATGGAACTAACATTAAAAGATCGAGTATTAATACTCAACACCGTGTTGCCACAGTTTGACACGAGAAAAAACATGGAACTGAAAGTATCGATAGACAGTAAGATAGCGATCTCGGAGGTTGATCAGAAGCGTATCGTTATCAAGGATATGGGGAGTGGTCAAATCAACATCGGATTTACCGATGCGGCTTCTATCACCGATACGGTTGAAATCTCATTGACGGATGAAGAATTAGCCTATCTCAAAAGCCGTGTTGAATTTATTGATCGAAACGGTATGTTTTCAGAGTTCACTATGCCCACATACGTGAAGATACTGGACACGCCATATATCAGTTCGGATTTTGAGAACATGAACAACCTGTAAAACAGAATATGTAGGGGGAAAAGAAAAAGCCCCCGGCTCGTTAGTAAAGACGCCAATCACATACTAACAAACAAAGCGACGCACCGCGCGACCGGGGGCTATGTACCTTCTGGCCGCGATGCGTCGCTTTCGTTTTTATGTTAAGTATCATATAAACGATACTTAAACGATATCCTTATTGCTTACAGTAATAGCAACATCCACCTCTTTTTTTTGATTTTTCGTTTTTAAAACTTGAATTTTTGGTTTTGCGGATTATAATTATGTTGAAGATTCTTAAAAATAAGTAGTAAAAAAAGTTCGCTTTATGCCTTGATTTTTAGATTTTTTCGTACTTTTGCAAACGAAATATACTTCTCTTAAGAAGATAAAGTGACTATCGCTACTCTTTCAAGTTCATTATATAGATGTACTTCTCTTAAGAAGATATGTACCTTTTTCGGTATTTATTTATATAGACATCAAAATGAGACTATTTGCCGTGTCTACAATAGATGCATCTAAAGAGGCAAGATAAATTCGGGTGGTTTGCTCCGAATCATGTCCCAGTGCCTCACTGATGACAGGCAAAGAAACATTTTTACTTTGAGCGATGCTGGCCCAAGCATGGCGCGCAACATAGGTGGTAAGTGGAATACCTAAACCTATTTGTTTGCCAATGTGTTTCAGATTTCTGTTGATACGGTGTGCTTCATTTTGGTATTGATGCCATTCGTCCACACCATTGTTCTGAATAATTGGTAGCAGGTAGGAAGTTTCAGAGGTATTGTATTTATCAATAAGTTCCTGCATGGGCTTTTCCCATTTGATAAACAATTGCTGACCGGTTTTTTTTCTCCGATAGGTCAAGATTCCATTCTGGAGGTCTTTCTTTTTCAGGAATGCCATATCCACAAAGGACATTCCACGTGTATAAAAACTGAACATAAAGATGTCTCTGGCAAAAATGAGAGACTTCTTATTAAGATCCAAATCCCGTATTCTTCGAATCACGCTGAGGGAAACCGCCCGTTTCTTCGTTTTGTCTATGCCGGTATAGACATGCTTGAAGGGATTTCGTTGAACAACAAGCCCTTCACTCACGGCCCGGTTATAAATGGCCCTGAGGTTACGCATATAATACGAACTGGTATTCGGACAGACACCGGTTCCTTTGAGCCAGCTTTCATAGGTTATCATCTGATTGGAATCCATTTCATCCAATGGGATATCGCCCCGGTGTCCCCGAAACCGCTCAAAACTGTTCAAGGCATTCTGATAGGTGCCGGCTGTGCGTACCTTACCTATCTGCCTCAATTCTACCAGCAGTTCTTTTCCATATAAAAGGAAAGTGCAATTCCCTTCAGGAGCAGTGTAAAGTTCTATTATACGGTCCACAGTGAAAGGGCTGTCTTCCTGATTCAATCGGTTGATGCATTTCTTTATTCGGAAAAGGTCTTTATCAATTTGATTTTTTAATGCGGCAAGATAGCTTTTTCGGCCTTCTCCACTTCCTGCCGAGACATTGATTTCACCGGAAGCAGAAATCCACTCACTTGGAAACAGTTTGTAACCGGTGCGGATATGCCGTACTTTACAATGATGAATTATTTGATAATGAACCGTTCCCTCTTTAAGGATAACGGATGAAGGACTGAATTTTACTTTTACACTAGTCATAAACAATCAATTATTAGTTTAACATATGGAATAAAAACAGGAAGTAATTCAAAAAACTTCAAGCTGTTATGTATATCTCCAGCTAAACTATTCTTGATTGATAAAAGACGCTTTAATTATTTTTATCTAAAGCATTGTATTGAGTAATATGACATAATAAGTAGATGTTGAAAATTAGTTTATACTATTCTTAAGAATTAGTTATACTTAAAATCACGTTCTTGCACCGCATCTGCTCGCCCTGCACTCAGTCACATAGCTGAGTACAGAACAAGCAGCTACAGTACAATAACGAAATTTTAATGTATAACTAATTTCCAACATCTACTTATGATAAAGTAAAAGACCGCGTTCTGTATATTGCGTGAAGACTTGAAACGGAGTGTCAGAGCCAATGCAAAGAATATCTTGCCATATAGAAAATGGAAAACTCAAAATGGAGAGGCTGTTTCCTGAACTCTTTCCATTCAAGCGAAAGAATTTATAACTGCTGACCTGTCTATATGATTATCGGGTTCACTTTCATCGTGTCCAGATTCAGGTACAATCCGTTATGCTCGATCACTCCGTTTCGGAACATCTTCCATAGGATGCCGCATCCGAGTTGTGCCAGTGTGGAGTTAATAAACAGGTCCTGTCTTTCCAACGCTTCAGCCAGCGAACAACTCGGGCCGGAATCGGTTTCCTTCACTCTCGCGTATTTCACCATGCGGGTGATGACTTTTAGCGAATTGACGGTTTCATAAAGTTTGGACGCCGGCTGTTTGATTTTCTTCGGTACGGTACCCAGCACGACTTGCCCCGTGGTCTGCGTGTTTCCGAAATCCATCCAGTACAAGGGGGTCTCGTAAGTGCAGTATGTCGGTTGCGGCAAAGCCCTCAACAGATTCCACAAGTCGATCCGTGACTTGATGTTATCGGTACAGGTAATCGTGATATTGGCCAGGTTGTCCCGTCTGGTATCCTTCAATACTGCCGGATAGATGTCCGCTTGCGCCTTCCAGTCATTCCCGAAAAAGTTGTTTATCCGGGTGACGAGGCATTGTGCCTTGTTCTGTCCCAGGTCGGACGGTCCGAAAAGCTGGCGACCGATGTTGGCTTCCGTCACGGTGTCGGGGTCATACAGTGTAACGAACAGTCCCGGGTGTCCGAGTCCCCTCAGAGCTGTGTCAAGACGTGCCAGGCAGGTGAGTACCTGCGACCCGGTTCCTCCCGCTCCGATCAGGTTTACCGTTACCGGATGCTGCGGACTCATCAGGTAACTGTCGGTATAATGTACTCTTTTCATGTCAGTATGTCTTTAAGTTTCATATTGTTCAACGGTTTCAACTCTTTGAGGTCGAATGGTTTGTTCCTGGCCGCTTTCGTTACTAGCACAAGGTTCGACCGGGTCGGATTTCCGTTGCCTCCCAAGTGCGAAAACTCCGTCAGCCAGAATTTCTTTTCCCAGTATTGCAGCAGGCTTTCGTATGTCAGGTTCTTTGGCAAGTCTATATTGGCAGAGCCAGGCATACGCTGGAGCCGGTCACGTTGAAGAACGGCGCGACATATAGCAGCGTATCCTTGCCGGGCATGTCATCCTTGTAAGCATATATCCTCATCCCATGTTCCCCCGCCTCGTAAATCACTCCCGGCAGGTTGTATTCCGCATTTTCTATTTTGAGGTCGGAGCTGAAGAACATCATCCGCTTATGCGGGGGATTGTACCATACATACCGCTCGCTGCCCTTGCGTGAATCGCAATAGATCAGGTTGGACGGTACTTTTCCGTAAGGCGTGCTGCTATGCCTTTCCGAATATCCCTTTACAAGCTCGTTCATGAATTCCTGCGTTATAGGCCTGCCTTCCGCCATGTTTCCACGATCGTTTATGTCCCGTATCTCCAGAAAAAAATTCTTGTCATCCTCTGAGGCGTAGGCTATCAGTGCCGCCTTGGGGATAAGCTGGGTCTTCAAAGTTCTTGTAAGTTCGTTTGTCTCCATCATAGTGTTCAAATTATTATGTTGATGAATTTGTCCGCCCATTTGAAAAAGCGTTCCGGGTAGTCATCCATGCGGAACAGCTCTCCCGTTTCGGGAGACAGGGCGAGTGTCGTGACCGGTATGATGTCGTAGGTCTCCCTACTGTGGGAATTGTAACAATTCACGAGATAGTCCGTCACCATATCGTAACTGTCATAGATTACACGTATCTGTTGGTAGAGGTACATGGGGTGGAACTCCGGTTCCTCCTCATAAAAAGGATCGTAGCAGTATTCCATGATGCCGCGTTTCGGTGACAGGAATTGTAACCCCTCCTTCATGGCGGAAACCAGCGATCGTTCGTAGTCGTTCCGGGCTTTATACCTGTCAAGTGCCTTCGGCAGGTTCTTGTAGTAGCACTTGCGTTCCACCCTTTGGAGCAGCCTCTTTATTCTGCCGTTCTCGTAGGAGTGCAGGAGCCTCAGCCGTTTTTTCCTTTCCTCCGGGACCTCTTCCGGTACTTCCTCTGAAATCCAGGTCAGAACATATTCCGTGTCGTCCTCGTCTAGAACGGTCTGTATTCCGTTTGCCTTCATCAATTCATGGATGAACGTGATGGAGATACGCCTCAATTCCGGTCCGAGAGCCTCCACGAATTTCATCGGGAAATAATACAGTGTCAGTTTTCCCCAATGATGGGCTTTCCAGAGCTTGAACAGCAACCGTCCGTCTTGCTCTTCAATATTGACGTTCAGCCCCTCACCGACAAGGTCATCCATCTCCTCGTGCAGCCTTGCGATCCCTTCCCCGAATGTCCGGCCCGGGGTATGTACCGCCTCCTTCTCCATCAGATAGGCATATCTGAAGAAGGAGTCACGCAGAAATCCGTAGTTCTCCCGCGTGATGAGATTATGCCTTTTCCCGTCGGAATCTTCCACGACAAGACTCGGTAAAGGTTTTGGCTGAAACGTGGCGTTCAGAAAAGAGGAACGGCACCCCCCGGTGCCGTAATCCTTTCTTTCCTGTCCGTACCGTAACGGATATTGCGTACGGTCTGTCCGATGATGAGCCTTGCAAGCCGTTCCACCTGCTGTTCGTCCAATGGTACACATGATTTCTTCTGTTTTTTATTGTCCTTTCCCATTACTTTTATCCTTTTGTCCCGATGGTAGTTTTGAATTCATACACCGCCTTGTCTTCCTTGATGACCGGCCCGTGCACCGTCGCCGTGGTCAGTTCCGGATAGAAGTTCGAGTAGTAGTTCATGACCATTTCGGGGCTGTCCGACGTGTTCGGGTCATCGAGTGTGACCATCCCGTTGCCTTTCTTGAATGTGAATGAACGTGTCATTCCCTTGATTTCTAATGCCATAATATTAAATGCTTTGATAATGTGAAACATTGGGTTCTAACATGGATTGCGGAAAATCGGGATATTCCTCATAATCTTCCGGGCGGTAGGTAGGGACTTCCTGTCCCCTCTGATAGTACGGATAGAGGTCTTCGGGATTTTGCTCCTGTTCCTGCCGGTATGAAATCTGTTGTTCCGCGTATGCAGGCTGTGGAGGGAGCTGGCGGCTCATCGGCCGTTGTCCGGCGTATTGCGGCTGTGGGGGAGCCTGATGCGGTGCCGGCCTTTGCGCAGGCTGCTGTGGCGGCCACATTGTCTGCTGCTGCCCGTCAGGAATTTGTCCGCCCGCCGGTCTGATGCCTGGGATTGCGGTGGACAGTGCGGTGCAGGCTGCAACTGTTGTGCCGTTGCTGCCGGTGGTTGTGACCGAAGCTGTTGCGGCGCAGGCGGTTCTTCCATCAGCTCGAACAGGCTTCCCCGGTTCATGGCCTTTTTCTGCTGCTCAAGCATCTCGTCAATCTTCTTCTGATCCTGCGGCTTGGCATAAAGTCGGGCCTGTCCGAGAGCCGTCACTGCATCCTTATGGTTTCCCGCGGCAATCAGTTCCTCAGCTTTCTTGAGATGCTTCTCGTACTTCTCCCGTTTCTCTTTCTCCTCTTTCGTCTCCTTGGCCTTTGCATCCTTCGCCGCCTTGCTCTCGGAAGCGGCCTTTTCCGTCTGTGCCTCGAACTGCGCCATGTTGGTGATCAGTCCCGTAGCTTTCTGCACCGGCCGGGCGACGGCTTGCAGGAATCCGGTATCCAGTTCCTGCGGAACTCCCTTGAGGGTCAACGGGATAATGTGGTTCTGGGCTTCGTCTTTCAGCCCGTTTGACTTCGGCAGTACGGATACCGCCATTTGTCCGTTCGCTTTACGGATGACGAGTGTCAGGTCGACTCCTTCTGTCATCATCTGGTTGATTGCTGTAAAAAACATAATTATATGGATTAAAGTGTGAATAACCGTATTCTTTCTATCTGTTGAAGAACTCCGCCAGCAGCCTGTTCCGGTCAGGATGACTGCTTATCTCCAGTATCGGGTCCAGCAGTGTGGAGATGTGTACGGGTCCGCCCTTTTCCCGTGGAGGGATTTGACGGTCGGTTCCGGGACATGGTACTTTCTTCTTGCCGGTATCGGCATTGGTATCTGTACCGGTGCCGTCGGCGGTCTTGAGATGATTGCTTGATTCATGACTTTATCATTTTAATTGTGGATACTCGGGCTTTGGCAGCCCGTTGAACTACATGGGCTTTACGGCAGACGCTTCCGGAAAGGCAAGGCTTTCGGGAAAAATACCGCAAGCCCTCCGGGCGAGGATGATTTTTCCGCGAAACCCGAAGGGTCCCGGCCTTGCCGTCCGAAAAGAAGCGTTTGCCAACTTTGCCCTGTAGTTCCGGTCTGCCAATGGCTGTATATGCCTCTCTTTCCTTTCCGTCCCTGATCCCGTCATCCTTGTCTTCATAAAGTATGGGATACCAAAAGAGCCGTCCGTTGGGACAGCCCTGTCCTGCAAGGTGTTGCAGTGGTTTATATGCCGCATTTGTTTCATTTCCCGATATTGTATGCCGGTGGAATCAGAATACCAGGCAGCTGAGGATGCAGAAAAGTATCGCCGCCGCTACCAGAAGGCAGGCGATTTTATAGAGGAACCTGAAGAATCCCCTGAAACAGACGATGCGACTGCCGCCCATACCGGTGAAATCCCTCTTGAATAAAGATAACTGAACATTATGAAGCTGCGGCGGCCAGTGCCATTCTTTTTATCCATTTGCCGGTTCTCGGTTTTTCGATACATTCCTTTGCTTTCATGATCATTTGCTATTAAAAGGTGAAACATGTCATTTCCAATTTCAGGGGCCAGGATGCGGACCGCCTCCACAGGCAAGGTTTTCGGGGAAAATACCGGAGCAGGGCGAGGATGATTTTCCCCCGAAACCTGCAAGGCCCGACCTTGCAGGTGGAAACGGGCGGTTCCGCTACCTTTGCCCCGGAATTGGAATGACGGTATCATTTACCTTTCCCGCCCTTGGATTTTGGAAAAGAAAGTTTCAGGTTAAAACTTTCGTCAAAAATGATTGCCGCATCGAAAGACACCCCTTTCTTGCCCTTGAAACCCTTGATCAGTCGGGTGGAACCGGAAGAGAAAAGCTGTTCGAGATGCTGGTCCGTCAGTTCCTTGTTCAGAAAATGGCGGAACACCAGCAGTCCGCATCCTTCACGGTCGCATTTCGCGACTTTGGACTTCACCACCACGTTGCCGGTCTTGCACTTGGGGCAGGCAAGGACGCATGATGACGGCTCCGGAAATTTGAGACGCAGTATCTCGCCGGTCACTTTTCCCGTGTATTCCCTGATGGAGAGCATGAAGCTTTCCGGATCGAGGGTACGCCCCTCTATCTGTTCCAGTGCTTTTTCCCATGTGCCGGTCAGCTTCGCGTCAGCCACCATCATGTCCTTTACCGATTCATAGAGATAAAGCCCCTTTTCCGTCGGACGGATACTCTTGCCGGAACGCTCGATGTAGTCACGTTTGAGCAGGGTCGTGATGATGGCGGCACGGGTGGCAGGCGTACCGATACCCGTATCCTTCACCGCTTCGCGTGCCTGTCCGTCAGTGATTTCCTTGCCGCAGTTCTCCATAGCCGTGAGCAGGGTGGCTTCCGTATAAAGAGGTTTGGGCAATGTCTTTTTCTGTGACAGTCCATGTCCCATGACCGGTATTTCCTCACCCTCTGTAAAAGATGCTGTGCCTTCGTCTCTTTCCGGCTCGTCCTTTTCCCGGTCCTCCTTTCGGGAGAACACCGCCCGCCAGCCCGGATTGGCGATAACAGTGGAACGGGAGTGGAAGTCCAGTCCCCCGCATACGCACTCCATGAGCAGCAGTTCTTTCTCGCAAGGGGGAGAGAAGGCTTCCAGCATCCTGCCGGCTATCAGAGTATAAACCGTGGATTCCGCTTCGGACAATCCCTCAGGGACGATACCGGTGATAATCAGCGCATGGTGGTCGGTCACTTTTGCGGCATCCACGCTTCGTGTATTCAGGGCGGAAAGGTCTAAGCTCCTTCTGTACTCACGAAACTCCGGCATGGCTGTTATCTTTTCCAACAATACCGGAATGTGCGCCATGACATCCTGCGGAATATACCTGCTGCCTGTCCTCGGATATGAAACCAGTTTTTTCTCGTACAGGGACTGTGTGATGGCAAGGGTCTTGTCCACCGGAAGGTCGTAATGAATGTTACAGTCCTTCTGGAGGGCTGTCAAATCGTATAGGAGCGGAGCCTGCTGGAATATCTTCCCTCGCTTTACTTTAGTGATTGTTACCACCGATCCGGGGGTAATACTCTTGTATGCCGCTTCCGCCATATTCTTGTCCTTGAACTCCTTCGTGTGGATGAACTGCCGGTGCCCGTTGTCCCTTTTCAGCACTATATGCAACTGCCAGTATGGTGTGGAGACGAAGTTACGGTTCTCCTTGAAGCGTGCGCATATCATGGCAAGGGTCGGTGTCTGTACCCGTCCGATGGAGTTGTTCACCGAACCGGAGGCTGCCGCCAATGCGCGGCTGGCATTCATGCCCACCAGCAATCCGCCTTCGCCCTGCTGTCCGCGGCTGCATACAGCTGTCATATCCGGTTCCTTCCTTGAGGCTTGCCATTCCCTCACGGATGGCCTCGTCGGTAAGCGAGGAGATCCACAACCGTTTGAACGGCTTGGTACAGCCCAAATAAGAATATATCCACCGGAAGATGAGTTCCCCCTCACGTCCGGCATCGGTCGCCACGATGATGCTCTCGCATCCGGCGAGCACTTCGCCGATGACCTTGAGCTGCCTGCCGGCTGCGATGTCCGTCACCATCCCCCTGTCAGTGCGTACCTGCCGCACGACAAGACGGAACGGATCGGGAATCATCGGAAGGTCTTCGGCGGCGGTTCTCGTGTAGCCGTATGCATCCGGTAAGGCCAGTGACACCAGATGTCCCAGTGCCCATGTCACCATGTAACCGTTTCCCACTATGTAGCCGTCCTTTTTTTCTGTAGCCCCGACCACACGGGCTATGTCCTGACCGACACTCGGTTTTTCTGCTATGATTGCTATCATGATTCGGATAAAGTCAAGCCGTTTCCCGCTTGCCGGTGTGTGGTGGAACGGAAAACGGCGGTTATACATTCAGTTTACATATTATATATAAGGAGGGGCTACTGTTGTCCGAAGGGTTTGATGCCGAGGATTTCGAGCAGCGGTCCGCCGTCCTTGCGCACCAGCTGTAGCGTGGCGTCCATCACCACGTCCACACCAAGCAGCACCAGGCTGAGCCGTATCACATTCGTTTTCTCCCCCTTGAGCAACGTGTCGAGTTCTCCCGACATTTCCAGCTCGTCTTTCAATATGCCGATACCTGCCAGTTCCTCCCAGTTTACGTCCTCTACCTTGAAAGGCGTGTTGTTTTCCTTGTTCATTTCCATATTTCTTTTCTTTTAGGATTCCACATTCATTTGATTCATGCATCATGCTATACTTGCGCCTTTGGATTTCCGGCTGCCCTGTTCCTGCCTCTGTGTTTCAGCCACGACATTTCGTTGCGAGGCGTCACGCTTGCGGTCGGGGTTCTCGTTGTAGAAGTCCAGCCTGCCCTGGTTGAAGTTCGCCTTGACATACTGGGAGATGGTCTTGCCGTCATATCCCTTGATACCCTCCACCAAAACAGCCTTGCCACTCTGCAGGTCGGAACGCTGCTTGCGGGTAAGCTCCACATCCCACACCTTATCCGGAATCTTGAATTCCGCACGCTGCTCGAAACCGTCCGGAGTGCGTGAATAACTGAGCCGTCCGGTTTCCAGGTCCGCCTTGATGAACGAGGAGAACTCCTCGCCCTTGCGGTTCACCATGTCATTGAGGAAGATGGTCCTGCCCTCCCGTAGTTGTTGCTGCTCCTCGGCGGTGATTTTCACGCCATTGATCTCGTTCGGGATATAAATTTCCCGTGCGCCCTCCGGGGAGTCGGGATTGTAGCGGGTATAGGCGGGCCTGCCCGTCACCTCGTCCAGCTTGACATAGGAGGAGAATCTCTCCCCGTCCTTACGCTCCATTCCCTCCACGAAAATGGCCTTTCCGGCATTCAGGTCTTCAACCTGCTGTTTGGTCAGTTCCACGCCACCCAATGACTGGCGGTTGAAGAGCTTGTCGTTATCGAAGATATATTCGATGCCCCTGCGCTCGGCGTTGATCTGGATGTGGCGTCGAACTCCTTTCCGTTGTTGGAAATCATACCCTCGATGAACACCTTCTTGCCTTCGCGCAGGTCGTTCTGCTCCTGCTCGGTAAGCTTTACGCCTTTAATCTCCTTCGGGATGAAGACATTTTCCGCACGCATGGCGACCACCTCATTGGTGAGCTTGTCAATGCTGACAAAAGAGGGGATGTATTCACCGCCACGTCCTTTCAGTTCCACGACACGTCCCATATTGCCTGTTTCAAGCAGATTCTTCTTGTCCTCCTCGGAGAAGATATGCCCGAAGTACGGGCGGTCAAGTTCGGGTTTCTGCCGGATACCGTGGATGCCCAGCACGATGGGACCTCCCACGGACTGCTGGAGTGACAGCCGTGCGTCGGTACGCAATACGGCAGAACCGAAATTCATGCTGATGGGCACGACCTGGTTGGTCTTGTAGCCCCTGAGCATCTGGTCAAGGAGTCCGCGTTCCTGAAGATACTCGCGGGACAGCCCGTATTTCTTCAGTTCCTCCCAGTTGATCATGGATTCATTGTAGCGGTATTTCGGCTGCTGCGCGGTTTCCGGAGCGGCCTGTTGCTGTGTCTCAGTTTTTTTTGCCATTTCTTCTTGATTTTGATGGTTTATACTTTGGTTTTCTTTGGAGCGGGGAACAATCTCGTATTTCTTTAGAAATTCCTCCACCGCGTCTGATTTTCTGCCTGCGGCAAGATCCTCGATTGCCTGTCTGACTTCCGGGTTGTCCAGCGCATTCTCCTTGACGGAAAGGATGCCGAAACGAGTCGGGTCTTTCAACTGGCTCCAAAAGTTCTTCAGGAAATTCTCGAACATGCTGGCATATCGGTCAATTTTCAGGAAAGAGTTCCGGTGTTTTTTGTCTGCCGAAACCGTCTTGTACCTGCCGTTCTTGTCGATGTCGGATATTGCCTGTAGAAGCAGTTCCATCTTGTCGAGGATAAACACGATGTCGCTCAGCTGGGCGTTCTCGGTGACTTGCGTTTTTGGGGGTTCGTCCCTTACATTTTTCTTTGCCATAACTGTAATTTTTAGGGTTTATAACTGTTGTTGTCACCGCAAATATATAGTCATAAATTTGATAAATCACTATTTCTCAATGCGTTATACTATCCGTTTCATCGGATGTCATCACGTTTCACCGCAGAGGGAGAAAACGCAAGGC
>ENA-OQCE01000754-OQCE01000754.1-human-gut-metagenome-genome-assembly--contig:-NODE-754-length-15304-cov-3.194110_pt1 | contig 15304 bp, 16 predicted proteins | sample MGYA00242495_ERZ504572 | MGnify/ENA primary metagenome ERZ504572 (study PRJEB26092, sample SAMD00036228) | human gut metagenome | host: Homo sapiens | study: EMG produced TPA metagenomics assembly of...
CATATTCACCAATATCATTTATTTTTAACCAAAGTCTATGTAACAATTTCATATTCCTCTCTTTCAACCATTTAATAGGTGTAATTACATCACTGAATACACTTAACCAGTTCTACAAACACCAATTGTTCCAATTCATATTATCACTATTTCCATTTTCTCATAAGTTTCTCAATTACTCCAGAGCAAGATCCACCTGTGTTTTAACAATATTGTCTTTCATCACAATATTCTCTCATCAGGTTTTCATCTTGCTGGGGATTCCCCAAACCCATTTTTCTATTTATGCCGAGGTCTCAGTATACACTAGAGCAAGATCCACCCCGGTAATACCATATCGCTATTTTAGCAATATAATATTTTCCGGACGTAGGATTCTTGCTGAGGATTGTGCTCCCCAGTTCCTCACATTCAGCATAAATATACACTTGGTTCCCCGAATTTTTCCGGTCACAACACAGGGATATAAAATAGACTAAATATCTCTATATCCCTGTGAAATCACTATGTGATTTTAAAAACAGCAAGGACAGGAAGTGTGGATACACTTCCGCAAAATTACCAATTTCGGAGCCTTATCCAAAATTGAAAAATACATAAAAATCCAAAATCCATAACCTTACTCAGTATCCAAATTTATGATTTTTTACAAATCACAAAAAACCAATATGAAAATTTTACAAATTTTGTATCACCTGTAAAATTCCCATATTGGTTTTCATTCAGCTTTTATGGATTTGGAATACTCTATATTTTCCAAATATTCTGTGCATTAGCTAAGAGCCATTCTGCACGATTTTCTATTTCATGTTCGTTCCAATCATTTTTTTGAAGTACGTCATATAATGTATAAAGTCCGCTCGCACACAAAAGTAAACCTGGTTTATTTTGTCCCTTTGTACTATATTATATAACGCGGGTTGATGTATTCGAGGGCTACAAAGCAGATTTAAAGCTATATTGCAGCCGCCGGGTAAGATGATTACTTTGTCAATTCTTGATACATTCGCATAAGGGACGCAACGCAGGCAGATTCACTTGAAAATTCCGGCGTTCCTTTTGTGAAGCCGTACGCAGCCATAACCGCACGATCATTTGCTTGATGTGCCTGATAAGTTCCGGCGGCATTAAAACTTCATCATAAAGTTCTGCAAGACTGCTATCGGGGTAAAGTGCTCGCGCATCAAGAATAGCCTGTGCTGTCTGTTCTATTTTTGCCTTTTGTGCATCTGTAGGGGTAGGCCATGGGAAATTATTGTATACAATATTTATTGAATATTGGTAACTAGGACCATAGTATCCACATACGATTCTAGTCCAGGCCATGTGCACATTTGATTGCAAAACGCCAAAATGAAATAGTGTTGCGCCACTCATGAGACGTAATTTGTTGCTACAAAATGTATTTTCATCCAAAAATCCCATTGGAATATATCGCCTATTTCCCGATGAAACCTCAGGGGCTGCAATATAATTACCAGACGGCATATTTTCTGTCTGAAATCTTGTCGGTGTATCTGCTAGTTTTTTTGTTGATTTACGGTTACTTTTTTCTCTGTATTCTTTAACTGCTTTCACAAGTTTCAAACATTCAGGCATTGCTTTTAATTCTGCTGGGCTACATCCACCCAACCATAAACAATACTTAAATGTATTATTTAGAAAACCTGCCCCATCTACCATTGTCTAAAATATTTTTGGCTGTTTGGCTCCTTTTCAACAAAATTATCCATTTCAGATTTAGTGAAAAGATAATTTCCATTATCAATAGGCTGATTACCCATCTTAAATACAGGCACTTGACACAAAGGCTTATTTCTTGATGAAACAAGAATATCCTCAGCTGCCGTCAAATATGGACTGATATGTGGTACTTTTATAACTCTATCACCTGAAAACAAAAGGGCTTCTCTATCTTCAATATGTGAAAAACCAACAATAATAACATAAACAGTTGCTGTCTTACCCGCTTCGGAATTCCATTTGAAAAACTTATATGCAAAGTTGATATAAATATCGTCTTGTAAAATGTTTTTCCAAATAGGGTAAATCTGTTGCCCTTGACATATTGAATCGGTTGCAACAAAGGCACATCTGATTGCTGTATTTTTGGTGAAAACAGCCGCTTTCTTAAACCAACAAGCAACATAGTCAACATTTCCTAAATCTTCACCGAATACATTAAGCCTATCTGTTTTCTGTGTATCATCTAACATTCCTTTTGAAGATGAATCTTTAGCTTTTGTTCTTCCGGCGCGGGCTACAAAAGGCGGATTTCCCATAATATATGAAAGCTGATATTTCGGAATAACGCTTTCCCAATCAACTTGAAGTGCGTTGCCCTCATGTATAAATGCATTCGTTTTCAGCGGCAGGAAGTCAAGATGCATCAAAACAATACTTTCTGTTTCTTTCATCATCTGACTTTCAGCAATCCATAATGCAGTCTTTGCAACGGTTACGGCAAAATCATTGATTTCGATACCGTAGAACTGACTGATAGAAACCTGTATCGGGTTCATATTGTCATAGCCTAAAACCATCTGACCGCCTTGTAATTCCTGTAAGATTTCATTTTCCAAACGACGCAACGACAGGTAAGTTTCCGTTAAAAAATTTCCGCTGCCGCAGGCGGGGTCTAAGAACGTAAGCGTTGACAACTTCTTTTGAAAATCTTGCAGTTTTCTTTCCCGTGTACGCTTTACAGCAATATTTCTGATTTCCTCAAATTCCGCCTTTAATTCATCCAAAAACAGCGGGTCAATAACCTTGTGAATATTTTCGATAGAAGTATAATGCATTCCGCCGGAACGTCTTGTTTCCGGGTTCAAGGTGCTTTCAAATACCGCACCGAAAATAGTAGGGCTGATTTCCGACCAATCAAAATCAGAACTTGCTTTTGTTAGTAACAAATCGCGGATTTCATCGGTAAAGGGTGTAATTTCTATATCCTCATTTGCAAACAATCCGCCGTTGACATATGGGAAAGCTGCTAATTCCGGGAAATCATCTTTTAAATACGGGTCACGATCTTCGAGTTTTGTATCAAGTATCTTGAAAAGGTCTGTGATAGCACGCCGCATTTTGCGTGCGTCAAATTCCGCTAAATAATCATGGAACATACCGCGCCCGCCAAATATGCCTGCATCCTCTGCGTACAGACAGAATACAAGCCGGACACAAAGCACATTAAGGCTTTTCATAGCACGTTCACTTGTAGGGTCTGCATACTGTTTTGCAAATGCATCATAGAGCAAGCCGACAATTTCACCCGCAGCAATGGAAACTTCCATTTCACGCTTTAAGTGTTCGTTGCCGCTATCCACTAAAAATTGAAGCCGATAATATTCTTTTTCGAGATTTTCAAGCAGGATTTCTTCCGGCTCTCCGCCGGGGCGTTCCATATCGTATACAAGGAACTTTTCAAAATTACAGGTAACGACCCAACGCGGGTGTTGTGACAGCGGTAATTCTGTTATATAGCGTTTTGCCTGTTGAAATGGGGTTAAATACGTGCCGTCTGATTGCTTGATAGGCTTTCTTAAATCTTTGCCCAGTCCTTTTTGTTCAATCAGAACTTTTGTTTCTGGGATATTGCCATCAATAAAACTTGTATGATCTAAGTGCACCTGTTCTTCAAATAGTATGAACTGTTCCGGGTGCTCTTTCCCGAAAACGTCACGCAGTAGTGACAGCCAAAAAGATTGACTTTCCCCTTTCTCATATCCTTTATCTTTCCAGTATGCGGCAAAGGCTTTCGCCGCCACACGCTGTTCTACATCATTCATATGTACAACCGCCTTTCAGGTATAATAATTCAATTGGCATTATACTATATTTACGGCTGTTTCTCAATTATAGTCTGACAATTCGAAGATATATTTTTGTCGCTTAAATGGGCAAAAGTCGCTTGATGATACTTGAAGATAATACAATATCTATGCGAGATATCCAAAGAAAACCACGATATATAGTGTTATAAAAAAAGATATTTTGTACTATATACATTCCGAGAAGAAGAACATCTGGACCTTCGACAGCAAAGGCGAGCTGCTGCTTACCATCATGTCCTCACTAGCACAGGAAGAAAGCCGCTCCATTTCAGAGAACTGTACATGGGGCCAGAGAAAGCGATTTGCTGACGGTAAGGTCACTGTTCCATTCAAGAGATTTCTTGGCTACGACTGTGGTCTTGACGGAACCCTTGTAGTAACTCCAGAACAGGCCGTTACCATCAAACGAATTTACAGTATGTTCCTTCAGTGAATGACCTATCACGGGATAGCAAAACAGCTCACCGATGACGGCATTCTGACACCGGCGGAAAGACAAACTGGAATCAATCAGCTGTAAAAAGCATTCTCTCAAACGAAAAAGTACAAAGGTGATGCTCTTCTACAGAAGTCCTACACCACTGACTTTCTTACCTAGAAGACCAAAGTCAATGAGGGAGAAATTCCACAATACTATGTAGAGAATAACCACGAAGCCATTATCGAGCCGGAAGTGTTCGAGATGGTCCAACGTGAGATATTGAAGCGAGGTCGAGGCAAGAAATACCACAGTGGAGTACACATCTTCTCCACTTAAATAAAATGCGGCTGCTGCGGAAGCTGGTACGGCTCAAATGTCTGGCATTCCAACAGCAAATACCGTAAGGTCATGCTTTTTTCCTCCTAAATAATCGTGCATTCACAAATCTTTCTCCGACTATTTTTACATATCATATCCACAGTATATCATTATTTGTATTTTGTCTACACACAAGGAACTTCTACCGCCAAATCATAATAATATTGATACATGATCATGTTATCTTTTGCTTCTATATACACTCTCTGAGCTTCTTTCATCAAGTTATTCCAAATATCTTTCCATTCACTAGGAGCCGAATCTAAAAACCACATATTATTAAATGACATTTCTATCGTCCCCCATAAATCATCTTCTTTACGCTCAGTTTTATATTTATCTGCATATTTCGTGCAATTTCCAATGCATCTTTTTGTAAAAAAAGTGAATTTCACTACTTTTTGAGGATCTGGAACTTTCTTAAAACGACGCATATGAGCTTCTGCCTTTTTAATAATTGTTTCCAATTGTTCATCATGCCATTTTTTATCCTCTAGTATCTCTTCTTCTGACATTTGCGCTTTTTCTGCATTAATTTCTCTTTGCATTTCTTCCAATTCACGCTGTGCAATATCATAATATTTCTTTTCAATCACCATAATCTCCCAACTCCATAAAAAAAGAAACAGTCAACATTTTCGTTACAACTGTTTCCTTTATTTTTGAAGTCCCCGGAGCATTTGTATCACTACATTCTGTTCTTTTTCATCAAGATTATTCCAAATATTCAAAACCTCTTGTTGTGATTCTGATAAGCTTACTGGAACATCCATTCCGGCAAAGAATTGTGCCATTGTTACTCCCAGTGCATCACATATCTTTTCTACAGTAGGCATAGTGGGTAAACTTTCTTTAGCAATAATTTTTCCAATCGAAGATTGAGATATACCAGTCAATTGTGACAGCCGATATTTACTCATATCACGTTTTTTACATAAAGCTATAATATTGTCCGCAATATAATCCTCTGTACGCAAGTAAATACACCTCTTTCCGATAGTAGTTACCTTAATTGTAACTAGAAATCCGAAAAAATATTAGAGATGTATATTGCAAGTATTTACTAAGGGAAACAGTAGTATTAAAACAAAAAAAATAGAACTATATAAAGTTGTATTCCATTAATGTCAGCTTATTATCTAAATGCTCATATTCTCTTTGTATTTCTTCAATTTTATCATATAGTTTCAGCACTGTCGAACCCTTTATCATTTTATTTTCTTGGCACATCTGCCGGAATTTTTCTTTGTACTCCCCGCAGTATTCTTCCTTTTTCCTCTAATTCCTCCAGTGTTTTGATTTCCTCTTTATCTGCCATGTATTTTCCTCCCAGACATTAATTTTTAATACAATAAATGATCAACCCTTTTTTCGCTGTTGTTCAATTACAACTCATCGCCTTTTTCTCCCATCAATCGACAATCTTCTTTTTGCTATATACATATGATATACTTCTCTTTATACAACCAATTGCTGTTGTGTAGCTCACCATTTTTTCTATCTACAACACAAAAAAAGTCAAGTTGTGATGGAAAGGAGGTGAGGACATGGAAATAAATTATGCACTTATAGGCAAACGTATAAGAGAAACCCGCAAACAACGAGGATTATCTGCCGAGGAGCTGGCTGAAATTGCTGATCTTTCTACTGTTTATATAAGCTATATAGAAAATGCCAAGCGCAAACCCAGTTTAGAATCTTTAATCAAAATTAGCAACGCACTTGAAATTACTATTGATGAATTACTCTATGGGAACTTGTTATACAATCCTACTGAATATCAAACTGACATTGATTTATTAATGGCAGATTGTACCAGCACTGAAAAACGTTACATATTCGAGGTTCTTTCAGCCATAAAAAACATTTTACGAATCAATGATTGGCATCTATCCTCAAAACACAATTACGATGCTGATAACCCGAATGATTATTAAATCATTCAATAACAATCAAATATCTATTTCTACATAAACCATCCGTTAATCACTTAACCGATGGTTTATGTCTTTTCAATCCAAAAATTCTATGATAGTTATATCAACTATAAAGGATGTCGCTATTGATGAAAGAAAGTGAAGAACGAAGCAGTAATATTGATGAACAGAAAGCCAGAATCCGGCAAAGATACAAAGGTATTGATCCAGAAGAACTGGAAGTAATTCCGGCACTTCCACCAGAGGATATTTTTAAAACAGAAAAAAAACTACGAGTAGCTGTATATGCAAGGGTATCTACGGATGATCCACGCCAAACATCCTCATATGAATTGCAGAAAAATCATTATCAGGATGTAGTAAATAAAAATCCGAATTGGATGCTTGTAGAAATATATGCCGACGAAGGCATTTCCGGCACTTCGCTTCAACATAGAGATGCATTCAAAAAAATGATTGAAGATTGTAAAGCCGGAAAAATTGATTTAATCATAACAAAAAGTGTATCCCGATTTGCAAGAAACGTTGTTGACTGTATCCGATATGTACGAGAGCTTTCTTCACTCCGTCCACCCGTCGGTGTATTTTTTGAAACAGAGCATTTAAATACTCTTGATCCCAAAAGCGAAATGATTCTGTCATTCATGTCAACACTTGCGCAGGAAGAAAGTCATACCAAAAGTGAAATTATGAATTCTTCCATTGAAATGCGTTTTCGTCGGGGAATATTCCTTACACCTCCTCTGCTCGGATATGACCAAGAGAAAATGGAGATCTTGTAATCAATCCACATGAAGCTAAAATTGTGCAGCTTATTTTTTATATGTATCTTAATGGAAGTAGTACTCAACAAATTGCTGATTCTTTGACAGAACTCGGTTGTAAAACAAAAAAGAATAATGATGTCTGGTCATCCAGTACCATACTACAAATCCTTCAAAATGAACGCCATTGTGGGGATGTTCTGGCGAGAAAAACATGGACTCCGAATTATCTTGACCATAAATCAAGGAAAAACAATCAAGACCGTAATCAATACAGAAAAGTCGGACATCACGAAGCTATTATCTCCCGAGATATTTCATAGCTGTTCAAAAATTAATTACAAATGCGAAATATGGAAATAAAGAGATTTTACCAGAATTACATGTGATACAAGAAGGCTCTCTAAGTGGATTTATAAGCATTAATCCAAGATGGTCTGGATTTAAAGCCAGAGACTACTTTGAAGCATCTCAAAGCGTCCTTAAACCGGCAAATATGAATGTACCTGATACAATTACTGCTTCCGCCGGTTCCTTCGATTTAAGAGACTATGAAGTTGCCAGAGGACAATTTTTCTCCTCTGTTGGTCGGATTTCTGTTTCTTTTTCATATAAACAGATCTCTTTTAACAAAGATGCTATACGGAAATTTCCAAACATAAAATTTGTCGAACTGCTAATACACCCAAGCTCAAAACTACTTGCTATCCGACCATGTTCCTCTGAAACAAAAAATAAAGTGCAGTGGTCACGTCTCAAAGATGGTCAACTTATTCCAAAACCAATTTCCGGCGCTGCATTTTTGCCAACATTATACGAGATATTTAAATGGGACAAAAAATGCAAATATAGAATATTAGGAGTTGCCCACCAAAAAGACAATGAAAATGTCTTATTTTCAACATGGACGATACAGAAATACGAATACCGACAAATACCAACGACGTATCCGCCCCCAACAATAACACGCCTGATACAATATCTGATTCTAAGAGTGTGTTAGCTTATCCTGCCGACTGGATGAATAGCTTCGGTAATAATTACTATACTCAGTCTCAAGCGCCAGAATTAACAGAATTTACAGCGGACAAAAACTGGCAGACTGCTTCAGAAAGTAAACCTTATAAAGAACCCGAGCTACAAACCACTCCCAAAGAAACCATTATACAAAATATAAAGAAATATTAATTACAGAAAATTTAAAGGAGACAACCCAATGAGCGAGCAACCTATAAATCAATGGAATATGACTACAGAAACTTCTGATATGATGAAAATCAACACACCTATGCCAATAACAGTCGCACCCAGCCCCTCAAATCAAATGGAAGTCATTGACGATGATTCTTTCAGCTATGACGGTTATCAAGTTGTACGTGGCGAATTCTTCGCTCATATTTACGAACCTCGTTTACATTTAATAACTACAAGGTATCTGTAAATACCGCCTGCATAAAAAAACTACCCGATGTCGAATATGTGCAAATATTAGTCAATCCCATTGAAAAAAAACTGGCTGTCCGTCCCTGTCGAGAAGAAGAAAAAGACTCTTTTCGTTGGTGTTCCTCTGGAAAAAAGCGTTCGCCAAAACAAATCACCTGTCGAATTTTCTTTGCTAAAGTGATATCTCTCATGGACTGGAATCCTAATTATCGGTACAAGATTCTCGGCAAACTAATTCGTTCTGGCAATGAAATACTGTTCATTTTCGATTTAACTTCATCTGAAATATTTCCTCGTACACTAAAAGACAATGGAACTGTAACCACTGCTAGGACACCTTCTTATCCTGAAGAATGGAAGAATCAGTTCGGTATTCCAGTGGAAGAACATCAAAAATCAATGCAAGTCAATATATTTGAAGGCTACGCAGTATTTGACATACAAGAAAAGAAGAAGGCAACTGATAAATCCATAGAAAAAAGCAAAAAGAACCATCAACAACAGAAAGTGAGGAAAAATCCTATGAACAACAAACACTCTTCCCATCCACTAATATGTATTGACTTTAAAAAGAATCGTATACGAATCCACCGCAATACACTCCGTCAAATTGGTAACCCAGAATATATTCAACTTCTTGTTAATCCTGATCAAAAAATGATAGGTATAAAGGCTAGTTGTGCAGAGGATAAATTGGCACATAAAGTTAAGGATTATTTTGTCATCAATGGTAACAGTTATGAATTGTACAGCCGAGAATTACTATATTCACTTTCCAAGCTTAACCTTTCTTGGGAGAAATTTAACATTTTTCGTTTAGAAGGCAATATTTACCCTGATAAGAAAATAGCTCTATTTTCCATGGATAACATCATCACAAAACTGCCACAAACAGAATTCAAATCAGAAATAATGGGAGATGAGTATGCGCAATTATAGTATATATACATTAAAAACAAAACTAGAATTCACCAATTTGTATCAATATCTCAGTGAAAAAGATTATAAACAACTTGAACAACAGATATTATGTCATTCCTATCACACCCCCATCTGCACATGGAATGGTATTGTCATTAATGGTATAGAAGCATATGAATTATTTCGTAAACACAGTATTCCTTTCCGAATAAAAAGACTCCATTTTTCCAGTAAAGAAGATGTAATTTCATGGATATGTACTGACCAACTTAAACGAGAGGATTTAACCAATATCAATAAAAAATACCTGATTGGGAAAAAATATGATGCTGAAAAAATTTTAGTTTCAAGACAACTTTCATCTACGAATAAATCTCATATTTCCGGTGCAAGCATCGCAGCAAAAAAAAATATCCGAAGAATGTAATGTAGCAATGGCTACCGTTTACAAATATTCTGCTTACAGTAGTGCACTAGATATAATTGATGAAAAAGTTCCGGATTTTGTCAAACGAGTTCGTTCTGGTCAACTCTGGATTTCCCAAGCTAATATTATTGAGCTTTCAGGATTACCAAAAGAGCAACTTTTAAGTCTAAATAACTACCTTCTTGCCGAAAAGATAGAACATCTCAGTTATCATGATATGAAAAGGGAATTACTATGGAATAATTACGCCAAACCGATGTTAAGGAAAGAATCTTCCGTTTCTATTCCTTCAATACGCAACCTGCCACAATTTGATCCAGATGCGGAAATTGCAAGTCTTACATTGACGATTCCCTCGTGGAACAGTTCTATCGAAAGAGTATTAAAAGTTTCAGATTTTAAAATTGCATCTGATACAGCAAAATATAAGCTTAAATATCAGCTTATGTGTCTAATATCAACCACAAATAATATTTTAAAAAAATTGGAGGAAATATAATTATGGATGGAAATACCGAAGATTTACAAAAGTTTGTTCCCCAAGTGCATTTTGAGCAAATACCTATTAAAAATTTATGTTCAAATCAAGATTACCAACGTAATCTTTCTATCAAACACGTTCAGCGTGCTGCAGCTAATTTTGACCTTTATCAGATAAACCCTGTAAAAGTAAGTAGACGTGATGGGATAAATTATGTGTTCAACGGACAACACACTATAGAGATTGTTGCTCTCGTCTCTGGATCAAGAGAAACTCCTGTCTGGTGTATGGTTTATGATGATCTTGTTTACACCCAAGAAGCAGATATTTTTGCAAATCAGATGAAATATGTCAAATCGTTATTACCTTATGAAATATTCATGGCTAATATTGAAGCTGGTAATGATAGAGAACTTATTATTCGTGACCTTGTTGAATCATATGATCTCACTATTACTTCTTCCTCTCGCCCCGGAGGTATATGTGCTGTATCCACTTTAATTAATATCTATGAAAAATATGGTTTTCACACTCTTGATCGTGTTTTACGCCTTTGTGTTGCCACATGGGAAGGTGCGCCTATGTCCTTTAGTTCCAATATGCTTAATGCTATTGCCCGTCTGGATAATGCTTATGGAGAAACAATGAAAGATGACACCTTCAAAGAAAAAGTTGGGCGTGTCTCTGTCAGAGAAATCAGTCGTACTGCCAGAGAACGTCGTGCCGGTTCATTAGGATTCGCAGAAGCTCTTTTACTAGAATACAATAAAAAATCCAAGTATTCACTTCCTTTTGAGAAATTATACACTCATAAAACACCCAAAAAAGAGAACCATCAACTGAAGATGAATCCGGTCAAAGTTCCACTCCAGAAGGTCAGTTTAGATTTATTTTCTACGGATCAAGAGAATACTCAGGCTCTGCCAAACGAATAGCGCAGAGCCTTCAGCCTTTAATTCTATCCATACTTTCAAAAGAACACCCTGCTTTAAGGCTCTCTTTCATGCAATCACTATTTTATCTTATCCCAAATTCATCATCCGCCACCTTATATATGAATACCCATTCCAAATATTTGCTTTTACCGGATACTCTTTCCTGTAAACAAATACAGTATGATATTTAACAAAATGTATTCTACACCAATTATGTATATCTTTCATATATATGTTATTTATACCATTCACCCACTGTTCTAAAGACCATATGGCTTTATCTGACACTAACTCCATTATGAACAGTACATTATAATATTGAATGACACCTACTCTCTTCCTTTCCTCTATTAACCTTTTACACAATAACCTATACTTAATGTTCATATCGTTCCTATGTCTCTCCCTCTAATCTATATTTTCCATCCTTATATACGTTATATATATAATTGTTATATAGTATGTTGTGATATAACATAGTTGTAACATCTCGACCTAATAAGATATAATCTTAGGAGGAAACGAGGTATGTTACAGATGAGTCAATACTATGAACCAGAATTCAAGAAGAAGATAGTCCGTCTTCATCTTGAAGAGGGAAGATCCCTCAAAGGTCTTGCTGAAGAATATGGTGTATCCAAAGCAAGTATATCTATTTGGACAAAACAATTCCGTGAAGAATGCCAAACAAACGACGAAGCCAAAGCCGATTATGATTACATGAAAGAGAATCTACAGCTTAAAAAGCAACTTGCAGAACTCCAAAAGGAAAATGACTTCTTAAAAAAAGCAGCGGCATTCTTTGCGAAGGAAATCGATTAGAGGCTTATCGATTCATTCAGAAATACAACAAAGACTTTGGACTCAGATGGCTTCTTAGAAAGTTTAACATCTGTCCAAATGCTTATTACAATTATCTAAAAAATCGAAAAGCTGATTATCATCAACAGAAAGATGAGATCAAAGATTCCATTCGAGAAATCTATCATTCTCATGGCGGAGTTGATGGATACAGAACTATACATGCCTATCTTATTCGTAAAGGATACGATATTAGCCGCTTAACAGTTCACAAATATATGAATACTGAAATGCAGTTGTTTTCAATTTCAAGAAAAAAAGAAAACAACATATGAACATGGCGTCGCTCACAAAGTATACGAGAACAAACTGAATCAGAATTTTCGAGCAGATGAAATCAATCACAAGTGGTGTACAGATTTTACTTATCTTTTCCTGACGGATGGCAGCAAGCGTTATAATTGCACGATTATAGATCTACATGACCGAAGCGTTATTGCAAGTATAACGGACAGAAATATAACCGCTGATTTAGCGAAAAGAACGTTGGAAAAAGCAATTCATTCTCAACCAGGAATTGACTTGAGCAAGCTTCTCGTGCATTCGGATCAAGGAAGCCAGTACACATCAAAAGAGTTCACTGAATTTTGTGAGGAGCTTGGCATCACTCAAAGTATGAGTAAGGCTGGATATCCATATGATAATGCTCCTATGGAAAGATATTTTAATACATTGAAAAATGATCTTATTTACCAGCATTATTATCGTACAGAGGAAGAACTTTACACAGCAATCGAAGAATTTGCGTATGTACAATATAATCATGTACGACCGCATTCTTATAACAACTACAAAACGCCTTATGAGGCACGCTACGGGAGTGTATAACTCCTGTAGTGGAAATTAGGTCGTAGTGTTACAAAAAAGCTTGACCACAACAGAAAGATAACAAAGTCAGAAGTAGAGCGCCTTTTTAGGGCGCTTTTTTTAGTGGGGTGGTAATGTGGAGTATTCAAAAGAACTTACAGCTATACAAATGTGGCTTAAGTCTACAGCTGGGCTTAATTCTTTTAAGCGTGGTACGAGTGTGAACCTTTCCCGCCCTGTAGTGCTTTTTGACGTTCCGGGACGCGGACGGGCTAGACACCTTACCAGGTATGCTTACGTACAGACGGTAACGTGGCCGTGTACATTGTATGTGGACACACTGGACGAAGCTGTAAGGTACCAGGAAGCGCTTGTAAGTGATCTGGAAGATCGCTGTAACGTTCTGGAAATAAAAGAAGATGGAAAACACGTAGGCTGGCTAAAAAAACGTCGTCGCAAGATTTAACAACGGCGAAAGCTTAGACGCTACTTTTACACTTACGTATGAAGTGGCTTATAAGCGTAAGGGCTGGGACGCAAGTACGCCGGCCGCCGACGTTATGTATACCAGACTGGACGTAAAACCAGAAAAATAGAAAGGAAGCGAAAGTATGGCAGCTAAAGAAACCGGGAACGCACAGGCGGAAAAAGTTACCGCTTCTACGTTCTCAAAAAATGATTTAATCGCGTCTGCCGCCGTATTTAACACAACGCCCGCCATTATGACAGGTGCGTTGTACGGCGTAAAAAAAGATGAACTTACAAAACAGGAAGCCGCGGACGCTTTGGCCGCGTTCCTCAAAAAACCTGTACACAAGGGGGTAAAGTAAAATGGCTGGATTGTACACAGAAGGCGAAAGCAAGATTTTAAGTGGTGTATATTCCTTATCCTTGCTATTTCAACTTCTATAACAAGTGGCGGTCGTGGTATCGTAGCATACCCATTTACCGCTGACTGGGGACCGGTAAACGAACTTACGGCCGGAAACCTTAGAGAATTAAGGGACAACTACAACGCGGTGGGTTCTTCCCTTTCCGTAGGAAAGATTTATACCCACGCGTCAAACGGAGAGCCTAAAAAGGTACTGGGTTACCGTATGGCTACAGCAGAAGCTAAAGTAGCAGCTGCTACCGTTGATACCTGGGTATTTGAAACTGTCTACCCAACTACAAGACCTTTTGTACTTGTGGTAAAAGACGGTGTAGAGGACGGTTCTATTAAAATCAGTCTGGTAGAAAATGCTGTAGAGCTTACTTCGTTCCTGGTATCTGATGTAGACAGCCTGGTAACTATGGTAAATGCTTCTGACTATATCCGTGTAAAGACGAAGGGTACCACGCTTCCGAAAGCAAACGCGGGCGTAGAGTTTAAGGGCGGAAATAACGGCGACGCCGTTACTGTGACAAACTACACAGCGTTCCTGGACGAGATCGAAGCAGACGGAACCGCTAACGCTTTTTCCTTAGACGGTGTATCTGACGAAAGTATTATTTCTACAGTGATCGCCTGGGTAAAAGATGTACGACAGGAAGGTTTCTACGTGTCCTTCGTAACAGGTGGTCCGAAAGCCTGGGATTCTGCTACGGATACCGCTAACGCGAAGTCAAGGGAAATCAATTACAGACCTGTAATTAACGTGGGTAATGGTTGTGACGGGTATACAGCGGCAGAAATGGCGATCTTTGTAGCTGCAAGAGTGGCAGCGGTAGCCCTTAACAGTTCCCTTACAGACGAAACCGTACCATACCAGGCGGTTAATGTACGTCTGAAAAAGAGTATCAGAGAACGCGCAAAGAAAGCCGGTACCATTATCTTTGTAGCGAAGGGCGACACTGTAGAGATCGACGAAGGGGTAAATACCCTTACTTCCCCGAAATCGGGAGAGGTTAAAGAAATGGGGTCTATCCGTGTCTCTTCCACGATCGACTACGTGGTACATGATCTGGAACTTTTCGGCGAGGAATATAAGAAAGCGAAATCTAATACAGATTCTTTCCGCGCGACCTATGCGACTACGGTACAGCAGCAGTACCTTGACCCGCTGGTAGCACAGGAAATTCTTAAAGAAGGTGCTTCCTATGAGCCAGATCCGGAC
>ENA-OQCE01000755-OQCE01000755.1-human-gut-metagenome-genome-assembly--contig:-NODE-755-length-15301-cov-2.534137_pt1 | contig 15301 bp, 17 predicted proteins | sample MGYA00242495_ERZ504572 | MGnify/ENA primary metagenome ERZ504572 (study PRJEB26092, sample SAMD00036228) | human gut metagenome | host: Homo sapiens | study: EMG produced TPA metagenomics assembly of...
TGCTAATATATATAAATTGTAAATAGCGAAAGTTGCTGTTGGTCAGTATTCATTTGAAAGAGTAGCTTGAAACAATGTTTTGGAAAATAGCCATTCGACATAAGCTTTATTATGTGCAAGTTATATGTAAAAAGGTTGTGTACATATTTATCATTCTTATTTTCAACAATTTATAATTAGCAAGAAAGGTAATTTACTAGTGAGAGATAGTAATATTAAGTATAAAACTTAGTTCCCAAAGTACTCAGCAAGCCAAGAAAATCACAGGTAAAGTTTTAGATGCAGCGGGCGAACCAATCATCGGTGCCAGTGTGCTGGTAAAAGGTACCAGTACTGTGACAGACATAATCCAAAAGTTCCCCGGTGCATCAAAAAACGAGCGAGCACTATTGGTGGCGTCGCATGGCCCATCGTTAGCATGAGGTAAATTTCAACGCTAAGAATCTGGAAGCTTCAAATCCCAAGGCAATGTTTGATGACATATGGCTCTGTACCGGTATGGTGGGACATCGAAGAAGAAGAAGAACTTAAGGCACATCGAAGACTCTTAACGGTCTTCATTCATAGACGATGATTGGAACAGCCGGTTCGTGAGAATCAGCTGTTTGTATTCTACTCTACGCCTCATTTCCCTATCGGTTGTATTCTCCTCCTCACCTCTTTGGATATTTCCAGAAACATATAGTTCAGTTTACCGGAATGAATACCTTCTTTATTTTGGGTATACTTCTTATTGGCATACTCCTTGGACTTATCAAAGGTAATGCGCGACATCTGGTTCTGCGACTTTCCCACCATTGTCGAATCCAACTGTTCGTCCGGAAAGAAATCATCCAAATTCACATCACCAATCATGGTCGTTTCAAGGAAATTCATGTCTTTATGACTAGAATCTGTGTAGTATCCTACAAACATATGTCCTGGAGTGCGTACCAATATAGGTTCTATATTTATGGCACGGAGTAAGAAGCAAAAAGGACACTCCCATCCACACAGTTGATTTGCGAGGACTCCAAAGCATCATCGAACGTGCGCACACGCTGTGAAAAAACCACGTTGCTGGAAAGGCTCGTATTGGAGACCGAGCTATAACGGAACTTACGCTTCTGCAGTACATTCCACAAGGCATAAACCTGCCTGTCCACCACTTCGGCACCTCCCTGATAGCCTAAAAAACGGTTGACGATACGCGTATCCAGCGCTTCACGCAACAGCTTGTCAATCATAGGATTCTCCTCATTTACATATGCTGCAAAAAAGATGCCGGTATCATGGAACTTTGTACCATTCGTGACATACCCCAACAGACATTCATTAATGCTGCGAACGGAAAAAGTACGCACCCTCTGCCCCAAATCCTTGCCGTTCATCTCTACCATAACGGCCACACTGATGGGTTCCGCTTGGTTGTTATTCTTCAGAGCCTCGTAATTCCATATGATATCAGGATAGATAATATACTCCGTACGCGGTTTTGCCAGCACAAACTCCGACACGGAACGGGAAAAGAACGGAGTCTCTGCAACCTCTACCCGCACCCGGCTATAAGCATTCCTCGAACGGACACGGACAGCGATGCAGGACTTCGGATTACCTACATACATGGAGTCTACCGGCACTATGACTGAGCATCGGTAGTAGCCACCGAAAGGATACTGGAAGGGAATATATTACCGCCCAGTTCATCCGTAATCTCAAATCCCGAGCGGAAAGGAGCCGTATTCAGCCAGACAGAGCCGATTATCACTAAAAGTAGAGTTCCCATAATAACCGACAAATGTCTCTTAGAGAAACTCCTGATATACATAAGTTCTTTCATACAATTCAGTATTTACGAAGCAAAGATAATATTTTAATGTGACGGGGCTTTTAGATAAACGGGAATTTAATGTAACCCAAATGTAACACTTGTTTCATCATTCCGTAACAAATTAGCCTCACTTTTGTACCCAGAAAGCAGAAATGGCCTGCATCTCGGCACAACTTTTCATGTAAACATGAAATTCTGCATTCGGTTTGCACTATTTTTGCCGATAAAAAGAAATAAAGTTTAACTTTGTGACAAGAAAATTGTTTTATTCCTGTCATACATAAACAACAAAGCAATGAACAATTACCGGATTTTAGTAGTGGACGATGAAGAAGACTTATGTGAAATTCTGAAGTTCAACCTCGAAAACGAAGGCTACGAAGTGGACACGGCGAACTCTGCCGAAGAAGCTCTGAGAATGGACATTGGCAGCTACAACCTACTACTGCTGGACGTGATGATGGGAGAAATTTCCGGCTTCAAAATGGCAAGTATGCTGAAGAAGGACAAGAAGACGGCCCAGATACCCATCATCTTCATTACCGCCAAAGATACGGAAAATGACACCGTGACTGGCTTCAACCTGGGAGCGGACGACTATATATCCAAACCCTTCTCGCTGCGCGAAGTAGCGGCACGTGTCAAAGCCGTACTGAGACGCACCCAGCAAGGAGAGACAGAGCATGCACCGGAACAGATTGTCTACAAGACGCTGGTGCTGAACGTCATCAAGAAGAAAGTCTGCATTGACGGTGAAGAGGCACCGCTCACCAAAAAAGAGTTTGAAATCTTATTGCTGCTTTTGCAGAATAAAGGACGCGTATTCTCGCGCGAGGATATACTGAACCGCATCTGGAGCGACGAAGTATATGTGCTGGACCGCACCATCGACGTGAACATCACACGTCTGCGCAAGAAAATCGGAGTTTATGGCAAATGCATCGTAACACGCTTGGGATATGGATATTGTTTCGAAGCCGAATAACGACAGACACTTTCTGTCCTTCAGCCGGAAGCTTTTCCTTTCGGTCATTTCACTGTTCCTCATATTCGCCGCATGCTTCATCGCCTACCAGTATCAGCGGGAAAAGGAATATAAAGTGGAGCTACTGGACACGCAGCTGCAAGACTATAATGACAGACTACACCAGGAACTTCGTTATCTCCCCGACAGCTATGGACTTCCATGCTGGACAGCTATATCTCCAAGCATGTAAACAAGGAACTGCGCGTCACCGTGGTAGACCTTCAAGGTAACGTATTGTTCGACAGTTCCCAGAACGGCAGCCATGAACTGGACAACCACATCAAGCGCCCCGAAGTGCAGAAGGCACTGAAAGCCGGCAAAGGCTACGACCTGCGGCGCATCTCCGAAACCACCGGCAGAACCTATTTCTATTCTGCCACCGTCTACAAAGACTGCATCATCCGCTCAGCTCTCCCCTACAACGTCAACCTGATGAACAATCTGGCTGCCGACCCACATTACATCTGGTTCACGGTCATTGTATCACTGCTGCTGATATTCATCTTTTATAAATTCACCTCCAAACTTGGCAGTGCCATCAACCACCTGCGTGAGTTTGCCAAAAGAGCCGACAAGAACGAACCCATAGACATGGACATACAAACCGCCTTCCCGCACAATGAACTTGGAGAGATTTCGCAGCACATCATACAAATATATAAGCGCCTGCGCGAAACCAAAGAGGCGCTTTACATTGAGCGCGAAAAACTCATCACCCATTTGCAGACCTCCCGCGAAGGACTGGGCGTATTCAACAGAGACAAAAAGGAGATACTGGTAAACAATCTGTTCACCCAATACGGCAATCTGATTTCAGACTCCAACCTGCAGACTACCGAAGAAATATTCTCCATCTGCGAATTCCAGAAGATAACAGATTTCATCAACAAGGCACAGAAACGCCCTTCCTATAACGAAGAACGAAGAATGTCCGTTCACATCAACAAGAACGGACGCATCTTCATCGTGGAGTGCATCATCTTCCAAGACCTCAGCTTTGAGATTTCCATCAACGACATCACCCAGGAAGAGGAGCAGATACAGCTAAAACGGCAATTGACCCAAAACATCGCCCATGAGCTGAAAACCCCCGTAAGCAGCATACAAGGCTATCTGGAAACCATCGTGAACAACGAGAACATCGCGCCCGAAAAGATGCAAATCTTCATGGAACGCTGCTACGCGCAAAGCAACCGCCTGAGCCGCCTGCTGCGCGACATATCCGTACTGACCCGCATGGACGAAGCCGCCAACATGATCGATATGGAAAAGGTGGACATCAGCATGCTGGTTTCAAACATCGTCAACGAAGTGTCCCTGGAACTGGAACAGAAGCAAATCACCGTTGTCAATTCCCTAAAATCGAAGATACAGTTGCGGGGCAACTACTCTCTACTCTACTCCATCTTCCGCAATCTCATGGACAACGCCATCGCTTATGCCGGCACCAACATACACATCAACATCAGTTGTTTCCGCGAAGACGAGAATTACTACTATTTCAGTTTTGCCGATACCGGCATCGGCGTTTCTCCCGAACATCTGAACCGTTTGTTCGAACGCTTCTACCGTGTAGACAAAGGACGCTCGCGCAAGTTGGGCGGCACCGGCTTGGGGCTCGCCATAGTGAAGAATGCAGTCCTTATTCACGGAGGCACCATCTCTGCCAAAAACAACCAAGGCGGAGGGCTGGAGTTTGTATTCACACTGGCAAAAGAGAGATAACAGCCCGTTTTACCACACCAAACAAAATGCTTTGCATACCTCTGGAGAAGGTTCTTGTGGCAAGTGTGGCTTGTATTGGTATCTTTTCACCTTACCGACATGACGGATTGCTTAAATCGCCTTAAGTCACTATCAATCAGAGAGTAATTTTGCCAACCTATTGCCATGCTTTTGGCAAACTTTTGCCATGCCTATGGCAAAGTTTTGCCAACGCGGTGACAAAGTCTTGCCAAGAGGATGGCAAAACCTTGCCAATTTGTCGGCAAAAAGAAAGAGAGCGGGGAAGAAAATTTATCACTCATAGAATTGTTTTCTCAAAAAGAATCCGTATCTTTGTCATGCATTGGTTCGCTCCCCCTCTTCTGGGAAAGCGATTAAAAGGGAATCAGGTGTAAATCCTGGACAGTCCCGCTGCTGTAAGTTTCGTGCAACGTTGCAGACAATTACTCTATGCCACTGGAATATTCTTCCGGGAAGGCGCCTGCAACAGAAACAAGTCAGAAGACCTGCCATGCATACTTTATCATTGCTTTCGAGGAAAAAGCGTTGAGTCTAATGAGCCGGACAAACCGTCCATCATTTCATTCATCAAACCTAATTCAGAGAAAGTAAAGAAGGTAATAAACTCTGCCAAGTTTATTTGATGATGTCCGGCCGAAGTGATTTCGTCCGGACATTTACATTACAAAAAGTCATATTTAAATTGATTATTACATAGATTTTACCTAAATTCGGCACATTAAACCGAAATAATCGGTTTATCCGTTAACCTATTGTCAAATTATTAAAGATACAGAGTCTATGGAATTACCATTTGCCGAAGCATGGAAAATAAAAATGGTGGAACCTATCCGTAAAAGTACCCGCCAGGAACGCGAACAATGGCTGAAAGAAGCCCACTACAACGTATTCCAACTCAAATCGGAACAAGTTTATATCGACCTCATCACCGACTCGGGCACCGGCGCCATGAGCGACCGCCAATGGGCAGGCATGATGCTGGGCGACGAAAGCTATGCCGGAGCACCTCATTCTTCAGACTGAAGGAAGTCATCACCCGCCTCACCGGATTTGGATACATTATCCCCACCCACCAGGGACGCGCTGCCGAAAATGTACTCTTCTCCTACCTGGTGCACGAGGGCGACATTGTGCCGGGAAACTCCCATTTCGACACCACCAAAGGACATATCGAGGGACGCCGGCACTGGCTCTGGACTGCACCATAGACGAAGCCAAACAGACACAGCTGGAAATTCCCTTCAAAGGCAATGTAGACCCTAAAAAACTGGAAAAAGCATTACAGGAACATAGCGAACGGATACCGTTCGTCATCGTCACCATAACCAACAACACCGCAGGCGGCCAGCCGGTTTCCATGCAGAACCTGCGCGAAGTCCGCGCCATTGCCGACAAGTACGGCAAGCCCGTTCTCTTTGACTCGGCACGCTTTGCGGAAAATGCCTACTTCATCAAAATGAGAGAAGAAGGTTACCGCAACAAGAGCATAAAGGAAATTACCCGCGAGATGTTTGACCTTGCCGACGGCATGACGATGAGTGCCAAAAAAGACGGTATTGTCAACATGGGCGGATTCATAGCCACCCGCCGGAAAGACTGGTATGAAGGTGCCAAAGGCTTCTGCGTGCAATTCGAAGGCTACCTCACTTACGGCGGCATGAACGGACGTGACATGAACGCCCTTGCCATCGGCTGGATGAAAATACTGAATTTGACAATCTGGAAACCCGCATTCACCAGGTGGGCTATCTAGCCATGAAACTGGATGAGTACGGGATACCTTACCAACGTCCCGCAGGCGGCCATGCCATATTTGTGGATGCCCCCAAAGTGCTGACACACGTGCCCAAAGAAGAGTTTCCGGCACAGACACTGACCGCCGAACTCTATCTAGAAGCAGGCATACGCGGTTGTGAAATCGGCTATCTGCTGGCAGACCGCGACCCGGTGACCCGCGAAAACCGCTTCAACGGCTTGGATTTGCTCCGGCTTGCCATCCCTCGCCGCGTGTACACCGACAACCACATGGATGTGGTAGCAGCCGCTTTAAAAAATGTATATGACAAGCGGGAAAGTATTACCCGCGGAGTTCGCATCACTTGGGAAGCTCCGTTGATGAGACATTTTACGGTACAACTGGAAAGGCTGTAAGAAATTTACAGACTCAATGTCAAGACAAAATCCGGAAACAAATAATAATGAATAGTGAACCGCGTTTCTCCACCGTACGATACTCTTCGGCGGAGAATACGCCGCTTTCATTTACAGCAAAAGGCAGAATGCGCATGTGCCCACGAAAATCAACCTCGGAAGCATTCAGGCATTTAAACATGGTCTCCTTGGCCGACCAGTGCAGCAACAGTGACCAAGTGTCGGTTCCGCGAAACACGGATGGCTGTTCATCTTCGCGCATGAATTTATGCGCCACCTTCCTTACCCGTTCACCATACTGCTCAATGTCAATGCCCACTTCCCGACCCGGCAATCCCAAAACAACAGCCACATAACCTTTCGTATGCGAAATACTGAGAGAGGCGGAAGCATCTGACAAAGTAACGGTTCCACTATGATAGGCAATCTCTTTCTCTTCTCCCGACAGCGTGTAAAGCAATACACGGACAGCCAGCCACTCCAGACGGCGGTGTGCTGCGGTGAAACGCCGCATACCTTCCCGGTATACTTCCTGATGAGGAAGCATGGCCAGCAATTCCTCCGGAGATTCCTCCGTTTTCCAAATTCCCCATCGGCAGGGAAGAGCGGTATGTTGTAAGAAGAGGGGCATGAGGCAAGGATTAAGGATTAGGGATTAGAGGAGTTGAGGCATTTACTGTAAACTTCACTTTCAGGATACGGCGGTTGTCCATCTCCAGCACCTCAAACTCATAACGGCCGTAGGTCACCTTTTCATGGAGAGCAGGAAATTCCCCCTTCAGCTCCAGCAGAAGTCCGGCAAGCGTATCGGCATCCCCTGCCACCTCATCGAACGTTTCCTCGTCTATCTTCGTTATTTTATAGAAATCGGTCAGCTGGGTCTTGGCTTCAAATACCCAAGTGTGGTCATTCAGTACGGCATATGTACGTTCTTCATCATCGTATTCGTCATGAATTTCGCCCACAATCTCCTCAATAATGTCCTCCATGGTGACAATGCCCGACGTACCGCCGAACTCATCGACCACAATGGCTATATGAATCTTGTTTGCCTGAAAATCGCGCAGCAAATCATCAATCATCTTGGTTTCGGGCACAAAATAGGCGGGCCGGATAAGCGACTGCCAGCGGAAATTATCCCCTTTGTTCAGATGGGGAAGCAAATCCTTGATATAAAGCACCCCCTTGATATTGTCACGGTTATCCGCATAGATGGGAATACGGGAGTAGACATTCTCTACAATGCACTTCACCACATCCTTGAAAGGGGTACGAATATCCAGATCCACCACATCGAGGCGGGAAGTCATAACCTCCTTGGCTGTCTCTCCACCAAAGCGGATGATACCTTCCAGAATATTGTTCTCCTCCGAAAGTTCCGCCTTATCGGTCAATTCTAGTGCATGTGAAAGTTCATCGACCGATATATTATGGTTCTTGCGGACCACATGCTTGTTCAGGAAAGAAGTGGAACGTACCAGCATAGATGCCATCGGATAGAATACGGAACGGCAAAACGTGATGCCGGGAGCAGCAAAACGGCAGAAAACCAGCGTTTTCTGAGCCGAATATATCTTAGGCATGATTTCACCGAAAAGCAACAGCAAAAACGTAAGGACTACTGTCAGAATGAGGAACTCTGCAATGGGAGAATGAAATTGGAACACATTCATAAAAAAGAAGTTACAGAGCATGATTATGGTTACATTCACGAAGTTGTTTGTAATCAGAATCGTCGCCAACAAACGTTCACTGTTATCCAGCAAATTACTGATTTTCTCATCCGAAGGATGCTTTCTCTCCGCTATTACATTTAAGTCTGACGGAGAAAGAGAAAAAAAGGCTATTTCGGAAGCTGATGCAAAGCCGGAAACGAGCAAAAGCAAACCTGCCAACACAATGGCTACAATGGCCGAAATAGAAGGAGTCTGTACGGATATACCGTTAAAAACATCTGCCAACTGGCATAAATAAGCGTCTGGGTCCAAAGATTTTGGTTTTAGTTAAACAATCAGAACGGTAGATCGTCCGTCGGGTTATCTTGTGCAGGGGCAGCCTGCGGTTGTACCGGTTGTTGCGGCTGGGCTGTCGCTCCGGCTTGCGGCGCAAACGGCGCATTGCCCGATGCCGATGCACTTTTAGGTGTCAACATTTCCATTGTATCTGCAAAAACTTCAGTCACATAGCGCTTAGCTCCTGTCTGGTCATCATACGAGCGAGTGCGAATTTTACCTTCAATGTAAAGTTTATCTCCTTTATGCACATATTTTTCGGCAGTTTCTGCCAGTCCACGCCAAAGCACAATATTATGCCACTCAGTGCGGTCGGAACCTGGGTTCCATTCTGCAAAGTGTATCCTCTTTCTGTAGTAGCCAAAGAAAAAGTAGCTACCGCCACCCCACTGTCAAGGTATCTCACTTCCGGGTCTCTGCCCACATTTCCTAACAATATCACCTTGTTTACTGACATAAGCTTCTATTTTATTAATTTGCTGCCAAAATTAACGAGAATATCCACACCATGCAAGAATACAGACAACTTTTATATATATTTCTCCAAGAAAGCATGTATCAGCCGAGGCACCGCATAACGGTCCAAATCTTCGACCGCAACCTGCTGGTAACCTGAAAAAGAACCCGAATTATCGGGTAGAGTGACCTCATAGAAATTGGTATAAATCACTCTGTGGGACAATACATGCTTCACTCCCCGAAGTAGTGTACGGACCATCCGCACCTCTCCCTCTGCAAACAGTGCATGAAACTGCGGACATGCCAGGAACTCCTCTTCGGATAAATCTTTTTCCGTTTCGATTAGAGGCAATTCAAAGAGATTTTTCCAGATATCGTTCTCCGTCCTCTTATGTATCAAAGTATGCGCACCCATACGTACATATATATAATTAAAATAGCGGTTGGTAGTCTTTGTTCTGTGCTGCTTCACGGGCAGTTGCTGCACTTTGCCTTCCAACAAGGCTCTGCAGCTACCAGACAAAGGACAGAACAGACAGTTGGGCGACTGCGGCATACACTGCACGGCTCCGAAGTCCATAATCGCTTGGTTATAATCTGCCGGTCGGGATTTATCGAGCATCTCTCTCGCCAAAGCAGTAAAAGTTTTTTTCCCTTCGGTAGAATCAATGGGAATATCAATGCCGAAATAACGGGAAAGCACCCGATATACATTCCCGTCTACTACCGCATAAGGCATGTCATAGGCAAAAGAACAGATGGCCGCTGCCGTATAATCCCCTACCCCCTTCAAAGCACGCACCTCTGCATAGTTTTTTGGAAATGTACCCTTCATGCTTTTGGCTGCGGCATGCAGGTTGCGGGCACGAGAATAGTACCCCAGGCCCTGCCAATATTTCATCACTTCGTCCTCGGACGCAGCAGCCAGCGACGCCACATCCGGGAAGCGTTTTATGAAACGCAAAAAGTACTCATAACCCTGCGCCACTCTTGTCTGTTGTAAGATGATTTCAGAAATCCATATCAGATAAGGGTCCGTGGTATTTCGCCACGGAAGGTCGCGTTTGTTCTCCGCATACCAATCCAACAATGTTCCGCTAAAAATATTCATGCTGCAAAAATACTTCATTTTCAGCCTAACAAAGCTTAATGCCAAGACTTTTTTAGAAAATTGTCCGAAATATATTTTTTAGAGCCACGGAAAAGCTATATATTTGCAGTCCAAAAAATTAGGAAAACTATAGTAATAATATTTTTTTTAAAGAAAAATGACTAAAGCTGATATTGTAAACGAAATTACAAAGAACACCGGAATTGATAAGACAACCGTACTTACAACCGTTGAAGCATTCATGGACGCAGTAAAGGCATCTTTATCCAAAGATGAAAATGTTTACCTCCGCGGGTTTGGTAGTTTTGTAGTGAAGAAAAGAGCTCAGAAAACTGCACGCAACATCTCCAAGAACACTACAATAATCATTCCGGAACATAACATTCCGGCATTTAAGCCTGCAAAAACGTTCACCCTCTCAGTGAAGAAATAATAAACAATAGTATTAACCCATAAAAATTTTGAAGCTATGCCAAGCGGAAAGAAGAAAAAAAGACATAAAATGTCTACGCACAAGCGTAAAAAAAGACTAAGAAAGAACAGACATAAAAGCAAAAAGTAATTTTTAGTCTGAAGGACAAAATAAAGAACAAACTTGTGAAGCAAAATGTCTCGCGGGTTTGTTCTTTGTTTAAGTAGTAAATAGAATCATTTAAAAGCCAATTATTGTGACAAGCGAACTCGTTGTAGACGTACAGCCCAAAGAGGTATCCATTGCACTGCTTGAAGACAAGCAGCTGGTGGAACTTCAGAGCGAAGGAAGAAACATCTCCTTCTCGGTGGGCAACATGTATTTGGGACGCGTCAAAAAATTGATGCCCGGCCTGAATGCCTGCTTCGTGGACGTGGGTTACGAGAAAGACGCTTTTCTTCATTATCTGGACCTAGGTCTCAATTTAACTCGTTAGAGAAGTACGTAAAGCAAACTTTAAGCGACAAGAAGAAGCTGAATCCCATTACCAAAGCAACCATACTTCCCGACCTTGAAAAGGACGGAACGGTTTCCAACACACTCAAGGTGGGACAAGAAGTAGTGGTGCAAATTGTCAAGGAACCTATCTCTACCAAAGGGCCGCGACTGACTTCCGAACTTTCCTTTGCCGGAAGATACCTCGTGCTGATTCCCTTCAATGACAAGGTTTCCGTATCACAAAAAATTAAATCGAGCGAAGAGCGCGCACGCCTCAAGCAACTGCTGATGAGTATCAAGCCGAAAAACTTCGGCGTCATCGTCCGCACCGTAGCCGAAGGAAAACGTGTTGCCGAACTCGACGGAGAGCTTAAAGTATTACTGAAACATTGGAAGATGCCATTACAAAAGTACAGAAGGCCACCAAATTTCCGACACTGATTTACGAAGAAACCAGCCGTGCCGTAGGACTGTTGCGCGACTTGTTCAATCCTTCCTTCGAAAACATCCACGTGAACAACGAGGCTGTGTACCACGAAATCAAGGATTACGTAACCCTCATCGCCCCTGAACGGGCAGGAATCGTGAAGCTGTACAAAGGTCAACTCCCCATTTACGACAATTTTGGTATCACCAAACAAATCAAGTCGTCATTCGGCAAGACCATTTCATACAAAAGTGGTGCCTACCTGATTATTGAGCATACTGAGGCGCTTCACGTAGTAGACGTGAACAGCGGTAACCGCACCAAGAATGCCAACGGGCAGGAGGCCAACGCACTGGAAGTGAATCTGGGTGCAGCCGACGAACTGGCACGCCAGCTCAGACTAAGGGATATGGTGGTATCATCGTGGTGGACTTCATCGACATGAATGAAGCCGAAAACCGACAGAAGCTTTACGAACGTATGTGTGCCAACATGCAGAAAGACAGAGCACGTCACAACATCCTGCCGCTCAGTAAATTCGGACTGATGCAGATTACACGCCAGCGTGTACGCCCGGCTATGGATGTAAATACGACGGAAACCTGCCCCACCTGCTTCGGTAAAGGCACCATCAAATCGTCCATCCTCTTTACGGACACCTTAGAGAGTAAGATTGACTACCTGGTCAACAAATTGAAGATAAAGAAATTCTCGTTACACATCCACCCGTACATCGCAGCCTACGTCAATCAGGGACTCGTCTCCCTGAAACGGAAGTGGCAGATGAAGTACGGATTCGGTATCAAGATTATTCCAAACCAGAAATTAGCATTCCTGGAATATGTATTCTACGACCTGCAAGGGGAAGAGATAGACATGAAGGAAGAAATCGAAATCAAATAAAAAAGACGGCGAAGGGTATTTATCTTCGCCGTCTTTTTTATCTCTTGCTTTGGGGGAGCTCTCCCCAAACATGCCTTCCGCTATAAAGCCAAACGATAGATTTCCCTGCAATCAGTCATGGTCAGCTTCACGTAGTTGCCAAGCAGTTCGCCTTTATTGCGCTGCAGACTGACGAGCATACGGTCTATATCGGGATGCTCGATGCCCAACTCCTTAAAGCTAACCGGCAAGCCATGTAACGGAAAAAGTGTTTCAGGCGGGCGGTACCAGCCAAAGCCATCTCTTCCAAATCTTCGGACTTGGGTATATCAAAAACGCGGTGGGCAAACTGGGCTATCTTTGCCGGATTATGTTCTGCCATAAAAGCCATCCAGGCAGGGAAGATTACAGCTAAGCCGGCACCGTGGGCTACATTATAGATAGCACTGATTTCATGTTCCAGTGCATGGGATGCCCAGTCTTCCTCACGCCCTACCCCACAAGTTCCGTTATGCGCCACAGTGCCACACCACATAATGTTGGCACGCGCGGCATAGTTGTCCGGTTGCTGTTTCACCCGGTAAGCTTCTTTAATGATAGCTGTCAAGGTGCCTTCGCAAAGCCGGTCGCTGATTTCCACATCCGGTGTATTTGTGAAATAACGCTCCATGATGTGAGCCATCATGTCGGCAATACCACAAGCCGTCTGATAAGCTGGGAGAGTGTAGGTCAGTTCAGGATTCATGATGGAAAATACGGGACGCAAATGCTCGGGGGCACAGAGCCCCAGTTTTTGGAGTGTCTCTGTCTTGGTAATTACCGTATTGCCCGAACCTTCGCTTCCGGCAGCCGGGATAGTCAGCACCACGGCTACTTTCAACGCTTTCTCCACCTTGGCACGACCGATAAAGAAATCCCAAAAGTCACCATCATAGAGGGCTCCGGCAGCAATGGCCTTTGCCGTATCTATGACCGAACCACCTCCCACAGGAAGCATCATATCCACCTGCTCACGACAGCAAAGCTGAATACCTTCGTATACCTTCCCGTCAATGGGATTGGGCTGGACACCTCCCATTTCGCAATAAGCCACACCGGCTTCCTGCAAGGATTGCTTCACTCTATCCAGCAGACCACTCCGTACAACAGAACCGCCTCCATATACTATCATCACTTTTTGTGCACCATACTTACGCGCCAATGCACCGACTTGCACTCAGTATTCTTGCCAAAGACAAACTCTGTAGGACTATAAAAAACAAAATTATTCATTGTATACCTTATTTAATGTATCGACTGTATCTTTCAAAGAAGCGTCCGAACGCTCCCCACTTCATCAGTCCTTTCTCAAAAACAAAAATACCCAGCAATGCACAAGAGATGCCCAGCATCACATCAATCAGATAATGGTGTCCCGAATAGACAGCCGTCCACCAGATACCGACCATAATCACCGCAAACAACGCTATCAACCACTTTTTGCTGCGGTCCATAACCGCGTAAGCCAAAGCCACCACCATATAGGCGGCATGGAGCGAGGGCACTGCTGCAAATACATTGGCATTCCTTCCGTAAATGGAGTTGAAGATGGAACATCCCAGCAATTCGTCAAAGCGCCCTAAGCCTGCCACATTGCCCGGAGTGTCGAGTATCGGCTCGAAACCATAATTCATGGCATACCAGGGCGGAGCAGCGGGATGGATATAATAGCCGGCAAAACCGATGAGATTAACCAGCAGGAACACCATCGCAAAACGAAGATATACCCTACGGTCACCCTTCAGATAGAGCCACAACCCGAATGCAATGGGAACCGGTACCCAACAGAGATAGAATATCCCGGCAAAGAAATCGGCAACAGGACAATGGTTCAAAGCAAAATACTCACAAGGGATAAGGACAGCACCGTCTACAGACAAGCCAAAAAGGGATTTTTCTGCCTCATAAAGTCCTTTTACATCAATGGGATTCACCTGGTAATTGGGATATACGCGCATCCAGTCATACGAAATGCCGAATATGAAAAACGGCAACAGCGCCACTGCCAACTTACGGGTTGTCTGTCCGGCAAAGAACAATACCAAAAATACACCCGCCATCAGGAAATGTTCCGGACGAAGCCCGATACAGACCGCTGTCAGAATCAGGAAAAACGCTGTGATGACAATCACCAGCACCGCCTCTCTCACAGAGGGAAACAAACTATTTTTCATTCCTTGTCTTTCAGTAGTTTATAGCAATGCGCCAAGCGAGCAAATGCCGTCAAATTCGCCAATATTGCAATCACTGCCATAGGCACAATTAGTATCAGCATCGGGTCGAACAAGGTACAATCACCAAAGATACCGCAGAACATGGCACCGAGGGCAGTCAGCACAACGCGTTCGGGGCGCTGCATGAAACCGACTTTACACTCCAGCCCCAAACCTTCGGCACGGGCACGCACGTAACTCACCATCAGCGAACCTATCAGCGCAATGAATGTAATGATGGAGCCCCACAAATAGCCTTGCAGCATCAAGTAATAGAAGATGCCGAACAATGTCACGAGCTCGCTGTAACGGTCGAGTACGGAGTCGTAGAGCGCACCGAAAGTAGAACTCATTTTACCCACGCGTGCCACACGTCCGTCCATCATGTCAAACAACCCGGCAAAGAGCACAATACCGCCTCCCCAGCCCACATAGACCAGTTCACCACTCTTGTACACCCCGGCATACACAAACAAGGCAGCCGCCACGATATTCAGTACCAGCCCCGTAGTCG
>ENA-OQCE01000758-OQCE01000758.1-human-gut-metagenome-genome-assembly--contig:-NODE-758-length-15258-cov-2.064173_pt1 | contig 15258 bp, 17 predicted proteins | sample MGYA00242495_ERZ504572 | MGnify/ENA primary metagenome ERZ504572 (study PRJEB26092, sample SAMD00036228) | human gut metagenome | host: Homo sapiens | study: EMG produced TPA metagenomics assembly of...
ACAGGAAGATATTTTATCGTCTGAATGATAAAGAGTATCTCCAAGCAAAGGATGTCCTGTGGATGCCATATGGACACGGATCTGGTGGGTACGTCCGGTATCCAGCTTAAGTGTGATAAGCGACCAGTCCTGACTGGAAAAAAGAGTATGATAATGAGTAACTGCTGTTTTGATTTTTCCCGATAATGCAGATGAATGTAAGGAAAGATCAGCAGCAGTTTTCATTTTCAGATGATTCTCCGGGTCCTGCATCAGCGGTAAATCTAAGGTATGCCAGACACCAGGCATATCTACAGGCAAAGTACCGGATACAGCGGCAAGATATTGCTTGTGAATTTTGCAAGGAGATTTTACAGATTGAAGCCTTGAAGCTGCTACCTGATTTTTGGCAAAAACCACAATCCCGGAAGTCTCCTGATCCAGCCGCCCCACCGGGCGGACACAGACCTGTTCATTTTTCTCTCGAAAGTAACCGGCAACAAGATTGGAGAGGCTGTCTGTATAATGCATTCCCGTTGGATGCGTAACCATTCCTGCCGGTTTATCAACTGCCAGAATATCCGTATCTTCATATAAAATATTCAGAGAAAAAGAAGTTTCGGAAACTGGAGCGGAAGCTCTGTTGGAATGGAAATCCGACAAATCCTTACTTCTGATTCCGTCATTATAATTTTCAAGATGCGCAGAAGCAGTCCCGGCTTCCTCCAGACAAACGCGGATCACATCGCCTGGATATATTGTCTCAGTTACACGACAGCGAACTCCGTTTCTGGTAATCCCGTCCGGTCGAAACTTCGCCTGGCTGATCTGCCGTTTTGTAAGTCCTGCATTCTTTTTCAGAAATGCTTCCATTTTAAGTTCTGTAGTTTGTTCATCTATTCTAAATTCCAGATATCGTTCCATCTTAATACTTTTCCTGTGTAATATATTCTGATATTGATACCATTGATATTACAGGGCAAAAAATAAACTGTCAATGCAAAATTATGTCAGCGTAATGCATAAAATATACTGAAGAAAAATTGCAATTGTGCTATGATATAAGAATCAAAACAATGAAAGCGGGGCAGAAAATAAATATGAAATACTTAATCATTGGAGCCGGAGGAACCGGTGGTGTTACCGGATATTATATGAAAAAAGCAGGCAAGGACGTAACCCTGATCGCGAGAGGTGAACACCTGAAAAAAATCCAGAAACAGGGTCTTACATTGGAGAAAATGTGGGATAAAACAGAAGAAACAATCACTATCCCGGCTACAGATATGGAACATTACACAGACCATCCGGATGTGGTTTTTGTCTGTGTGAAAGGCTATTCTCTGGATGAAACTATTCCGTTTATCAGGCGAATCTCAAAGAAAACAACCATCGTAATTCCTGTTTTAAACATCTATGGAACCGGTGGGAAGATGCAGAAACAACTTCCTGAACTTCTTGTAACAGACGGATGTATCTATGTCTCGGCAAACATTAAAGAATCAGGCAGACTTCTTCAGCATGGACAGATCCTGCGCATTGTATTTGGCGTAAGAGACCAAGCAGAATTCAGACCAGAACTGAGAGAAATCCAGAAAGACCTCTGTGACAGCAACATTGACGGGATTCTTTCTGAGAATATCCGACGCGAAGCACTGGAGAAATTCTCCTACGTATCACCAATCGGTGCAGCAGGACTCTACTATCATGCAACAGCCGCAGATTTCCAGAAAGAAGGCGAAGCCAGAGAACTCTTTAAAACCATGATAAGAGAAATCGCAACACTTGCAGAAGCCATGGGAATCCCGTTTCAGAAAGATATGGTAGATGTAAACTTAAAAATTCTCTCCAACCTCGCACCGGAAGCAACTACCTCTATGCAGAGAGACATCATGGAAGGAAAACAGTCTGAAATAGATGGATTAGTCTATGAAGTAGTAAGAATGGGTGAAAAATATCATGTTCCGGTACCGGCATATGAGAAGGTGGCAGAGAAACTTAAAGCATTATAAAGACATCATTTATAATTTTGTTGTCTGATATTTGAAGCAGTACAAAAAAAGGGATGCGAATCATTCGCATCCCTTTCATAATCATTTGGACAATTTAAATTATAACTGAGGACCAGCTGCAACAAGTGCTTTACCAGCAGCGTTTCCTTCGTATTTAGCAAAGTTCTTGATGAATCTTCCGGCAAGATCTTTTGCTTTTTCTTCCCATTCAGAAGCGTCAGCATATGTGTCACGAGGATCAAGGATACCTGTGTCTACGCCGTTAAGCTCTGTAGGAACTTCGAAATCGAAGAATGGGATCTTCTTAGTAGGAGCGTTAAGGATATCTCCGTTAAGGATTGCATCGATGATACCACGAGTATCTTTGATGGAGATACGTTTTCCTGTTCCGTTCCATCCTGTGTTAACCAGGTAAGCTTTTGCTCCGCTCTTTTCCATTTTCTTAACAAGTTCTTCTGCGTATTTTGTCGGATGCAGTTCAAGGAATGCCTGTCCGAAGCAAGCAGAGAATGTAGGTGTAGGCTCTGTGATTCCACGCTCTGTACCAGCAAGTTTAGCTGTGAATCCAGACAGGAAATAGTACTGAGTCTGAGCTTCTGTCAGGATAGATACTGGAGGAAGTACTCCGAAAGCATCTGCGGACAGGAAGATTACGTTCTTAGCTGCCGGTGCAGAAGAGATCGGGCGAACGATGTTTTCAATGTGGTTGATCGGATAAGATACACGAGTATTCTCTGTTACACTCTTATCTGCGAAATCAATCTTGCCTTCAGCATCAAGTGTTACGTTCTCAAGAAGAGCGTTACGTTTGATTGCATTGTAGATGTCCGGCTCAGATTCTTTGTCAAGGTTGATAACTTTAGCGTAGCATCCACCTTCGAAGTTGAATACGCCGTTGTCATCCCAGCCATGCTCGTCATCACCGATCAGGAGACGTTTCGGGTCTGTGGAAAGAGTTGTTTTACCTGTTCCGGAAAGACCGAAGAAGATAGCTGTGTTTTCGCCGTTCATATCTGTGTTTGCAGAGCAGTGCATGGAAGCCATGCCTTTAAGTGGAAGGAAGTAGTTCATCATAGAGAACATACCTTTCTTCATTTCTCCGCCGTACCATGTGTTTACGATAACCTGCTCTTTAGTTGTGATGTTGAACATTACAGCTGTTTCAGAGTTAAGGCCTAATTCTTTATAGTTTTCAACTTTAGCTTTGGAAGCGTTGTATACAACGAAATCTGGCTCGAAGTTTTCAAGTTCTTCAGCTGTTGGCTGGATGAACATATTTGTTACGAAATGTGCCTGCCAAGCAACTTCAACGATGAAACGGATAGCCATACGAGTATCTTTGTTAGCACCGCAGAATGCATCTACTACGAAAAGTCTCTTGTTGGAGAGCTCTTTTTTAGCGATTTCTTTTACTGCATTCCATGCTTCCTGAGTTGCAGGATGGTTATCGTTTTTGTATTCGTCTGTTGTCCACCATACTGTATCTTTGGAGTTCTCATCCATAACGATGTATTTATCTTTAGGAGAACGTCCTGTGTAGATACCTGTCATAACGTTAACTGCACCAAGTTCGCTGACCTGACCTTTTTCAAAGCCTTCCAGTTCCGGTTTGGTTTCTTCTTCAAATAATACTTCATAAGAAGGGTTGTAGACAATTTCTGTAGTTCCGGTAATGCCATACTTGCTTAAATCGATTTTTGCCATCTTACGTTTAACCTCTTTTCTTCGTTAATGAAAGCGCCTGTTTAAACAGGCTTAAGATACCTTACCATAAAAGCGAATGGGTATCGCTTCTCTTTTACTATTATACATATTTAACGCTTAAAATCAACAGGATTTTTGCCTTTTTTTGAAATTTGTTAAAGATTTATCAACTCAAATTTGATGAAAAAACCGTCATTTTTCACAAAAGGTATGTAAATTTATTATAGTGGCAATATGGGAATACTATTCGTGGATATGATAATATTCTGTCTGACTGGAACAGGCAGGAAAGACAACCAGGAAATACTAACCAGGAGAGCTGCCACTATGTGGTTGTGCTGATAAAAGATGCATGTTAAAATAGGAAAGAATTATCCGGCTGAAAATGACAGAGTATTATACAGCAGAGAAAAATAAAGGTTACTGTGAACGGAGTGAACATTAACAAATAAAGAGAGGATGAAGATTATCAAAACTTATTATTTAATTGATTATGAAAATGTAGGAAGTGAAGGCTTCAAAGGATGCGAAAAATTACGGGAAACAGATATTATCCATCTTTTTTATACAGATAACAGCAGAAAAATAGACCTTGATATTATCAATGATCACGGAGAGTCAAAACTGATCACGCATAAAGTACCGACAGGAAATCAGTCAGCAGATATGCATCTGGGCTCTTATCTGGGATATCTGATAGGAAAAGAGTGCACAGGTCAGGATGAAGAATGTAAAATTGTTGTAATCAGTAAGGATACAGGATTTGACCATATTATAGAATTCTGGAAGGCAGAAAAAAATGTAAAAATCTCCAGAAACGAGAAGATTTCCGGAAAACAGGTACAGACAAGGAAACAGGTAAAAAAACAGACCGGTAAAGAAAAAGACAAACAGGTAGCAGAACAAACTGATCAGAAAACAGAAAAACAGTTGAATGAACAATCTGAAAAGCAGTCTGTCAAACAATCAGAGAATCAGAATACAAAAAAGCCAAAACAAAAGATAATTGACATGAAAGCCGGAACAAAGAAATTACAGCAGGAATTAGTATTGGTTCTCGACAAGGCAGGCATGCCAAAGGAAGTAGTAAACTATGTTTCTACAACTGTGGAGAAAAATGCAGAAGACAAAAACAGAAAGCAGCAGATTTACAAGATCTATCATTTCCAAATACGGACAGACAAAAGGACTGAATATCTATAACCATATTAAAAAGAAAATCTAACGGAATAAAAGAAGGAGGCCGGGAACCTCATCGATTCCCGGCAAAAGTATGAAAAAGAAAAAGTTTTATTTGCAATTACTCTTTGCTCTGTACAGGTAATAATATAACCAGGAAATGTGAGAAATATGTGGTGAGAATTTGAAAAAACTGTGAAATAGATGGAAATTTAAAATGAACGTAACAAATTGCATAAGACCTGACATTGAAAGCATTTACCAGTTATGATAAGATAAAAGTACAAAAGATGTAACTATTCAGATTTCTATTTTCAAAGAAGATACTGAACAGTTATCAAAAGACTATGAATATCAATTATTATAATTGTGAAAACAGGGAATGGTTATGATATTTTGAAGATACAGGAGATAAGGTATGCAGCTAAATCTGGAACAGAAAAAACTGATTCGGAGTTCAGCCATGGGACATTCAATTATTAGAGGGGTAGCAGGTTCTGGAAAAACTACAGTAGCAGTACATAGAATTTCATTTTTGCTTGATAATTATTGTTATGGTGCGAGCGATAAAATATTGATGGTCACCTATAATAAAAGTCTGACAAATTATATTGAGTATATATATGGTCAGATTGATAAAGATGACCAATATGGATTGTTTGATAAAACAGAATTACAGAAAAACGTAAAAATAACGAATATAGATAAACTGTTGTATTCTTATTTTAGAGCATTTTGTCAGGAAAAAGGGAAGCTGCTTCAAATTGTCCAAGGACAAAAAGAAATTGAAATATGGCAGAAAAGTCTCAGTAATGTAAAAAAGACATTCGGGGATGTCAAAATTCTGGATGCAAAGTATTTAGGATTTTTGAAAAATGAAATTGCATGGATTAAGGCTTGTAATTATGTGGAATATGAAAGTTATCAGTCGGCTGACAGGATTGGAAGAATGGGAAGCAAAGGAAGCAATGAGGGACCACAGAAATTACAGAAAAACAGCCGGATCAGACAGGCGATTTATGAATTAATGGCAACATATACGAAAGAGTGCTATGCGCAAAATCTTTGTGATTTTCAGGATGTCGCATTGTATGCTTTAAAGTATCTGAAAAACCATAAAATATCTGGATATACACATATTATTATTGACGAAAGTCAGGATTTATCCAGAGTTCAGCTGCAATGTCTTATGCAAATGTATGATTCTGAAAAGGATTACAGTAGTATTATGTTTGTAGCAGATACAGCACAGAGTATTTATAGTACATCATGGCTTGTGAAGGGACGGAGCTTTACCAGCATAGGTTTGGATATGACAGGAAGAAGCACATCCCTTGCAAAAAATTATCGTACAACCACACAAATTGCTGAGGCTGCATATAGTCTGATCAGAGAAGACTCAGATATTGTAAATGATGATAACTTTGTAAAACCTTCACTTATTGATAAGCAGGGGATTTATCCGGTTTTTGCCCGGTATAATACAATTGGGGAAGAAATTTTGGGAGTGGAAAAACTTTTAAAGAAACTTCTTAAACGCTATGAAGCGAAAGAAATTGCAATTGTTGCCAGAACCAAAAGAATCCTGGAAGAAGTTAAAAAAGAAACAGATGAGAATATAAAGATGACGCTGTATACTTCTCAGGAAGGAATCAATTTCGGAGAAGAGGCAATTAAGCTGCTGACTATGCATTCTATAAAAGGGCTTGAGTTTAAAATAGTAATTCTCATGGGATTATCAGACAAATTAATTCCGAATCCTATGTTATTGCAGGAAAATGAAGATGCTGCTTATGTAGAAACAATGGAAAGAAAATTACTTTATGTAGGTATGACAAGGGCAACAGAGAGACTGTATATGAGCTGTCATGGTGTTCCTTCGAGGTTTATTTCAAGTATAGAACCAAAATTTCTGAAAATGAGGGAGGGAGCGGCATTTCGTTGCCTGACAGATATTCCCTTACAGAATTATATGTTTAAGGACAAAATTGCAGATCCGTATAGTAAAGAAGAAAAAATACGTCAATGGTTGTTGAATGAACTGAAAACAGTTTATCATTATCCGTCAGAATTGCTAGATGTAGAATATAAAGTACAGGTTTTCTCAAAAATGGGATTTGTTGATGTCGTTGTCATGGTTTATAAAAATAATCGGATAGTACCGTATATTATGGCTGAGGTAAAACAATACCAGGCAGGAATAAGCGTAGCTGAAGAACAATTGCGCTCTTATATGGCTGTAAGTCCAGAGGTTTGCTATGGAATTATTACAGATGGAAATGAACTGAAACTTATCAATAAAGAGGGAGTAGAAGTAGAGGATATTCCGAAGTTTGATGTTTCAATGCTTCCGTCAGGAATTGCTGAATATATATATGTGGATTTTGTACGGGACAAAAAATACAGGTATATGTGTGACGAAGAATGTCCGGACGAATTTATCCTTCAGGAAGAAAATGCGCAGAGAAGTTTAAAAGAGAATGAACTGGTACAATGTCCTGTATTTGCTGAAATAGCAGCAGGAACTCCGATAGAAATGACGGAAGGTATAACAGAGATATGTAAATTACCCTTAGAATGGATCTCAGTACCTGCGGAAACTTTTCTTTTGACTGTACGGGGAAATTCTATGATTAATGCAGATATTAATAATGGAGACAAAGTCGTTTTGCGGAAAACAAATGTGGTAGATAACGGGCAGATTGCGGCTGTAGAACTTGATGGAAATGTCACATTAAAAACTTTTCGAAAGATGGGAAGTACCATTTTGCTAATTCCGGAAAATGATGAGTATGAACCATGATGGTCAATGCGGATCAGATCAGGATACTGGGTCATGCGATCGGAGTAATAAAAAAGAAAAATAATGTGTAGAGTAATTTGAAATTGCTTTGCTATAAAATGGAAAGGAAACTATGAATATACAAATATTCGGAACAAAGAAAAATTTTGACAGCAAGAAAGCAGAACGCTATTTCAAAGAACGGGGAATTAAATATCAGTTTATAGATATGAAAGAAAAAGGCTTAAGTAAAGGTGAATTCCAATCTGTCTGCAAGGCAATTGGTGGTTATAACAAACTGATAGATACTGACTGCAAGGATAAAGACCTGCTGGCATTGATTACCTATATTGCAGAGGAAGACAAAGCAGAGAAAATCCTCGAAAACCAGAGCATCATCAAAGTCCCTGTGGTAAGAAACGGAAAACAGGCGACAGTGGGATATCAGCCGGAGATCTGGAAAAGCTGGAAATAAATTTTTTTCATGGTAAAGAAATGGATGTCAGAGTGTTTATGAAAATTTCATAATATATATACTGTTCAGAAATGAAATACAGTGCTATATTAGTAAAAAAAGAGGAGGAAACAGAATGGCAAATGTATTTGATACAGCAAAATATATTCTGGAGAAGTCGGGTAAAATGTCAACCATGAAACTTCAGAAGTTATGCTATTATTCTCAGGCATGGGCACTTGTCTGATGATGCTCCTTTATTTGATGAAGATTTTCAGGCATGGGCAAATGGACCGGTATGTCCGGAATTATTTTTCAAGACAAAGGGAATGTATTCTGTCAGTGCAAAAGATGAAACCGGTGGGGAAGAGAATCTTACAGATGACCAAAAAGATACAATTGGCAAAGTACTGGAATATTATGGAGGCCATGATGCACAGTGGCTGAGCCAGTTAACACATATGGAAGATCCCTGGTTGAAAGCCAGAAAAGGAGTTCCTTCGGGAATGGGATGTAACAATATAATTACAAAAGAAAGTATGGCATTATATTATGGCGGCCTCTAAGAAATATAAACAAGTCAGACAGAGAGAAATTCCTAAGGGAAAAATATTGCTCAGGGCGGAAACCCTGAGCAATATTATTCGGAAAATCCAGCCTGGTCTTTTGCCAGTTCAGATCAGGAAATGTGGTCATTTTCACAAAAACATATAGGAAATACGATTTGGACAGAAATAATTCCTCGACTGAGAGCTTTTGAAAGTCAGACGTGGAGTGAAATTCTGGTTAAAGATAAGAAACAAAACCATTCGATTATTGTAAATGATCTTAATAAAAGTGCACAAGATCGACTGGCATCAAAATATATTGAAGCAGAATCAACTGATATCACTACGACTTACTGGTAATCACAGACTTTATGGATACATGACAGGACGTGTTTTTAATGTACTGTGGTATGATGATAATCATGGTGATAATAATGCCTGTGTATGCAGGTCTTATTTGAAACATACATGATTATCAGGCAGAAAGAAATAGCTATATATAATGAGGAGAAAAAAATGGCAAAGATTAGAATCATAAAGAAAAATAATGACTGTAGCATGGAGTATGAAGTAGGCGATATTTGTGAGGTCACAGGTACCTGGTATGGCGGCGTCCACATCAATGGCCGTTCCGGAATCCCGGTTTCCCTTGATAAAGAAGAATATATGGAACTCAACACAGAACCGGAAGAACCTGACAGTGCGGAAAATGAAAACACTTTGGAAACACCGGAACACGATATTCATGCAGGCGACATTGTACAGCATTTCAAAAGAGAATGGGTATCCCCGGATACTTCCGAATATCTCTATAAAGTCCTTGCAGTAGCCCATCACACAGAAAACGGTGAAAAACTGATGATCTACCAGGCTCTCTACGCACCTTTCAAAATCTGCGCCAGACCCTATGATATGTTTATGAGTGAAGTGGACAGAGACAAATATCCGGATATTAAACAGAAGTACAGATTTGAAAAATATACTGAAAATAGATGATTGATATTTTATGGAATTGCTATAGTAAAACAGGCACTTTTGCCTGTACAAAAACACTTTGTCGTTGTATAGTAATAACAAATAATAACAGCATACGTTTCCAGAGATTTTATAGCATTATCTGAAAAAATGTGCAGAAAGAACGAAAGGGAAGGAAATATGCAGAAGGTATTAGTAGTTGTAGACATGCAGAATGACTTCATCGACGGAGCTCTTGGAACAAAAGAGGCAGTTGCCATTGTACCTGGTGTAAAAGAGAAAATCGGAAATTTTGATGGAGTTGTTTTTTTTACCAGAGACACCCACGAGACTAATTATCTTGACACTCAGGAAGGAAAGAAACTTCCTGTACCGCACTGTATCCGTGATACTGAAGGATGGCAGATCAGAAGCGAATTAGATGCACTCAGAAAAACAGAACCCATTGACAAAGAAACTTCGGTTCCACAACTCTGGCAGGAGAATTACAGATGTTAGATGAAGATCAGGGAATTGAAAGTATCACATTCGTAGGTTTATGCACAGACATCTGTGTTATTTCCAATGCACTTCTGGTTAAAGCATCTCTCCCGGAAGTTCCGATCATCGTAGATGCTAAATGCTGTGCAGGTGTAACACCGGAAAGCCATGAGAATGCACTGAAAGCAATGGAAGCATGTCAGATTCAGATTGACAGATAAACTGCGGAGTAGTTATTTGGCTATGAGCAACCAGTAAAGCGGATGATTTGATCCGCCTGATAATTCAGATATGAGGAGTGACAAAATAATGAAGACAATTACACGAGACGAGGCATTTACATTATTAAAGAAATACAACAAGGATCCCTTCCACATTCAGCATGCCCTGACTGTAGAAGCAGTAATGAAATGGTACGCCAATGAGCTTGGTTATGGCGAAGATGCAGAATACTGGGGAATTGTAGGACTCCTCCACGACATCGACTTTGAACTATATCCGGAAGAACACTGCCTGAAAGCTCCGGAAATGCTCCGTGAAGCAGGCGTAGGCGAAGAGTGATCCATTCAGTTGTATCCCACGGTTACGGCATCACAGTAGGATGTGGCACAACTATTGACGTAGCACCGGAACACGAAATGGAAAAAGTACTCTTTGCAGCAGACGAACTTACAGGACTTATCTGGGCAGCAGCACTTATGAGACCATCCAAAAGCACAAAAGACATGGAACTCAAATCCCTCAAGAAGAAATATAAAAGCAAGGGCTTCGCAGCAGGATGCTCCAGAGAAGTCATCGAGCGAGGAGCCGAACAACTTGGCTGGGAACTGCAGAAGCTGCTCACTATGACACTGCAGGCAATGGCAGACTGCGAGGATGAGATTAAGGCGGAGATGGACGCGGAAGCATAAATATTAAAACTGAATAATAAAGTAACAAGAATTGCTTAGAAAGAAAGGGACATATCAGAGGTAGAAGGTATGTCTCTTTTTGTATTACAGTGAATTGAATATAATAGGTAATGTCGAACGAAAATTGTTGCCGTTTATGTCGAAAAATTGTATAATATGACGTAAAGTAGTTAGCTTTATCAGATGACTTAGGCAGTAAAGAATATAAAAGAGAAATAATGTCTGAAGAGACATTTGGAAATTGGATAAAAATAATGAATAAGACTTTAAATTACTATAACGAAAATGCACAGTCCTTTGCGTCTGGAACTGTTTCCGTAGAGTTTACAGAAATGCAGGACAAATTTTTGCAAAAGCTTAATCCGGGAGCATATATACTCGATTTTGGTTGCGGCGCAGGAAGGGACACGAAATATTTTTTGGACCAAGGCTATCTGGTAGAGGCAATAGACGGTTCCGAACAGTTATGCCAGATTGCGAGTAAACATACTGGAATCAAAGTTAGACAGATGCTGTTTCAGGAACTGAAAGTGAATGAGAAATACGACGGCATATGGGCTTGTGCTTCCATTCTTCATTTACCGAAAAAAGAACTAAAAGAGGTTTTCAAGAAAATGCTCACAGCGTTGAAACCTGGTGGACGGATTTATACTTCTTTCAAATATGGAGAGTATGAGGGAGAGCGAAACGGACGATACTTTACAGATTTTACAATAGACACATTTGCGGATTTTGTACAGGAGATACACAATCTGCAAATAGAAGAACACTGGATCACAGGAGATGTCCGACCGGGAAGAGGTGAGGAAAAATGGCTGAACTTAATTATGCAGAAAAAATGAACATCGGATATGAAAATGAATATTCCACAGATGCCATGACCGGCGGACCTGATAAAAGAAGACAATTATATTATCAGTTAATCCAGAGTATGAAGAAAGCAGAAAGCGTTGATATCATTGTTTCATTCCTTATGGAATCAGGAGTAAAAATGCTTCTTCAGGAACTGGAAAACACCCTGAAACGCGGAGCCAAAATCCGAATCCTGACAGGAAATTATCTCGGAATAACCCAGCCGTCTGCACTATATCTGATTAAAAGAAAACTCGGTGACAGAGTTGATCTTAGATTTTACTGCGAAAAAGGCCGTTCTTTTCATCCAAAGTCTTACATATTCCATTATGCAGACCATAGTGAACTTTACATTGGATCGTCCAATATTTCAAGAAGTGCACTGACTTCAGGAATAGAATGGAACTACCGTTTTAGCAGCAAAAAAGATCCAGAAAACTATGCTGAATTTTTTTATACATTTGAAGACTTGTTTGAAAACCATTCCATCATAATCGATGATAAAGAATTAAAGAGATATTCCCAGAACTGGCATCGTCCTGCAGTTGCAAAAGATCTTGACAAATATGACTTTGAACAGGATACAGAAGATACTAAAATTAAAACAATGTATGAACCAAGAGGGGCACAGATTGAAGCACTCTGTGCATTGGAAGATACAAGAGCAGAAGGAGCAAAGAAAGCGCTCATCCAGGCTGCAACGGGTATCGGAAAAACTTATCTGGCAGCATTTGATTCCAAACCATATGAAAAGGTTTTATTTGTTGCACACAGAGAGGAAATCCTGAAACAGGCGCAGATTCTTTCCGAAATGTAAGAAATTCGGAGGATTATGGATTCTTTACAGGAGATGAGAAATGCACGGATAAATCAGTTATCTTTGCTTCAGTAGCAACTCTCGGAAAATCAGAATACCTGAATGAAAAATACTTTGCACCGGATTACTTCAACTACGTAGTAATCGACGAATTCCATCATGCAGTCAATGATCAGTACAGAAAAATCGTAGAGTATTTTAAACCCCAATTTCTCCTCGGACTGACAGCAACACCTGAGAGAATGGATGGCAAAAATATATATGAAATCTGTGATTATAATGTGCCGTATGAGATTTCATTAAAAGATGGCATCAATAAAGGAATGCTGGTTCCATTTCACTATTACGGAATCTACGACGAGACAGACTATACCAAACTGCATATAGTCAGAGGAAAATATGCGGAAGAAGAACTGAACAAAACATACATAGGAAATGCTTACAGACATGATCTGATTTACAAATATTACTGTAAATATGGTTCAAAACAGGCATTAGGCTTCTGCTGTTCCAGAAAACATGCAGAAGAAATGGCAAAGGAATTCAGCAGAAGAGGAATCCCATCAGCAGCAGTTTACAGTAATGCAAATGGAGAATTCTCCATGGACAGAACAGAAGCAATTGAGAAATTGGAAAGTGGAAAAATCAAAGTCGTCTTTTCGGTGGATATGTTCAACGAAGGCGTAGATATTCCCTCTGTAGATATGGTAATGTTTCTCCGTCCGACGGAATCTCCAATAGTATTCCTGCAGCAACTTGGAAGAGGATTGCGGAGAAGTAAAGGAAAAGAATATCTCAATGTCCTGGACTTCATCGGCAATTACGAAAAGGCAGGAAGAGTCAGATACTTACTGACAGGAAAAAGTAAAGCAGAGAAACAAACCTATTCTCCAGCAGATAAAACAGATTATCCGGATGATTGTTTTGTTGATTTTGATATGAAATTAATTGATTTGTTTGCAGAAATGGACAAGAAACAACAATCACTTAAAGATCAGATAAAAAAAAGAATATTTCAGAGTAAAAGAATTACTCGGCAAACAACCATCCAGAATGGATTTATTTACATATATGGATGATGACGTTTATCAGAAGGCAATTGCACGTTCAAGTGAGAATCCATTTAAAAAGTATCTGGAATATCTGAATGAATTAAATGAACTTACAGATGAACAAAAAACTTTCTTCCAGGGAATAGGAAAAGAATTTATAAAACTGCTGGAAAACACCAATATGACCAAGGTATACAAAATGCCAGTACTGATGGCTTTCTATAATCATGGTGATGTAAGAATGGAAGTGACAGAAACAGAACTTTTGGCAAGTTGGAAAGAATTCTTCTCTACAGGAACGAACTGGAAAGATCTGGATACAGGGATTACATATGAGCAGTACTGCAAAATTTCGGATAAAGATCATATTAAAAGGATTATTAAGATGCCAGTGAACTTCTTAGTGAAATCAGGAAAAGGATTTTTTTTGAAAAGGGAAGATTCAGCGCTGGTATTAAGGGATGAAATGAAAGAAATTATAAAGAATTCTGTGTTAGCAGAGCAGATGAAAGATGTGATTGAGTATAGGGTAATGGATTATTATCGAAAACGATATATAGATTATATAAAAGAAGCTACATGTATGAAAGAAGCATACAATTATGCAAAAGATTTTAATGAATTATTATGAATATGATAAGGAAAGGCATATTATTATGGTAGATGTTTATTTACTTCCAGCAAATGAGGGAGATTGTCTTTGGGTTAGATATGGAAAAAAAGAGGGAACAAGACATAATATAATAATTGATGGAGGCGTAGAATCCAATGGAGGAGACATTGCTTCAATAATAGAAAATATAGCTGAAAGAAATGAAAAGGTTGATATTTTTGTTACACATATTGATGGAGATCATATTCGAGGATTAATTAAAGGAAGTTGGGATAAGTAATTGCAGAAGTGTTAAAAAAATGATGTTGATACCATTTATTTTAATAATAAGAAAGATATTCTCGATAAATTTAGATAGATTCTATTCATCAGAAGGGTTGGAAGAATCAATTAAGACCTATATACCATCAGGAAAGGGATATTCAATTTCAGAAGCAGTGTCATTGTTAGAGATACTTAAGAAAAAAGAAATTGATGATAAAATAGATGGATGTGTTTTTGCAGGTAGAAACATTTGTATAGCCGGTGCTTCTTTAAAAATAGTTAGCCCATCAGATAAAGAATTAATACAATTTGTTACTAAATGTACAAAGAAAGTTGATGAAGATGGAGCAGTGACAAAAGGATATTCTGCCAATATGCCTCAAAATTTAAATATAGATTTAAAAGGATCTCATGAATGAAAAATTTCCTCCAGCAGATTCTAGTATAACAAACCGAGTTTCGATAGGCTTTATATTTGAATATGATGATGCAAAAAATTGCATTTTGGGGAGATGCAGTTGCGCCCGTAATATGTAGAGGATTAAAGAGATTTGGAATTAATTCGGAATTGAAGTAGATGCGGTGAAAACATCGCATCATCGGAACGTTCAAAGAAATTAATTCCATTAACTTACA
>ENA-OQCE01000759-OQCE01000759.1-human-gut-metagenome-genome-assembly--contig:-NODE-759-length-15255-cov-1.884585_pt1 | contig 15255 bp, 14 predicted proteins | sample MGYA00242495_ERZ504572 | MGnify/ENA primary metagenome ERZ504572 (study PRJEB26092, sample SAMD00036228) | human gut metagenome | host: Homo sapiens | study: EMG produced TPA metagenomics assembly of...
ACACTCCAGTCGAGTAGTCAAGGCTACAGGGAAAAATCAAAAGTCCATAGTATCTGAATTGTATTGAACCACGATATTAAAAGAAAGGAAACGTGTGATAATTAACTTCCTAATTATCATACAAGGTAAAAATGATTAATTATTTTATGAAAAAATATGCGATGTCGCAGACCGGAGCAAACAATTTAAGAAAAGCTGTTTTTTCCCGTACGATTTTAAATTTGACGAAGATGTTTCCGCCGATGATTGCATTTATGTTTATATTTCAATCGCTAAGCGATATGGATACTGCGGAAGAGGCGATAGCATTAACACCACAAAATTATGTACTTATTATATTGGCAATGCTTTTTGTTATGTTTTTTGTTGCAAGATGGGACTATACCCGTCTATATACGAACGTTTACAGTGAGAGCGCAAATGTCAGAGTCGATATTGCCAATAGATTGAAAAAATTACCGTTATCGTATTTTGGAAAAAGAAACATATCAGATTTGGCTGCGACGATGATGGGAGATATGTCGCTGTATGAAGAAATTTTTTCTCATGCAGTTCCGCATATATATGCTACCGGGATTTCAACAACGATCATTTCTGTTTTGATTCTTAACTATAATTTGAAACTTGGTCTGGCAGCGCTTTGGGTGATCCCCGTTTCTCTTTTGATTTTCTTTTTATCAAAAATAAGAGAAAGAAAAGTAATGAAAAATGGGTAGAACAAAACAGAGAGGTACTTGATGATCTTCAGGAAACGATAGAACAGATTCAGGAGATAAAATCCTATAACATGGAAGAAAAAGCAAAAAAGCAATTTTTTTGAAAAATTACAGAAAAGCACAAAAATTAAAAGGCACTATTGAAATTGTAACAGGTGTCGCAGTGGCTTTTTCGGGAATGCTTCTGAAAATGGGAATCGTAACAGTGGCAGTTACAGGCGCGCAAATGCTTTTGGCAGGGGAAATTAATATCTTCGTATATATCGTATTTCTTATCATGACTGCAAGTATCTATCTTCCGATAGAAGGGATCATAGCCTTTATGGGGATGATCGATATGCTTGACAGTGTTGTAGGCAGAATAAAAGAAATAAAAACGATGCCGATCCAAGAGGGGGAATCAAAGTTTCATCCGAAAAATTATGATATAGAATTTAAAGACGTTTCATTTGGATATGAGGATTATTCGGTTGTCAGGAATGTAAGTTTTACGGCAAAACAAGGAGAGGTAACGGCGCTCATCGGGGCATCCGGAAGTGGAAAGACTACTCTTACAAAGCTTGCCGCAAGATTTTGGGATATTAATAAAGGAAAGATCTTGCTGGGAGGAGAGGACATAAGTAAAGTAGATCCTGAAGCGCTGCTGAAGAACTTTTCTATTGTTTTTCAGGAGGTAGTGTTATTTAACACAAGTATCAAAGAGAATATAAGGATCGGGAAAAAAGGTGCGACAGATGCTGAAATTTTTGAGGCGGCTAAAATAGCAAGATGCGATGAATTTATCGAAAAAATGCCAAATGGAATAGAGACTGTAATAGGTGAAAACGGAGAACGGCTTTCAGGAGGGGAAAGGCAAAGAATTTCCATTGCACGAGCCATACTGAAAGATGCTCCGATCATATTGATGGATGAAGCAACCGCATCTTTAGATGTTGAAAATGAAAGTCTTATTCAGGAGGCGTTGTCGGAGCTGATCAGAGAAAAAACAGTGATTGTGATAGCTCACAGAATGAGAACGATCCGAAGCGCTGATAAAATCGTTTTTCTGAACAACGGAGAAATCGAGGCGATAGGAAATGATAAAGAAATGTATGAACGGTCGGCCGCATATAGAAAAATGCTATCCGATTCTAAAATAGAACAAACAGTTACAGTTAATTAAAGCTATTATCCGAAGTGGATTTATTTGATACTGCAATGCTTAACATGATTCGTATAGTTGGGAGAAAAAGATAATGGATAAAAAAGAAAAAACAGGCGTACTAAATGTGAGAGACTTGGTAAATGTCGGATTATTTTCCGTGTTGATTTTTATTGCTACGTTTCTTTCTGGGATGATCGGTTTTATTCCGGTCTTAATGCCGGTCGTTCCGTTCGTTTATGGGATTGTGTCAGGGCCGGTATACATGCTTTATTTTACGAAGATTAAAAAAGCAGGGATGCTTTTCATTCAGACGATCGTAGTAACACTTGCATTTGTGGCAACCGGACATGGACCGTGGGTACTGCTTACGGCAGTTATCGGCGGTTTACTGGGAGAAGTTGTCCTAAGGAATGGACGGTATAAAAGTGTAAAGCATGCAAGACTTGCTTTCAGCGTACAGTCCATATATGGACTTGGAAACTGGCTTCCGATTTATTTTGCGAGAGATGCTATATCCGGCAGATGCTTGATATGGGGTACGGGGAAGAATATACACAAAAAATGATGAGTGTTTTGCCGAACTGGACGCTTCCGCTGATTGTGATTTTAGGAATGCTCGGCGCGTACATAGGCTGCACGATAGGCATAAGAATGTTGAAGAAACATTTTGTAAAAGCAGGCATGGCAGAGGAGGTATAGCGTGCACAGTGAAAAATTTAAACTGGATTTTCGGACGAAAATGTTGATGTCATTGTGTCTTTCGTATACTCTGATCCTGGGAAATATACAAACGAAATTTTCGATTGTGGCGGCAGCTTATTCGCTGCTGCCATATGTATTTTTACTCTTGAACAGGGAAAAGAAAGCGGCGGTAAAAGGAATCCTGTTTATTATGGCTGCTTACATCATTCAAAAAGAATGGGTGTTTTCAGCCGGTGGTTTTTTGGGATCTTTATTTCTTTTTATTACGATGATGTTTTTGCGGCTTCTTCCGGGATTTGTGATGGCGAGATTTGCTCTTGCTTCATCTACAATGAGCCATATGACGTCAGCGCTTAAAAAAATGCATTTTCCGGTTGTGTTGATCATCCCAATTACGGTTATGGCAAGATTTTTTCATACGGCGAGAGAAGATTATAATCAGGTAAAAGACGCAATGTATTTACATGGTCTTACAAACAGACGCCTCTTTTTTCATCCTGTAAAGCTTTTTTGAATACAGAATGGTTCCATTATTTATGGTGCTTACAAAAACAGCAGATGATGTTGCCGTATCGGCGATGACGCGAGGACTGAAAATCCATGGGAAAAGAACGTATATCGGCGAAAGCAGGTTTTGTATGAGAGACTACATTTGTTTTTTGCTTATGCTCGTGTTGATAGGATTTTATATAGGAGGGAAATATGTTTGCGTGTAGAAATTTAAATCTGTCATATAAAGGAAACAAAATACTAAAAGATATACATTTTCATATTCCTGAAGGAACGGTTTTTTGTATAACGGGAGAATCCGGATCCGGCAAAAGCAGTTTATTAAAAGTAATCAATGGGATAATCCCTGAGATTACCGAGGCGGAAATTTCAGGAGAAATAAAATTAAACGATATGCGGTTAAATGAGATGGATATTGCACAGAGAAGCCGGTATATTTCGACCGTATATCAAAATCCGAAAACACAGTTTTATTGCGTTGAGTCTACGGATGAACTGGCGTTTCCTTTGGAAAACAGAAATCTGCCGAAGGATGAGATGGTTAAGATAATAAAAAAATATACGGAGCTGCTCGATACGGAAAAGCTTTTAAACAGAAATATTTTTTCACTGTCAGGCGGAGAAAAGCAGCTTATGGCAATTACAAGTGTGATGACGATGGACAATCAAGTATATCTTTTCGATGAGCCGTCGGCTTCTTTGGATCATCATTCGATCGGTCTTTTGAAAAAATGCATCGCCGAGCTGAAACGAAAAGGGAAAATCGTGATAATTGCCGAACACAGACTGTATTATCTGAAAGAGATCATGGATTATCTGGCTGTTTTAAAAGAAGGAAAACTGGAAATGATCTCTGTGGAAGACTTAGATCATGACAAGATCTGCAGACTGAAGGAGACGTATGCCTTAAGGAGTTTTTGAAGAAATCAGGAAAGAAGAGCTGTTATCGGATAATCCCTGCTATCAGATCCAGATGCTGAACAAAAACGAAAAACGGAGAAAAGGATAAGAATATTTTAAAATGTAAAAATTTTGCACAAAGCTTTAAAAATACGAAAATCATGGATATCGGGGAAATCGGATTTTCGGAAGGAATATATTTTATTATAGGAGAGAATGGAGTCGGGAAGTCCACATTCATTAAAAAGATGGCAAAACTGCTGAAAGGAAAAGGAAAATCTTTTTACTGCGGGAATGAAATAAAAAGATCTTATGAATATATCTCCATGGTGATGCAGGATGTAAATTATCAGATATTCACAGAATCTGTATGGTCGGAAATATCCATCGTCAGTCAGGACGATGCAAAAAAGGAGCGGGTGTTGAAAGAGTTGATGCTTTATGACAAGAAAGACAGTCATCCACAATCTTTGTCCGGAGGAGAAAAGCAAAGACTTATGATCGCACTCGCTATAGTAAGTTTGAAACCGATCGTGATATTAGACGAGCCGACAAGCGGGCTTTGTAAAGGGCAGATGGCGTCCACTGTCAAATATTTACAAAAGATGAAAGAAGAAGGAAAAACAGTAATTGTAATAACTCACGATTATGAATTTATAAAGGAATGTAAAGGAGTTGTCTATGAATTTTAAATACAATTTAAATACAAACTTTTTGTAAATATTGGACTTTCAGGAATTAATAAGAAAAATATTGTTATGTACATGGAGCGGTTAAACGGTACATTGAAGTGGAAAGGGGAATAATATATGCTTTACAAAAGCATGTTTCAAAGTAAAACAATATAAGAGCCATGCAGTTTTATATACACGGAAGGAGGGAATATACAGTTAATATAAGGCAACAGTTATTTCGCCGGAACACAATTTAAACATCGGTTAATGTATCCGAATTAAATTAAAAGAAAAGGGAGAAAACACATGAAACAATTTGTAAAGAAAAAAGTAAGTTTTGTTATGGTAATGATCATGGCTGTGATAACCGTAATCTCCATGTCGCTGCCGATGGCAGTGTTTGCGCAAGGGGGGTATACGCTAACGCTGAAAAATGAGGGGAGTACGCCCCATTACTTTTCAGATATATCAGATTTTTTCGGGAGATTTAGATGAAAGCAAAACCCTTTCTAATATTCAGTGGGGAACGGGAATTAAAGAAGCTTCAAAAGAAACTTTGGGAACTGCGGCTGAAAAAGCGCAAACTTTAACCGGCGAATCAGAAGCAAAAGAATTCGCAAAGACGATCCAAGAGCATTTAAATGAAGATAATAAACTTGAGGTACGCGTAGAAAAAAAATGATTCGACAACTGTTGCAAATTTAAATGCAGGTTATTATCTTATTAAAGATAAGGAGGGAAGTCAGACACAAACACCTCCAAACTCAGCGTATACGTCATACATTTTGAAAGTAGTAGGCAATACGACTGCTAAAACAAAATTAGATGTGCCGGAACTTGTAAAAAAAAGTGCAGGAAAATAGTAAGAAGGATATCGAGGGAAACGGGGTGGCAGGATGCCGCCGACTATAACATAGATGAGGTGATTCCTTATAAACTTACGGGTACATTGCCGAGCAATTATGCAGAGTACGAAACGTATTTTTATGAGTTCAATGATATAATGTCTGCAGGATTAACATTTGATAAAATGTCTGTAAAGGTTACGGTAGACGGTACGACGTTAACGGCAGATCAGGACTATAGCCTGATAGTGCATTCGGATACTAATAGCTTTCAGGTCCGCTTTGAGAACTTGAAGGCGATTCAAAGTGTGATGATAACTTCCACAAGTCAAATTGTCGTGGAATACAAATGTAGATTAAACGGAAATGCTGTAATTGCCGGAAACGGAAATCCTAATACAGCGTATCTTGTATATTCTAACAACCCAAATCAGAGCGGAGGCGGCGACCACGGAAAAACTCCGGAAGATAAAAATGTCGTATTTACATATAAAGTAGTAGTAAATAAGAAAGATGAAGAGAATCACTCGTTACAAGGTGCACAATTTGAGTTGCGGAAGATAGTAAATGATCAAGACGAAGGAACAAAAATAGACACAGTTACTGTTACGGAAGGAACTAAGTTTAATTTTAAAGGATTGGATGCAGGAAAGTATAAGTTAATAGAAACAGTGACTCCATCCGGGTATAATACGATTCAGCCGATTATTTTTACGATTGAAGCCACATATGACGAGGAATCGGATGATCCGCAATTAACATCTTTGACAGGACAGACGGAAGGAGAAATAGTTTTTATACGAAAGACAGAAGAAAGGGAAGACTCTCTGTCAACAGATGTAATTAATAAGAAAGGCATTCAGCTTCCGGAGACAGGTGGAATGGGAAGATATTTAATATATACATTAGGAACGATCTTCGTATTAACCGCTCTGGGATATACAGTGTATAAAAGAAACAGAAAACATACTGAAAAATGATGTTTAAGATTAAAAAATATATACCTGATATAGTAGTTGCGATCATTTTGATTGCTGGGATAGGCTTGTTGGCCTATCCCACGATCGGTGATTATATCAATGCGCTGCATTCTTCAAAAGCGATAGGAAGTTATGTAGAAAAGACGAAAGATTTATCCAAGGAAGAAAAAGAAAACTTGTTAAGAGAAGCAAGAGAATATAATGAAAGTCTGGTTGGTAAAGTCAATCGATATTATTTGAATGAAGAAGAAAAAAAGAGATATGCTCATATCCTTGATATAACAAAAACCGGTATTATGGCATATGTAGAAATACCGAAATTAAATATATATATGCCTGTTTATCATGGCACGGATGAAGGCGTGCTGCAGATAGCGGCAGGTCATCTGCCGGGCAGTTCCCTGCCTGTAGGAGGAGAAAATACCCATAGTCTTATATCCGGACATAGGGGATTGCCTTCTGCGAAATTATTTACGGATATTGATAAGTTAAAAAAGGGCGATTTATTTTTCATACACGTATTTGATGAGGTTCTGGCATATAAGGTAAATCAGATAAAAATCGTACTTCCCGATGATGTGGAAACTTTGGAGATAGAAAAGGGAAAAGATTATGTAACTTTGATCACATGCACCCCTTACGGAGTGAATTCCCACAGACTTCTTGTGCGGGGAGAACGTACTGTTTATAAGCAATCAGAATCGAAAATAGAAGATATGATCAAAAAAAATAATCTGAAGTATATCATGTTGACGGCAGGAGTTATTCTGGCTCTGATCGGCATGACAGTTCTGGTATCGGTATTTCTGATAAAGAGAAGAAAGAGGAGGAAGTTGAATGAAAAATAAGAGAATAAACCTATTGCTTATTCTATGTTTTAGTCTGATATTTTTTATAACTTCTTTCGATTGCGCGTATGCGGCAGAGGAGAACGGCAGTTTGAATATTATACTAACTTATGAACGGCAAGCGATAGACGGCGCCGAATTTTCTGTTTATCAAGTTGCTAAGTGGAATGAAAAAGAGAGTCGGCATACAGTAAAAGCGCCGTTTCGATGGAACGGGGATTTTGTAAATATTAAAACGGCTGACGATCAGTTAAAATTATCGCTTTATTTTGAAAAGCAAAGCCGTAATATAAAAGAAATGATGAAAGGGGAAACCGGAGATGACGGTACGGCAAAATTTACAGATTTGAAAGATGGGATTTATCTTGTGGTACAGACAGGATCATCCGGAAAAGCAAAAGACTTTACTAATGTACAGCCTTTTTTAGTTATCATTCCTCAATTTGAAAATGGAATCCAGAACAGGGTGGTGAATGCAAAACCGAAAACTGAGATACAAAGGAAAGAAAAACCCGAGATACCTCCACAAACACCACCGGATCTATCTCCTAAAAAACGTCCTCAAACAGGAGATATTACAAATATGTTTCGGTGGAATGGAGTCTTGATGTTAAGCAGCGGTATGCTGCTGCTGTTTTTCAGGATCAGGCAAAAAAGCAAAATAGGGGAGGAGAGCGTTGATGAAAAAGAATAATTTGCTAATAAAGCTTTTAACCCTGTTAATAATTATAGCTGCTGTCCTGCCGGTGTTTTATATGCCTGCATATGCGGTGGAAGAAGAGTATGGAACACAAGATATATCTGATCATGGGATAAGCGAACAAGGAGAAAACATCACTTCTTCCGAATCGGAAACATCGTATGTTGAAGAGGGAAACAATGTATTTGACATCGTTCCGAAAGGATATACATTGAAAGCGGTTCAAACAAGGTCTGTTGAGTTTATCATACAGTATCCCCCGGGGCAGCCGACAGGAAATGTAACATACGAATTGAAGAAAGAAATAAATAACCGGGAAATAGTAGTAAAGAGAGGAACACTAAATAAGTCACAGAAAAAAATTACTTTTAAAGATTTAGAATTAAATACGCCATATAAGTTTTATTTGACAAAAGTTCCGAATGGATATGGAAAACCGGACGGTTCTGTGGCAGAGTTTTATTTTGACAACGACGGGATTCATTTTACAAAAGGTGAATCAGGTATTGCTTTGACGATGACTACTGCGTATGTTCATTTTATTGTACAGAATACTTCCGGACTGCCTGTAGGAGGAGTAGTACGATATGCATTAAATAAAGTGAAAGGTAATCAAGAAACTCAAATTAAGGCAGGAACGGCAGACAGGGCAACCGGGAAAATTATTCTTGAAAAATTAGAGTGGAACACTCCGTATAAACTTTATTTGAGAACAGTTCCAAAAGAATATGAAAGACCGAACGATTCCGTGGCAGAGTTTTATTTTGACAGTGAAGGGATTCACTTTATAAAGGGAAGTACAGCCGTTGTTTTAAAGAAGAATAATGAGCAGAACAACAACGGACAGGACGCCCCATTGGAGGAAGGACAATATTATGGATTTACAGGAGAAGACAGCAGAATAAAAATATCGAAGGAGTATAATATAGCGACAGGTACAGATGCATTTTGCTTTGGCGCTAACAAGGATTTTCCTAACTTTGGTAATAAAGCTGTTTACAATGAATTAAGTACCAGCGCCGAAACGCTCTTTCAATTAGCGGAAAATCCGAGGAAGAAAAATCCGAAAGAACTTTATGATTCAGTAAGAAAGGTGATTTATTATTGCGAAATGCATAAAAAAGAACTTTTAACTGACCATCAATTAGGCAGCGATGCATTCTGGTTTGGAAGCAATGATAAAGAAAAAGGATATTATAAGGCTTTGCAGGAGGCAATCTGGTATTATTCAGATAGTATTGACGGCTTGAAAAGCTATTCATCTGGCAGTGTGGGTTATCATATTATGAAAAAAGCAGTTAAACACATTATTCAAGAAAGTGAGAAAGTATCGGATGAAGATATGGAATGTGTAAAGCTTAAAATGTATAATTCTTCTATGCTGGGCGATCACAACAGTCCGCTCCAACCGTTAATTGCGTTTGAAATAATAAACAAAACAGATATAAAGGTGCAAAAAGTCAATAAAAGCGGTGAAAGTCTGGAAGGGGCTGCGTTCAGACTGGAAAAACTGGGGGATGCATCGTTCACCCCGGTAGAAATGGGAAATGAATCAGCTATTTCGGATTTTACGTTTAAATGTTTGGACGCAGGAGAATACCGTCTTACAGAAATCAAAGCGCCATCAAATTATATTCCTTTGGAAGAACCGATTCTATTTACAATAATAGAAGAAAGCAACGGTGTATTTAAAATTAAATTAAATACAGAGAATTCTAAAGTAACGTTAGAAGAGGGGACGTTGACGATTAAAGTTGCAAATGAAAAGACTGTAACGACAGAGATCACTGTGGATAAAAAATGGTTTAGAGCTGACGGAACTGAGTTTCACCCTCAGGATGGGGAGATTTCTTATAATCTGATACAGGTTTTGACTACGGAAGGAGGGGAATCTTCCGAAAAAATATATAAATCGGGAGAAACATTGACAAGTCAGGACGGTTGGCAAAAAACTTACTCAAATCTGCCGGCGGCAGACATAAACGGCAATGGAGAAAAAGAAATCTGCACGTATTATGTGAAGGAGATTTTGATTGCAGATTATAGTACAAGCTACAGTAACGGCAGCGTCGGTGAATCAGAAGATCCGTCGGCCGCGGCGCTTTCGTCGGGAACTATCACTGTTAAAAATACGGAAAAGATGAAATTCATATTACCTGAAACAGGTGGAACGGGACGTGGGATTCTGTACATTGCAGGAGTGTTTCTGTTAGGGATTTCTATGATTCTGTTAGGCAATAAAAATAGTTCTTTTTATGAATGCTTACATAAGAAAGGGTGACTTTTTGTATGAATTTGGATGAGCGGGATTTAAAAAAGATCAAATCTTTACATGTTATGTTGAAAATGCCAATATGGATATTGGAAAAAGAAACAAATAAAGTTTTAAAAAGCTATGAATCAATTTATAAGCATCCTATTTCTTACGGATTCAAAGAAAAGAATATCTCAGAAGAAACAGTGCAGTTCTACAGTGGAATATTAAATGAAATTTTTTTGTGCCTGTGGTATAAGGATATAAAAATAGTAATAGGCGCTTTTAGAATTAATAATGTTACAAGGGCAGATTTTTCACATGTTTATAATAATATGGATGATGAAAATAAGAAAAATTTGTCAGAAACCGAGTGTTGGGAATATTATGAAGCGCTTCCGGTATATCCGTTGGGGGATATCAGAGATTATTTGATCCTTTTAGGGTTTTTGTTTGATATGGATCTGGAAGATATCTATTCGGAAGGATTGCACGAGCAAGTAGCGAAAAACAAGTTAGAACTGGAGAAAAAGCCATCTGAAGAAGAGGTATATGACACTTTCCGTGTAGAGCGATATACATTTTATTATGAAAATAAGATCATGAACCTCGTAAGTCAGGGAGATATTCAATTATTAAAAAGTGGTCTTACAGAATTAGGAACGAGTGTTTTACCGATTTTAACGAGCAGTTCTTTAAAGACGGAAAAAAACTATACTGTTATTATTTTGGAAAAGCTGGCATCGTTGGCGATTCAGGTAGGAAAGGATATCGTGTCAGTAATCAGGCTGAGAAACTTTTATATCAAAAAGGTAGAAGAGCAAACAGAATTTGTAGGAGTTTTGGCTACGAGAGACAGCGCGATCATTCATTTTACAGAAGAACTTCACGGTGTATCGAATCAGGCAAGAACATCCTCATCCGGTGTGTTCTGCAATATATTAATCTGAAAATCTATGATAACATCAAGGTGACGGAGCTTGCAAAACAATTTTATTTATCAGAAAGCGCGCTTCGCAGCAGATTTAAAGAAGAGATAGGCGTACCTATTAACGAATATGTAAATAAAAGAAAGATTGAAGAATCAAAGATGATGATCTGGTCGGGAATTCCGGCAGGAGAGATAGCAAGGCGCTTGAGTTTCTATGATCTGTCTCATTATTATCGTACTTTTAAAAAATACACAGGCGTGACACCACAGCAGTTTAGAGATACAAATATCATAGGACAGGAAATGTAATAATAGGCGAAAAGTTTGAGTAAATCAGCTTTTCGCCTGTTTTGTTTTTGTAAATATCGGGTGTTTGGTAATTAAGAAGAAAAAAATGTTGTTATGTACACGAGGTGGTCAAACGGTACATTGAAGCGGGGGGGGGTAATAATATATGCTAACTCTAAAGCAAAATAATATAAAAGCTATACAGTTTTATATACACGGAAAGGAGGGGGGATATGCAGTTAAACAGAACAACAGATTACGTAGTAAGGATTGTGTACTTTTTAAGCAATGAAAACAGGATATTTACTTCTGAAGAGATTTCCGAGGCAATAGGGTGTTCAAGAGGTTACGTTATATCAATTTTAAGAAAATTATCGAAAGAAGGACTAGTGGAGGTGATCAGAGGAGTAAAGGGCGGTTTTCGGTTAAAGAAAAGACCGGACGCAATCAGTTTGTTTGATGTGATAAAAATCATGGAAGATACTATTTGTATCAATCAGTGTTTGAATGAAGAGGAAAATTGCAATCTAAAAGCAACCGATTACTGCCCGGTGAGACGGTTTTATCTTTCATTGCAAGAACAAATAGAATCGGAGTTAAAACATATGACATTTGAAATGCTGAGAAAATCGGGGGGGGCGGATAGAATATTTTAATAGTTCTTAATCAGGCGGGTAATGCAAAATGAAGTCAAATGAAATCGAAGGAATCAGATAGGAGGATTTATGGAAACGTTAAGAAAAATTATTGAAGAAAAAAAGCGAAAGGGAGAAGAAAAAAAGCCGTATTATGGAATACGCAAACTAAGCGTAGGTATAGTTTCCTGTATGTTGGGCCATCTTCTCTTTTTTGCATCGCCTGTAGTTGTAAGCGCTGTTGAAGCAACTCCGGAAGATGTAAGCATCATTCAGATGCAGTCGGTGAAAGGCGAAGCGATCGAAAGATCAGCGACGTTGGTTGCCGTTACCGGAGCGACAGGTATCAGGGCGGCTTCCGGAAACATAGATTCGGAGAATTTGGGATATGCTCCGAATGCAAAGTATAGTTTTCAGGATTTAAAATTCGATCCTGAAAAGCTAAGTAAAACCAATTCCGCGCGCAGATCCAATTTAAAATCTACGGAAAGCACAATATTGCCGCTTCAACAGATAACTGGAAGATCAATCTTCAAATCGATGAAAGAATCGCAAAACATGTAATAGGAATCGAAGTTGAACCAAAAAGGCTGACAGAAGCAAATCCAAGACCGATCAGAAGAGCGCTTACGAGAAAAAGCGATACGATAGGGCGAATGACAAATATATGGGAAGTAAATTATATCAGATCTGAAAACGGAGTGTTTGCAGGAGGAGAGACGACAGATACTCAGACTGCGCATAATGGAATTATTTATCTTGATAAACCGCTGAATAAAATTCTTGAAGAAATCGGAGATGAAAATCTGACAAACGAACGGCTCTTTTACAGAATTTATTTGACAAGCGTTCAAGATAAAGGAGCTATTGTTCCGGGCATTGCTTCTACAGGATTTTTCAAAATTAACGGTCTGGATATCCAGATCGAAACGATAGAATCTAGCGGCAATGAAAAATGGTTTAAGCATGCGGCTGTTGAAGGCAGATATGTAAGAAGTGATAAGTTTAAAAATCCTGGCGGAGCGATTAATCAAAACGGAGCTATCGTCGTAGATCATAAGATATCGAAGAATACTAACTTTGCTTATATAAGCGCAAAGAACAAACCGTGGACTCTTGAGTATGGAGTCGATCCGAGATTGGTAAAATATATTGGAGGTATCGAGCTTTATTACATGGATGCAGCTGATTATGTGAATCCGGATTATTCTCTAAAAAACAAAGCAAATCGCAAAGTTCGAGATTTGTCGATCGTAAGAACAGCAGGTCATAAAAAATATGGTTATGGTGATATTACAGAGAATCAGTTTACGCAAATAGTAGATGTTCATGGAGGACGACCCGAACCGATCACGATAAGATATGTCTATAAGCTTAATAAGCCAATCAATGAAATTTTGGAGGAATTAAGAAGAGAAGCCGGAGTAGAAGAAGGAGAAGCGTTTGGTAAAGATTTTATATTCAGCGCATGGATTACAGATAAAACAAAAGATGCTCTGATAACGAATACATACGGTACAGGCTACTATAGAATTCAGGATATTGACGGTGATGGAAAGCTTGATGAGGAGGAAGCAAATAATGAGCAAAGTCTTATATCGGCGTTCCGAAAATTACAGCTCCTTATGAAGGTGATAATAAAGTAAAAGCTGTTGTGCATTTAAATGAAAATGCCGGAAAGGGAAATAAAGCTCAGCTGATCAATAAAAACGGAGTTGTCGTTGCTACAATTAATAATGTAGATGCAGAGGAAAACGGCATACCAAAAACAATAGATAGAGAACTTGAATTTACGGTTACTGATTCAAGTGTATTAGGTAAAGCAGGAGATAAACTTACCGTTAAGATCATTCCTTCAGATGAAAGGTATGAGAAAGCGGAAGAAGCAGAAACAAAGGTAAAAGAAGCGCCAAAAGCAGTCAAAGATCCTCTCAGAGTTGTCAAAGGAAAGGATTTAACAGAAGATACGGTATTAGCGAAAAAAGGAGTAGAAAATTCAAATAAAATGCCGGGAGGAACAACATATCGGTGGAAAACTGCTCCGAATACAAGTCAGGCAGGAAATACGACTGGGATAGTGTCAGTAACTGTTCCTGACAGAGAAGAAGCTTTTGAAGTAACTGTTCCTATTGAAGTGTTTTTAGCGGATGCAGATAAATATACTCCGCAGACAACGTCGATTATTAAAGAGTATGGAACATCAACGACAGAAGAGGAAATTATAGGCGCGGTAACAGTGCCGGGATATCCGGAAGATACAGTGGATGAACTGGAAATAGCACTTGATAATGCAACTCAGATTCCGGATGGGAATACAGCAGGGGATTATCCTGTAGATGTAACAGTTACTTATCCGGATGGAAGTGAAGATAAAGTACAAGTAACAGTTACAGTAAAAGAACAAAAAGATAATGAGAAGTATATTCCGGAATTCGATCAGATTAATAAAAACTACGGCGAAGCAACAACGGAAGAGGAGATCAAAGGTGCGCTGAAGGAAGAAAGCGTACCGGAGAACACGGAAGTCACAGTGAAGAATCCGGAAAACCTTCCGGACGGAATGACAGAGGGAACATTCGAAATAGAAGTGACGGTAGAGTACCCGGACGGAACAAGCGAAGATACGACAGTGCAGGTAGTGGTGACGGATAACCGCACGGATGCAGAGAAGTATACGCCGGAATTCGATCAGATCGAGAAAAACTACGGCGAGGCAACAACGGAAGAAGAGATCAAAGGTGCACTGAAAGAAGAAAGCGTACCGGAGAATACGGAAGTCACAGTGAAGAATCCGGAAAGCCTGCCGGATGGAATGACAGAAGGAACATTCGAGATAGAAGTGACGGTAGAATATCCGGACGGAACAAGCGAAGATACGACAGTGCAGGTAGTGGTAACGGACAACCGCACAGATGCAGAGAAGTATACGCCGGAATTCAATCAGATTGAGAAGAATCATGGGGAAGCTACAACGGAAGAAGAGATCAAAGGTGCACTGAAAGAAGAAAGCGTACCGGAGAACACGGAAGTCACAGTGAAGAATCCGGAAAACCTTCCGGACGGAATGACAGAGGGAACATTCGAAATAGAAGTGACGGTAGAGTACCCGGACGGAACAAGCGAAGATA
>ENA-OQCE01000760-OQCE01000760.1-human-gut-metagenome-genome-assembly--contig:-NODE-760-length-15248-cov-3.233384_pt1 | contig 15248 bp, 17 predicted proteins | sample MGYA00242495_ERZ504572 | MGnify/ENA primary metagenome ERZ504572 (study PRJEB26092, sample SAMD00036228) | human gut metagenome | host: Homo sapiens | study: EMG produced TPA metagenomics assembly of...
ATTCTTTTTTACATAGGCACAGTATACCATAATCCTGTGCCTATGCGATAACATTTACTGCTTCTTCCGATATGAACTCATCTTCTCCACAGTAACCTCCGGATAGAAGTAAGTAAGAATCGTTGCTTTCGGAACTCCTGCAGCCAATGCTTTTTTCACCTCTTCCTTCTGCTCCGGCGTATATGACCAGTGCAGCATTCTGTTTGTGATAGTATCTTCCCACTTAGGCTTTTCTCTCTCAGGATTCCTTACAGGCTTAGCAACAGTACTTCCATTAGATGCATTGGCACTGTCAGCAGCATCAGACTTCTGTGATTCATCAACATACTCAAGCTCATTTGCCTGTTCTCTGTCTATCTTTGCTTTCTGCTCTGCTTCATCCTGCATGGAGAATCTTCTGCTTAATTCCGCATCACCAAGCATCATAAACTGCTCATAGGTAAGAGTGTCTATATACACATTCTCGCCCTTATCCTTCAGTTTTTCATAATACTTAACTGCCTTGTCTGAAAGAATCTCAAATGGTGGACCGATGAGATTATCTGCTCCCCTTATCTGATGAACATAAGGCTCTCCCTTGCCATCTGCTGTCTGGTTAAACATCGGATGATTGAATGGTATGAACTTATTGTCCATGATTGGATCAAAGCCGCGGATAAAGATAATGCACTTCTTGTTATCCAGCTTTCTGACTTCATCGGGTGTAAACAGTTCTCTTCCTAATACATCATAGTTTCTTGAAGAGCTTCCCTGTCTGCCCTTTGTCTCTCCGCTTGACTTCTTATCAATCGTACCTTTTCCAAGCAGCTCTGACACATACTTGTGCGTACTCTGCTCATTGCCACCAAGGTAGATAAAAGTATCACAGTTGCCGGGAATTGTCTCCCAGGTATCTTTGAAAAGTGCCTTTAACTGGGCAAAGTTCTGAATGATGATAATACTTGAAATCTCACGGCTTCGCATTGTCGATAACAGCGAACAGAAGTCATCTGGCAATGCGACATTCGCAAATTCATCTAACATAAATGTCACATGGATTGGCAGTCTGCTCCGCAGTTAAAGTCTGCCTGATAGTACAATTCCTGAAATATCTGCGTATATAACATACCGATAATAAAGTTATAGGATTTATCACTATCCGGGATTACACAAAACAATGCTGTCTTTGTCTCACCATCCCCATTTACTCCAATACCGATATCGGACAGATTAAGCTCATCTTTTGAGAGTAGTCGTAATACCTGCTTATTCTCAAGAAATGCAAGTCTTGAGTTAGCACTGATTATGATGGAACGGACTGTATCTCCTGCACCTCTCATACATTTGTTGTACTGCTTTACTGCCGGATGATTGGCTCCAAGCGGAGAACTTTCCTCTAAAAACTTCATACGCACATCCAGCTTTGATGCCTTTCCCTGCTCTGTAAACCTCTGCCTCTCCAAGAAGTTTCAGTACTGTCTCGAAGTTTCTCTTTGCCGGCTGTACCTCCAGCCACACATAATAAAAGATAGACTGTAAGAACAATCCTTCCGCTTTTTCCCAGAACGGATCACTTGGTGTTGCTCCCTTTGGTGTCGTATTGCTGATAAGGTTTGTAATCAGCTTGACCACATCTGTTTCCTCTCTGATATAGGAAAACGGATTGTAACAGTCTGATTTATCCATCTCTAACAGATTTATGACCTTCACATTGTATCCGTTATTCTTTAGCATCTGACCGCAGCTTCTAAGGATTTCTCCCTTTGGATCGGTACAGATAAAGGAACAGTTATGCGGCATCTGCATAAGATTCGGCTTTACTTCATAAAATGTTTTTCCTGCTCCGGAACCACCACAGATAAGTATATTTCCATTGAGCTTGAGTCTCCTAAAATCCAGCGACATCTTCACATTCTGGCTGAGTATCCGGTTGAAGTTTTCATCCTTATCTGCAAGTATCTTATTGACCTGCTTCGGATTTTCAAATCTTGCCGTACCAAATTCCTTACCCGGCATATAGTTTCTCTGACTGGTGTAATACATGACAATAGCCATCGCATAGATACCTAATGCAATGGCTACTGCTTTTACTGTATTGGAATTGTAATAGTTGGCAAATGGAACAGCACATACTTCATTGAATCTGTCCATAAATTCATTAAATGCTATTCCCTCTATCCACGCACCATTTATCAGATAACCAAGATACCCGGCTAACACTGCACCCACAAGAATGAATATCAGTGACGGCTTTTTCTTTGTTGTCTGCATAGGCTGCTACCTCGCTTTCTTTGTGGTAACAGTTTTCTTCTGTGTGGTCTTTTTCTGCTGCTTCTGCACTTTCTCGTAACGCTCCCTGACAGATGACTCCACCTTGTCGTAGTGAGTATAAAGCTCGGTTCCTTTCTGGGTTGTCACCACACGATTCTGCTCATCGTAGAGCTTATAATCCTTGGTTGAATCAAGGAAGGTAAGCATTGTCTTTCCACCATGAATCTCCATGATGTTTTCCTTACGGAGCCATACATATCTTGCCTCTTCTCCCCATGTGCCGGGAACTCTGGTCTTAACAGCATGGTCATTTTCTTCGATAATCAGCTTCTTGCTGATTGTCACATCTGACAGGTTCGCATTTTTTGATGCTGCAACTGCCCTCATTCTCTCAGCAAGGTCCTGATAGCCTCTGACACGGTTGATAAATGCATCCTTGTCCATCATGACTGTATGGGTGCCATCCTCATTCTTGCTGCCAAGCACACCGATTGTCTCAAGCTGTTTGATTACACTTTCAGCCTGCTCACCATTGATACTGAAATTCTCCTTGACCTGATCCACACTGATAGCTTTCTTTTCCATTGCAAACATTCCGACCTTTTCGATCAGTCCGTCAATAGCGGTATTAACCCTATCCCCTTCTATCGTGTGGCTTTTCTCGTTTCCCTGCTGTTTCTTCAAAAAATCCATCAGCTTGCCAAGGGATTTTTCATCTCCATTCTTCAGATAATCGTCAAATGTGGCAATCTTACCAAACTTGAGCTTCTGTATCATCATATTCACACGGGGAACTGCCTCTGTATGAAAGATTACCTCACTCAGTCCATCTTTCCTGTTACAGTCTGGAAGTACCGAATACAGGATTCCATACTTCTTTGCCATCTTTTCAACCTTTTTCATATCTTCGGTATTAAACTGCAACACCTGTAAATCGCCACCTTTTAAGATCAGCTTTCTCATGGATGTCTTGCCAAGTGACTTTTCATAATCAAGCATCCCTTTTAAGAAATCTATTGCCTTCTGCATGGCAGCAATGCCGCCGCTTCCTATCTTCATGCAATCTCAATGCCATCATAAGCTACACGGATGATCTGCACCGCTTCCTGAATCTCTTCTGCCATTATCGCACCTCCACTTTCTCTCTGACTGTTGTTTTAAGCGTTTCTGTCTCTGTAGTACGGATTTCCTCGGCTGATACATCAATACCATAAGCAGTCAAAATATCTGCCAGATGATTGATTGCTTTCTCCTCCTCGATACGATACATTTCAAGTGCCACAAGCAGGTTTTCCACCTGTTCCACCCATGCAGGCTTCATATCATATTTAGACCTGTATGTGACCATAATCTCGTCCGACTCAGCCTTATCCGCTGAATGTGCCAAAGCTTCAATAAGAGAAATCGTGTCTTCCTTGCTGCCACTTCTGAATGCGAACTGGACAACAAAGTTTTTCTCTTCCTCTGTAAACTGATGCTCCACACCATTCATTTCTGTTACTGCTTCATTTACTACTGCTAAATTCATAAGTTCCTCCTAATCTGCCATGCTGTTTTCAAGCACAGCAATCTCAATGATCTCCTTCATCTTTTCCGCTGAAATGTTGTTGTTTATAAGCTCTACAAGCTGTGACTCAGTAAGTCCCTTTTCTATTGCACTCTTAATCTGCACAAGCTGCGCCGGAACAAGGTCTCCCGATGCAACCAGCTTTACAATGTCTGCTCTTGACTTTTTCTTAAATGACAGTCTTGCAAAAAGACTTGCCACTCCGCTGTTGCTGCTCTTTCTCACACTTCGCTCAATCGGAAGTCTCTGCACCACATTTCCAGTACCATCAACTACCGGAATCTGATAATAGACCGGAATTCCATTTGCCACAGCCTGCATATTCTGAGGAACTGCAACTGTATCAACCATCTTTTTATCTGCCTGTGATACGGACTGGCTTTCCTGCGGCTCTGCCTTACTTTCTGCCTCTTTCTTATTCTCTGTGGCAACACTTATGATCTTATCTTCCAATGACTCTATTCTGTCTCCCATACGCTTCATCTCCTTATCCTTTTTCTCAATATCATCCCTGAGTCTTGCAATCGTACTGCTTGCCTTATTCAGTTCATTCTGCTGACTGTTGATAAGAGCGTCCTTATCCTGGTTCTCCTTGACCAGACGCTCCCTGACTTCCTCGTCATCTTTGGAAGTTTCTATTTCAGAAAGCTTCTTATTCAGGGCATCATACCTTTCATTCTGATGATTGATCTTTGCAACCACTTCATCCATCTGAGCTACAAGACTTTTCACATACTCTAAATCCTGTGGCATCTGCTCTTTGGCTTTATTAAGCTTTTCTAATACCACATCAAACATCCTGCGCATGTTTACTGCTGTATCATCTTTTTGGACTACCTCTCTGATTGCATCAATCGGCACACCTTTTTCATAGTAATCCAATGCTGTCTGCATCTTAGGTGCTGCCATCCTGCTATCTTTCAGCAGCGTTAACAACTCTTCTGATACACCCTTATGCAGACATTTTGATAACACCTTCATCTGCTCAATGTCATAACTTTTGTTAAGATACAGACCGATTTCATCATCAGTCAGTCCATATTCATAATCGCTTTTGACAAGAGCAATAACCTCACTGTCCATATGCTTATTACGAAGAATCTGTATCTTTCTCTCAATCGCCATTTCACTTAATGGCTCTCTTTTTTCTTCCATATATGCCTCCTAACCACTAAAAAAACAGCCTAACGTACCGGCTGTTCTTTTCTGTCTCTTATTGTTTCTTTGTCATACTGCTTCTCTCTGCCGAAGCTGATACAGTAAGTTCCTTCCATAGTATTCACGTTCGTTGAAGAGATTGTAATACTGTTGCCATTCTTATCAACAGAATATCCGCTGATGCCAAAATCAAAATCTGATAAAACACCATTGCTGTCAGATAATGTTGTTTCAAATCTCTGATTTGATTCATTCCACTTTAATTCATAAGTTGGTGCCTCACTGGTTCTGCGTGATGCAAAACTTGGAAGTGTTGCATTGTAGGAACTGCTGATATTGTCTCTGAGTCTCTCATAATAGCTGTATGAAGAATCAGGACTAGGTGCTGTGTTGCAGAGCTTTCTAGCTGCCGAATCACCACTTCCGGTTCCAAAAATATCTGCTACAATTACCCATACCATTGCCTGAGTTGCGATATACTCATCGCACTGGCTGTTGCTTGGTGCCGCCTTTTGTGTACTGTTAAACCCATAATAAAGGCAGTAACTTAAAAGCTTTCTCTGCTGTGCTGACATTGATGTGCTCGCATCATCGTAGCTGTTCATAAGCTGACCGCCATCTGCTCTTAATCCGAAATTCATACAATATGCAGAATTTCCGTCAAGAATTGAATACAGAATCTTGCCATGATTATATCCGGGCTTCAGCTCACTTACTTCTCCGGAATTTTTGACTGACGCATTCCAGAACGCAATATTTGCCTGCGGACTGGCTGCAAATGCTGTTGTTCCATTCGTAAAGAGTGTTCCAACCAGTGTGAGCATAGCCATAAATCCTGCCATAAAACGCTTTAGTTTCTGTTTCATGTGCTCTTTCCTCCTTAATTTACGCATAAAAAAAGAAAGACATAAGTTTATAGCTTACATCTTTCTTCCTTCTGCTTCTATTCGTTTTTATTTATCTGTGACATCGAAACTCGTAATAGTCTGTGCCGCCTGTCGTGTAAACTCCATCATAACTGATGTAGAATACCGGATCTGTTTCCAAAAGTAACATACTTGCAATATATTCTGCGATTGCATCCTCAGATGATAACCGCTGTCCATCAATGGTACTTTGTTTATAAGGAAGGCTCACTTGCCGGAGCAAAATTCAAAGTTTATGCTGCGGAAGATATTTACACAGCAGACAACCAGAAGGATGCAGACGGAAACCGCATTAAGTATTACAGCAAGGGAGACCTTGTGACAACTCTTACAACTGGCAAGGATGGAAAGGCAACAGCAAAGAATCTTCCTCTTGGACAGTACAGAGTTGTGGAAGTGGAAGCTCCATACGGATATGTATTAAATCCGAATGAGCAGAAAGTGACATTCACATATGTGGATGATAAGACACCTGTTATCAAGGAGAGCCTTACTTTCTCAGATGACAGACAGAAGCTTGATATGTCAGTGACTAAGCTTGATGCAGAAGATAACACACCGATTGCAGGTGCTGTATTTGGTCTTTATGCAGATGAGGATATCAAGAATGCTGATGGCAGAGTTATTATCGAGAAAGGCACACTTCTTGAGAAGGCAACATCTGATGAGAATGGAAAGATTGCTTTTGTTAAGAATTATCCATTTGCAAAATATGTTGCAAGGGAGCTTGTAAAGCCTGCCGGATATGTGACAAATGAGCGTCAGAAAGTGCAGATTACTGTAACCAAGACTGATTCAGAGACTAAGGAAGCACTTGAAGGAGCAGTATTCGGCTTATTTGCGAAAGAAGATATCGTGAACAAAGATGGCAAGGTAATCGTAAAAGCTGATACACAGATTGAGAGAACAGTAACAGGCAAGGACGGAAAGGTGCTTGACACACTCACTACTGACAAGAATGGTCATGCAGAGAGCAAGGAGCTTCCTATCTGTACTTACAACGAGGATGGATCATTCAAGGAAGATATCCATTATACAGTAGTTGAGACAAAAGCAGCTGACGGATATATCCTCGATGAGACAGCTCACGATGTAACTCTTCGATACGATGACAATGCACCGGATGTTGTTGTAACAACTCTTAAGCTTATCAATGTACCGACAGAGCCTAAGCTTCCACAGACAGGCGACAATGCAAATCCGCTTCTTTATCTTGGAATTGGTGCACTTGCACTTATTACAGGTGTTGGAGTAGGACTTCGTGGAAGAAAGAAAAAGAATAAACAGTAACAATTAACCTTGCGGGGAATGTAAGCCAGTGACTTATGTTCCCTGCTTTTTTAGATTAAGGAGGAATCGTAATATGATGAATTACGAGATTTTTAAGGAAGTAGTAAAAGAAAAGTTTATGGATTATATGCCTGAGAAGTTCAAAGGAATGGAGCTTGTGGTAGAACCCGTGGAAAAGGTGAATGTGACTCTTGATGGCATCATCTTAAGAGAGGAAGGCAGGAACATTTCGCCTACGATTTATATCAATGACATGTATAAGAAGTATCAGGATTGTGGTGACCTTGAGGAAACACTTATGGCTGCATGTGACTTCATGGAAAGGGCATATGAGCAGGCTCCGGTTGTTGATGTGGACAGCATTATGAGAGATGCTAACGAGAAGATTGTATTCCAGCTCATCAATACAGAGCAGAATAAGACATTTTTGGAACAGGTGCCGCACAGAGAGTTCCAGGATCTTTCTATTGTGTATAAGGTAATAATCAGTGCAGATAAGGATTCATCAATGAGATTACTTCCCTTCCGGTTCATTCCATCACGAGCATTGATGTGGTGCCCGTACCAAAGGATCTGACCACAAAGGTGCTTCAGAAGAAATACCTTGGTATTGAGTCGGATATCATTAAGCAGCAGAGAGTCCGTAATAAGAATAACGATTTTTCTACGGAAATCTCATATGCCAAGAGAACGGAGAAAAAGGAGATTGAGGAAATCATGGATGATGTCCGTGAGAATGACCAGTGCCTTTTCTTTGTGGGAGTAACCATTATTCTTATGGCAGAAAGCAAGAAGGAGCTTGAGAGTGTATGTGAGACTGTGGAGACTATCGGAAAGCGTAACAGTTGCACGATTGATACACACTACTTAAAGCAGAGGGAAGCACTCAACACAGCACTTCCGATTGGTGTAAGACAGGTGGAGACAATGCGTACACTTCTTACCCAGTCACTTGCGGTGCTTATGCCATTTAATGTGCAGGAATTAAATGACAGCACAGGAAACTATTATGGCATCAACCAGATCAGCAAGAATGTGAATATCGGCAACAGAAAGAAGCTCATTAATGGAAATGGCTTTGTATTTGGTGTGCCGGGTTCCGGTAAATCCTTCTTCTGCAAGATGGAGATGGGCAGCGTATTCTTGTCGGGTGATGATGAGATAATCGTCATAGATCCAATGAACGAATACTTTGATATTGCTGAGACTTATGGCGGAACTGTAGTAAATATGTCTACTTACACGGATAACTATGTGAATCCGCTGGAGATGGATGTGTGGAGCCTTGACCCGAATGATTCAAAGGGAATGGTAAGAGAAAAAGGCGAGTTTATGCTTGGACTTTGTGAGCAGTGTATCGGAGACAGTTTAAATTCAAGACAGAAGTCAATCATTGACCGCTGTGTGAGAAAGCTGTATATCGACATTGCAAGGAGCAAAGAGAAGTATATCCCTGTAATGAGTGACTTTTACGATATCCTTATGGCACAGCCGGAGGACGAGGCAAAGGACATTGCATTGTCATTGGAGCTTTTTGTAAATGGTTCACTTAACATCTTCAACCATCAGACAAATGTGGATGTGGATAACAGATTCACAGTATATGGCATCAGGGACTTAGGTACAGAGCTTAGTCCTATCACAATGCTTGTCATGATGGAGTCCATTCAGAACAGGATTGTTGAGAATGGTAAGAGAGGCAAGGCAACATGCTCTATATTGATGAATTCCACGTCCTGCTTAATTCGGAGTATTCTGCAAAATATCTGCAGCAGCTCTGGAAGAAAGTAAGAAAACAGGGAGGTCTTTGTACCGGTATCACGCAAAATGTAGTCGATCTGTTGCAGAATTACACAGCAACCACAATGCTTGCAAACTCAGAGTTTGTGGCACTTTTAAAGCAGGCTAATACGGATAGTTCCAAGATGGCAGAGGTTATCGGAGTATCAGAAGCACAGCTTAGATTCGTAACCAATACTGCATCGGGAATGGGACTTATCAAGTGTGGTTCAGTGGTGATTCCTTTTGATAATCAGATAAGTAAGGATACGGATTTGTACAAGCTGTACAATACCAACATTCACGAGATAATTGAGATGAAAAAGCATGCAAATGAAAAATGTTAATTCTTTATGAAGTCATGAATTTTGGATTGACATATTTTCATATGACAGGTAATATAATATTAAAGACAGGCAACTTGAGTGTCTGCCAAGCGGCAAAGTAAGGTGTTGTGCCAGAGAGCAGTGCCTTATGAGCTTTATAAGGGTTTGACATTTACCACAATCTGGCTAGAGGTTAATCCTCGAAAGAAAATGTTAGAAGGGCTCTGCTTATGCAGAGCCTTTCTTAATCTAAGGATGTAGTGGAGAACTGTAATGAGGAATGTTTTAGATTGCATAAATGCATTTATTCCGCTATTATCAACCGAATATGAGCTTGTACTAGGGAGAAAAGGTGTTTCAGTTACATTAAGAATTTCATTTGATAAAAAAGATTGTTTTCATCTTATGGGATTACAATATCTGGTAGACAGACCTGAATTGAGCCGAGACAGAGGCAGAGTATTTGATGAGATAGCAGATGGAACAATTACAATTGAAAAAATAGAGTCATCAGATTTTTATAATAAGATAGAGCAAAGAGTTCATTTCCTGCCATTGCTTGAACAAATGATTGATAGTAATGATACTGTGTTTAAGTATAATAAGAAAGCAAATATGTATTCAATGATTGAGGCTGATTATCTTATGGAAAACAACGTGGAGAGCAGGAATCTATTTTTGTTTTTATCTAATGATGAAGGAGATAATTATTTCTGTCGTTCATTTTTTCCAGAGGAAAAGATGGATTATTCAAAAAATCAAGCATCGTGGACACTTCTTTATAAGAAAAAGATTGATTTATCAACCAGAATAGAGACAGTTCTTTACAATAGAATTAAATAGATTTTTACATAAGCCATTTGGACTAATCATCCAGATGGCTATTTTTTTACCCATTTTTGGGTAATGGATGTAGAAAGAAGGTGAGAACATTGAAGATAAAAAAGGTGGATGATAAGCCTATGGTCATTCACACCAAGGAGAAAGCCAAGATTCATGCCCACGAGCCAAAGGGTGCCAAGATTAAAGGCAGCAACATCTATACAGTAGAGAGAGGTCCGAAAGTGCATGATGCTAAAGCCAATGAAATGGATAAAAAAGCATCTGCAAAATTAATGCTTCAGAAAAGTGCTGGTGGAAAGCGTACTTATAGAAAGAGTACCATTCATCAATCGGAGGCTAAGGATAAAGGTCTTTCTAGGTTTAAGCGTAACATCAGAGAGTCAGGAACTTCCATCAAGACCAAGAACACCAATCTTCACATTGCAGGAAGAACGGGAGCACTTGCAGCTGGGGCAGTAACGGAGCAGGTGGAGGGCGGGCAGGAGGTATCGCAGGCAGCATATCTTGCATATGAATCAAGCCGACCTGTTACCGGAACTGCTTCTAAGGGTGCAGCACTTTTCAGGAAAAAGGCGGCAGCCGAGGCAAAGAAGCGTATCAAGAAGGTAGAGGCAGGAAAGAAGCTGGCAAAAAAGACAGCAAAGAAAGCTGCCAAAGATACAGCCAAGACGGTAGCTAAAGAGACGGCAAAAGAAACAGCCAAGACAACTGCCAAGGTTGCAACAAAAACTGCGACAAAGGCAGCTGCTACGGCGGCAGGAACAGCGGTTGCACCGGGAGTTGGCACGGCAATCGGTATGGCAGCCGGATATGCTGCAGGTGTGTCCATAGAGGTCAAGGATGAAAAGATGACCAACCGGAGCAGGAAGATAAAGTTCTTTCTGGATAAGATGAGAGCACAGGAGAATCAGACGGATAGCGTGGCAAAGCTGGTAAAGGATCTGATTGTGCGAAAAGCGATTACCTGGGTAAAGGCAGCTGCACCGATTATCGGATTGGTGCTTTTATTACTTGTTCTTGTAGTTGCCATGATTGCTGTTCCGGTTATAGCGGTGATAGCAATCCTTTACAATTCTCCATTTGCTTTATTTCTGCCACCACTTGAATCAGGAGATACCGTGCAGACAGTAACGAGTGCTTATGTGCAGGAGTTTAACCGGGATGTGAATACGAAAGTGAATGAGCATACCGGATATGACCTTGGAGAGCTTGTATATGTGGATTATGAAGGGATGGAAGAAAACCCAAGCAATTACTATGACATCATGCAGTCTATATGGTCAAGCATGGTGTCGGAGATACTGCAACAGTCATGAATGACACTTCAAAAGGCTGGCTGCAGGCAGTAGTAAATGATATGTGTTCATACACCACAAGTACTGGAACAAAGGATGTGGAAGAAACGGATGCAGACGGCAATGTAACTACTGTCACAAAATCGGTTCTGTATGTGAATGTCACACTAAAATCGTACAGGGATATGATTTCGGTCTATGGATTTAATTCTGATCAGGTGGAAATGCTTGAGCAGATCATGAGTCCGGAGTTTATGGGACAGCTTGGATATGCCGGAAGCGGAAGTGGCGGTGGAGGCGGAAGTCCGGGAGTAAGCTCCATGACTGAGGATGAAATCAATGCCATCATAAACGGAATTACAGACAGCAGGCAGAAAACAGTCTGCTCTTATGCACTTCACAGAGTTGGCTTCCCTTATAGTCAGGATTTAAGAGACAGCGGTAACTATTATGACTGCAGTTCCTTAGCCTATTATTCATGGAAAGATGCAGGCGTGGATATTAGTTACGGCGGTGCAACCACAGCGGCAGCGGAGGCACAGGGACTGGATGAAGCCGGAAAGACAGTCTCCTTTGATGAGTTACAGCCGGGAGACCTTATCTTTTATAGTTTTACAAGCAACGGAAGATATAAGAACATCAGCCATGTGGCAGTATATGTCGGAAATGGCAAGGTGGTAGAGGCACTTAATGAAAATCTTGGTGTGGTTTACCGGGATGTGGCAAGCACAGGAAAGATTGTTGTGATAGGAAGACCATAACAGGAAATTTGCAGAGAGGGCATAGTCCATCTCTGAGACAGGAGGTAAGAATGGATTTAAAAGATATGATACTGGTAACAGAAAACGACAGGGGAACAGAGACAAATATGCTGATGACTCTGGATGATTATAAGAGTTTTATAGCAATTGATGACATGTCAGAGCTTGCAGACAATTTGTTGCAGCTTGGAAGGACACTTGGCGAAGCAGATAACTTGACAGAGTATTACAGGGCAGCAAATGTAACTGTATCTGCGAGATTCTGTCTGGATGATATTCAGCTGGGACATTTTCTTCAGGGATTTTATAACGATTCCAAAGAATTTCGGTTTGATAAAGAAGCCAGTTCTTCTGAATGTGTTGCAAAGCTTAAGGAGATTGGAATGACCGATAAGGTGGTGGATGATTTTAACCTGCATTATGAAAGTGTGGACAGATCATTTGAAAGGGGACAGACATTCCATAACTTCAATGACCATGATTACATGGTGCTTGAAGCATTATCACCAAGAAATCTTGTGGTGATGGATATGAAGTCAGGTTCTCTTACAATCGCCCTTGGTGCGACAGAGTATAAGCGTTATCCGAAGGATGAGAAGCCTACAAAGGACAATACCACAATCGGAGTATCGTGGGAGCATGGAATTTATCTCGGTTCCACACTCTCAACCACGAATTTCAAGGCATACAAGAGGAGTATGGCACACCGGAAAAGATAGAGGATATCTATGATTACAGGGCAAAGCTAAAGCAGAAGTTCTATTTTTATCAGGATATGTCAAAGGATGATGATGTGCCAAAGAAACTGCAGAATGATTTCCTTCACCAGATGTATGAGGATTTCGGAACGATTGAAGAGGACTGTTTTTACGACAGGCTGGAAGATGGAAAGTACGATGAGGGCTTTAAGGAAAGACAGGTAAAGGAAGAAAAGTGCCGGTGATGAGATTTTTTACAGGAGGCGATATCATATGGAACAGGAATTTGATGTTGAGATAAAAGAAGTGCTCTCAAGAGTACAGAGAGTAAAGGCAGAGTCGCTTGATGATGCCATCAATAAGGCAATGGATATGTATTATGCAGAGCAGATAGTCCTTGGAGCAGAGGACATGAAGGGAGTTGATTTTACGCCTATCAGCGAAGGTCAGCTCCCTTCTTCATTAAAAGAAAACGGAGGAAGAGCAAGATGAAAAGTGATTCAACAACAGTAATTAAGAACATGGAGTTTTTAGTAAAGGAACTTCATAAGGAGTGGGACAGATCGGGTGCTTCTAAGGCATCCGTTATTATTTCCCTTGAGGAAGTAGATGGTATCAATGATAAGTTAAAAGAGATTATCTATCAGACACAGAAGTCAGTCGATGAGGATGAGCTGACCTTTAAACAGAGCATTGCAAAGTCCAAGGAGTGCTATGTGCTTCTTCGTGTGGTGCGTAAGATTGCAAAGAAAAAGGATAAATGCGAAAAACAGGCAATCGACAATGAATTTGCAATCGAGCTGGATAAGGATGAGTTAAAGCTATTTAAAGGATTGTTTGCAGAGATGTTTAAGTAGAGGAGGACAAAGGTATGGGCGTTGATATGAAGGTCAAAGCGATATACGATTCTGAAATTGGTAACATCACCAGATCAGAAAAAAACTGGAAGGATGTGTTAAAGGTCGCAGGTCAGTTATACCGCTATGAATTTGACAATATCGTTATGGTAACAGCGCAGAGACCTCCGGAAAAAAGCACACTCATGGCAGATTATGATACCTGGAAAAAGGTGGGAAGATATGTAAAGCGTGGTGCGAAAGGCTGCGCTATCTTCCGTCGAGGGCGCTGAATCCACGCATGAGGTATATCTTTGATATCAGTGATACCGGAGGGAAGAATGTCAAACTGACATGGGACCTTGAGGGAGAAAATCTTAAGGATTATGTGGATTTTCTTGTGTCAGAAGGTCAGATTGAGCAATACGATAACAGCGACAGGGAGTCTCTAAAAAATATATTAAAACAGTTTACAGGAACAGATGTTTGGCTTATAATAAAAGAAGAGTTCAAAGACCAAATGACCGAGCTTATGCAGCTATCAGGTAGTGTGATAAAGGAAGAAAGTAAGAAACGCAATGGCTTACAGCAGGAAATGGACATGGAGCAGCTTGTATATGCAAGTGTCATGTATGCTGTAGGGACGAGATGCGGATTTGACTTATCTGTGCAAGAACAGGATTTTAGTCAGATCGTAAATATCAAAGACGAAGAGATCATTTACCGTCTTGGTTCCATTGTATGCGATGTCTCCTGTAGTGTTCTTAGAGAATTTAGTCGTAACTTAAAGGCAATCGAGAGCGAAAGGAGAATTGGATATGTTAGAAGAAATGACTTACAAGGAAGTGGACGGACTGCTTTATCCGCAGATAGAGATGCCGGACGAGACGGAGAATCTCACGAAGCTGGGCAAATACGGAAGGATGGCGATGAACTATCTCAAAGAGAACGAGCCGGCAAGATACAAGACGCTGATGAGATTCGGGAAGATGTACGAGAAGATGTCAGCGGTAGAGGAGGAAGCGAATCAGCTGTACGACCAGCTGGAGATGCAGTATCTGGCGAAGCACAAGCCACAGAATCCGTCATCGACAATGGAGATGTGGAAGATAAGAGAGCAGGCGAAGATGCAGGCAGAGGAAGTGGTGTTGAATCAGGTAGTGATGAAGTTCCACTAAATGATAGTGCAGCAGCTTTGCACCGGAATCAGATACAGAACTGAATAGAGAGCTTGATGAAATCAATTCATTGGGTGTCAGTAAGGAAGCCGAATATACACAGGCTTCCTTTTTTTTTCGACCAGAACGGGCAGGCAAGCATTGGCACCATTCATACTGAGGACGAAAACAATAATCAGTTTATGCGTCAGTTCGAGCAGGACAGAAAAGCTGCATTAGCAGGTAAATACAATTATCTGAATCCAAAGAAGTCAGCCACAGTACCAGGTGAGTATATCAAACAGGTGCTTATGAGAGGTACAGGTTTTATCGGTGGCAAGGGCAGGGTATGCAAGATTTTT
>ENA-OQCE01000761-OQCE01000761.1-human-gut-metagenome-genome-assembly--contig:-NODE-761-length-15241-cov-1.741167_pt1 | contig 15241 bp, 17 predicted proteins | sample MGYA00242495_ERZ504572 | MGnify/ENA primary metagenome ERZ504572 (study PRJEB26092, sample SAMD00036228) | human gut metagenome | host: Homo sapiens | study: EMG produced TPA metagenomics assembly of...
ATTATTTTATGCCATGACTCAGCATGGTTGGGCATGGAGTCGAACAGCACGCCGTCCATATCGAATAATACGGCTTTCAAGTCGATGGATTCGTATCCATGAGTATGAAGATAGTTATTTATCGCTTCTTTAAACATAGAATAAATGTATAGTTATTACTTCCAAAGGTGTGACCGTTGGATTGGAATAAAGTGAAGAATCTGCAAGCATTTGATGGATGCTTTCAGATTCTTCACTGTTATTCGGAATGACATTGATAAATGGCATTCTGAATAGGTTCTTGATATTATAATCTAGCTTGGATAGCTTTAGACTCTTCTTCGTATCCCGGTTTATTCAACAAAGCAAACATATTTTTCTTGTATGCTTCCACGCCTGGTTGGTTGAACGGATTTACTTCCAGCAAATAACCGCTGATACCACAAGCTTTTTCAAAGAAATAGATGATTTCTCCCAGGTAGTATTCATTCAGTTCGGGTACAATCAGTCGCATATTGGGTACACCACCGTCAACGTGTGCCAGCTGAGTACCTAGTTCTGCCATCTTGTTCACTTCGTCTACACGCTTTCCTGCCAAGAAATTCAAGCCATCCAAATTTTCGCTGTCCGAAGGAACTTGAAGCGTATGTTCCGGGTTTTCGATAGAGATAACTGTTTCGAAGATAGTACGTTCACCTTCCTGAATCCACTGTCCCATAGAATGGAGATCGGTAGAGAAGTCGACGGCAGACGGATAAATACCTTTACCATCCTTACCTTCGGATTCACCGTACAATTGTTTCCACCATTCGTTCATATAGTGCAGTTTGGGATTGAAGTTTACCAAAATCTCAATCTTCTTTCCGTCTTTATACAATTCATTGCGGGTGGCAGCATAAACAGCGGCAGGATTTTCGGCAAACGGAGTAGCCGGACCACATATTGTTTCCATCGTGCGTGCGCCTTCCACTAGTTTCTCAATGTCAAATCCTGCCACTGCGATAGGCAGCAAACCTACTGGAGTAAGGACAGAGAAACGACCGCCTACATTATCGGGGATAATGAAAGTCTGATATCCTTCCTTGTCGGCTGTAACACGTGCGGCACCCTTTTTGGCATCTGTAACGGCAACAATCACTTTCTTCGCCATTTCCTTGCCAAGCTGGTCTTCACACTGTTTTTTCAGTAAACGGAAAGCTAAGGCGGTTTCTGTAGTAGTACCAGACTTGGAAATATTAATTACACCGAACTTTTTGTCCTTCAAGTATTCAGTCAACTCGAACAAGTAATCTTCGCCGATATTGTGGCCTGCAAAAACGATGACGGGTCCGTCTTGTTTTGCTTTCAACCATTGAAAACTATTGGATAAAGCTTCTATTACGGCACGTGCTCCCAGATAGCTTCCACCGATACCTGCTACGACTACTACTTCGCAGTTGTCGCGCAGAAACCTGGGCAGTAGCTTTCAAGTCAGCCAAATGTTCGGCTGTTATAGACGATGGCAAATGCAACCAACCCAAGAAGTCATTACCTTTACCTGTACCGTTTTCCAATGTTTCCATGCAGGCTTTCACCTGAGGTTCGTAAGCAGCGATTGTTTCCTTAGAAACAAAACCGGCTACTTTGTCGATGTTTAAACTAATATTCTTCATTGTATCTGATATTTTATCTGAATGAATCAGTTAATAATTTAATCTCAATCATGGGCGAGATGCGCTCATATAAAATATTATAAACGGCATCTACGATAGGCATGTTCACGTGCAAGTGCTTGTTTAGCTCCTTGATACATTTCGTTCCGTAGTATCCTTCGGCAATCATTTCCATTTCTATCTGTGCGCTTTTTACGGAATAACCTTTACCAATCATGGTTCCGAATACGCGGTTCCGGCTGAAATTGGAATAGGAGGTAACCAACAAGTCACCCAGATAAGCGGAATCATCAATAGAACGCTCTACGGGATGTACGGTATTCAGGAAGCGGTTCATCTCTTGAATGGCATTTGAAATCAATACAGCCTGAAAATTGTCGCCATATTTCAGACCGCTGCAAATTCCAGCGGCGATAGCATAAATATTCTTCAATACCGAAGCGTATTCTATACCTGCCACATCCGGGCTTACAGAAGTTTTTATGTAATGTCCGGCCAGCTGCCGGGCGAATATCTTCGCCTTGTCAATGTCTTTACATCCGATAGTCAGATAGGAAAGACGCTCCAAGGCTACTTCTTCTGCGTGGCACGGACCTGCAATGACGGCTATATTCTCTTCGGGAACACCGTATACCTGATGAAAATAATCGGAAACAATCAGGTTCTCGTCAGGGACGATACCCTTGATAGCAGTGACAATGAACTTGTCCTTTATTTTGGTTTTCAGCTTTTTCAGGTGGCTTTTCAGATAAGGAGAGGGGGTAACGAATATCAGGGTATCCGATTCCTTTACTATCTTGTTGATATCTGAAGAGAAGTTGATGTTCTTTATTTCAAAGCGCACACTTGTCAGATAAGCCGGATTATGTCCCAAACGTTTGAATTCTTCAATTCGGTCGTCGCGGCGCATATACCAGTTGATTGATTCAGCCTGAGCCAAGACTATTTTTGCAATAGCCGTGGCCCAGCTGCCACCACCCATTATCGCTATTTTACCGGGCAATTTCATGCTTATTATTTATGATGGATAATTGACAATTGGAATAATTCTCAATCTTTAAATTCTCAATTCTCAATTTTCGCAATCCATCCGGCAACTTCGTCCACCGTAGGATTGGTTAATTCCAATTTATATTTTTTGTTGATTCCGCAAATGTCCATATGCAGCTTCTGCGGATTCACTTCTTTCATATCGCTCACCAGGTTATAGCCTGCTTTCTGAATGACAGGAACCCAGTCTTCTGAAATTCCCAGTTCCATAAATTTGGCAGGAGTGTCTTTCGGAGTAATCTTTTCGGGACGCATCTGGGGGAAGAACAATACTTCCTGAATAGTAGACTGTCCGGTCATCAGCATCGTCAGACGGTCCATACCGATTCCCATACCGAAGTGGGGGCATACCGTATTCCAGCGCACGGACGAAGTCTTTGTCAATAATCATAGCTTCATCATCTCCTTTTTCGCTCAGTCTCATTTGTTCTTCGAAACGTTCCAACTGGTCAATCGGGTCGTTTAATTCGGAGTATGCATTACACAGTTCCTTGCCGTTCACCATCAGCTCGAAACGCTCGGTCAAATCCGGATTGCTGCGGTGTATCTTTGTCAGCGGAGACATTTCTTTCGGATAGTCGGTGATGAAAGTCGGCTGGATGTAAGTACCTTCGCAGAATTCTCCGAAGATTTCATCGATCAGTTTGCCTTTGCCCATTGTGTCGTCAATCTCCATATTGAGTTTCTGGCAAACTTCTCGTATCTGTTCTTCGTTCATGCCTGTCAGATCATAGCCGGTGTGTTCCTTGATAGAGTCCAGCATGGTGACACGTTTGTACGGGGCTTTGAAGTCAATGATGTTGTCGCCTACTTTTACTTGAGTGGTGCCGTTTACATCCAGACAGATTTTTTCAATCATTTTTTCTGTAAATTCCATCATCCAGTTATAGTCCTTGTAGGCAACATATATTTCCATGCAGGTAAATTCAGGATTGTGCGTGCGGTCCATTCCTTCGTTACGGAAGTTCTTACCTATTTCATACACTCCTTCGAAACCACCTACAATTAGTCTTTTCAGGTACAACTCACTGGCAATACGCATGTACAGCGGCATATCCAGTGCGTTGTGGTGAGTTATGAATGGACGTGCGGCTGCTCCGCCGGCAATGGATTGCAGAATCGGGGTTTCCACTTCCATATAACCTTTTGAGTTGAAATATTCGCGCATAGAGCTATATACTTTACTGCGCTTGATGAAGATATCTTTTATCTCTTCATTCACAGCAAGGTCAACATAACGTTGGCGATAACGCAGTTCAGGGTCTTCAAACTTGTCGTAAGCGACTCCGTCTTTGTATTTTACAATAGGAAGCGGTTTGATAGACTTGGACAGTACGGTCAGTCTTTTAGCGTGGATACTGATTTCACCCATTTGGGTTCTGAATACGAATCCTTCTATACCGATAAAGTCACCAAGGTCCAGCAGACGTTTGAACACAGTGTTGTACATTTCTTTGTTTTCATCCGGGCAGATGTCATCACGGGTGATATACACCTGGATACGGCCTTTTGAATCCTGTAATTCGATAAATGAAGCTTTACCCATCACACGGCGGCTCATCATACGTCCGGCTACCGATACTTTGCGAGGTTCCTCATCATCCTTGAACTCAGCTTTTATATCTGTAGAAAATGCATTGGTTACATACTCAGCTGCGGGGTATGGCTCGATGCCCATAGCGCGCAATTCATTCAGACTGTTTCGTCTGATAATCTCCTGTTCACTTAGTTCTAATACGTTCATCCTGTTAAAACATTAACTCAATTTGTTGGCAAAAATACGAAAGATTTTGCAAAGTACCTCATTAAGACGTGTTTTTATTTCGATAAAGCCTGTTCTTGAGCCAGTTCGCACACCATAGATATCATGAACAGCACTCCGATTGCACCGCAGGCAATAATCAGGGCGAGATTAATCATACGGCACGGAAAAGGTGGAAGTATGCAGATGGGAAGCTGTGTATTCTTTAAAGAACAGATAAAGGCCCGGTACAGCCGAACTTGCCAGCAGAAAATCTTCAGGAATATGGAAAAAGTAAGTTTTGGTGAAACCGATCAGTGCCCAGTGGCAGAGAAACATGACGAGAAAGATATTGACTCGTTTGGAAAATGCCAGCAGCAGTCCGATGGTGAAAACCGCTACCGAACAAGGCATTACAGGTGAGGTCATCATGGGAAAGCTCATTCCCCTTATAAGGGAGAAGAGTGGATAGGCCAATGGCAACATACAAAGCAGGACGGCTAGTGCGGTATGTTTGTGAGTCCGGTCAAAAGGGGTGTAGTTTACTTTCAGGTCATAAATCCAGAAGATGGCCATGATTCCCCAAAATCCTGCCAAAGCACTGTTGTAACTTCTTGGTTCACAATAAATCATGTAATACACGGAAGCTATCCATACATTCAAGAATATAAGATATAACTTCATCGCTACTTTTATTTTTTTTGTGGGGCTTTTGAATAGAGAACAGGTTAAAATAATGCCGATAAGGGTGATAATAACTTGATAAATCCAGGTACCCGCATTGTAATGAGTGATTGTATCCCAAAAAATATTCATCTTCTTGATAAGTTGGTAGTTATTTTGGGTGCCAAAATTACGAAAAAATGATGGAATAGCCTATCTTTGTAGCGAATTATATAAAAATAAGAGAAGAACGATGAAAGAAGTTTATGAGTCTGATGTTGCTGGTTTGCGCATGTTTGCTGAACCAGCCGGTGAAGGCACAACAGGTTACTCCTGATAATGCCGGTTATAGTAGTAAAGGTGAGGGATATGCTCCCGATTTTGAAATGGAACTGACAGACGGACAGAAAGTGAAACTCTCTGATTTGCGTGGCAAGGTGGTGATGCTTCAGTTCACTGCCAGTTGGTGTGGAGTTTGCCGAAAGGAGATGCCTTTTATTGAAAAAGATATCTGGTTGAAACATAAGGATAATAAAGCGTTTGCTCTCTTTGGAGTGGATCGGGACGAACCTTTGGAAACCGTAGTGGCTTTTGCCAAACGTACCGGCGTGACCTATCCGTTGGCTCTTGATCCGGGAGCTGATATTTTTGCCAGATATGCAGACCGTAAAGCGGGCATCACCCGTAATGTATTGATTGACAAAACGGGCAAGATTGTAATGCTGACCCGTTTGTACAATGAAGAAGAATTCTCTTCTTTGTGCAAGAAGATAGATGAAATGTTGGGAGAAAAATAACAGATAATGAGAGGATCGGTACTATTTGTCACGTTTTTATTTTTTGTTCTATCACCGCTTCTGGCGAAGAAAAAGCCTCGTACCGGCAAAGAGGCATTATTTGGAAAGGAATATGCTACCTATCAGATTACATCCAATGAACTAAGCGGAGCTTGTTTTTATTTGGTGAGTGGTCACGGAGGTCCCGATCCTGGGGCCATCGGTATCTATCAGGGGCGTCAGTTGCATGAGGATGAGTATGCATACGATATTATTCTGCGGTTGGCACGTGAGTTGTTGTCACGCGGTGCGAAGGTGCATATTATCATTCAAGATAAGAAAGATGGTATTCGTGACGGTCATGTCCTGGCAAACAGTAAACGTGAAACTTGCATGGGAGATCCTATTCCCTTGAATCAGGTGGCTCGTTTGAAGCAACGTTGTGACTGGGTGAATAAACTGTATCGGAAAGATAAAAGCAGTTACAAACGAGTTGTATTTATTCATGTGGACAGTCGCAGTAAGGGACAGCAGACAGATGTGTTTTTTTATAACGCTCCTAAAAGTACGAAGGGTAGGCGGTTGGCCAATAACTTGCACCGTACCTTTGATAGGAAATATGACAAGCATCAGCCAAACCGTGGCTTTCGCGGAACGGTGAGTGAACGTAATTTGTATGTATTGCGTAATACGACTCCCGTAGCGGTGTTTTTGGAATTGGGAAATATTCGGAACAAGCGTGACCAACAACGGCTGGTTCTGAAGAATAACCGTCAGGCATTGGCAAATTGGATTGCGGAGGGAATAGTGAAAGACTATAAGCAAGGCAAATAAAATAGGGGCAACGGATGTGCTTTTGTTTTGCCGGCTTTGTGATGGTTGGGTGAGTTGTAATCGGCAGAATGTGACTGGTATTTGAGCTTGTGAAACGTCGAAATCAAGCCTTGCATATTAGAGTAGTGAAATAAAGAAAGGGAGTGACATTTTTTATCACTCCCTTTTCTTTTACTTGATTTCGATTTCCTCTTTCATGTCTATCTCCTCACCGTGAACATCGGTGAACCGATATTGCAGGAAGGCCAGACTTTGGTCTGGGATAATCTTTATTCCGAATCCGTATTTCATTTGCCATTTGCGCTTCAGGGAAACCAGACCCTGATTCACATATGCTGCGATGTACGGATGGATGTACAGCGTAAATCTCTTTATCTTCAATTTGTTGACCAGGTAGTCAATCTTACTCTCCAAAGTATCCGTAAAAAGGATGGATGGCTTTATGCTACCTTTCCCGAAGCAGGTGGGACAGGTTTCATTCGTGTTGACATCCATGGCAGGACGCACGCGTTGGCGGGTAATTTGCATCAATCCAAATTTACTGAGGGGCAGAATGTTATGTTTTGCTCTGTCTTTCTGCATGTTTTGGCACATACGTTCGTACAGTTTCTGCCGGTTCTCTGCTAGATTCATATCAATGAAGTCAACCACGATAATACCACCCATATCACGCAATCTTAACTGGCGTGCCAGTTCGTCGGCGGCACCCAGGTTTACATCCAGTGCGTTAGCTCCTGCCCGTTGGCAGATTTGGAGCGGTTTCCACTATTAACATCCACTACATGAAGTGCTTCTGTGTGTTCAATAATCAGGTAAGCTCCACTTTTATACGAAATGGTTTTCCCGAAAGAGGATTTGATTTGTTTGGTAATACCGAAATTGTCGAATATGGGAAGCTGACCCTTGTACAGTTTTACGATTTCGGCTCGTTCAGGGGCGATAAGTGATACATAATCCTTAATCTCATGGAACACTGTTTCATCGTTCACATAGATGTTCTCATAAGACGGATTGAAAAGATCGCGCAACATGGCCACTGTGCGGCTGGTCTCTTCGTATACCAATGCCGGCAGTTTGGGAGCCTTCTGTACTTTAGTGATTGTTTCTTCCCAATGTTTCAGCAAGACTTTAAGCTCTGCATCAAGCTCGGCCACCCTTTTGCCTTCCGCTACGGTGCGTACAATCACTCCGAAGTTTTTCGGTTTGATGCTTTGCAATAACTGTTTCAGACGGGCGCGTTCTTCGCTCGATTTAATTTTTTGTGATACCGAAACCTTATCGTTGAAAGGGATTAATACCAAATAACGTCCGGCGAATGACAATTCGCAGGTTAGTCTGGGGCCCTTGGTCGAGATAGGTTCCTTTACAATCTGCACAATAACTTCCTGACCTTGCTGGAGGGTGGTTGAAACCGTCCCTTCCTTTTCAATATCAGGCAGCATAGTAGCTTTTGTGATGGGAAAAAGTTTTTTACGGTCGCTTAAAACTTGCTTCAGATACTTCTGATAAGAATGAAATTGAGGACCTAGGTCTAGATAATGAAGAAAAGCATCTTTTTCAAAGCCGACATCCACGAAACAGGCATTAAGGCCGGGCATTAGTTTCTTTACCCGTCCCAAATACATATTTCCCACATTGAAGGAAGCACTTCTCCCTTCTTTCTGAAATTCCACCAACGCTTTATCTTCAAGGAGTGCGATGGAAATCTCTTTGGGTTGTACGTCTACTACTAGTTCGCTTGTCACTTTTGTATTTTTAAATTGTTCACTTTTCTCATTAAACAAAGAACAAACCCGAAAGACTTTTGTTGCTTTGCAAGGTTTGTTCTTTATTTGTCGTCACAGCAGACTACAAATTATTTTTTGCTTTTATGTCTGTTCTTTCTTAGTCTTTTTTTACGCTTGTGAGTAGACATTTTGTGTCTTTTTTTCTTCTTTCCGCTTGGCATAGCTTCAAATTTTATGGGTTAATACTCTTGTTTATTATTTCTTTACTGATAATGTAAATGTCTTAGCTGGTTTAAATGCCGGAATATTGTGCTCCGGAATAATGATTGTAGTGTTCTTTGAAATGTTGCGAGCAGTCTTCTGAGCTCTTTTCTTCACTACAAAACTTCCAAAACCACGCAGGTACACATTTTCTTCTTTAGATAATGAATCCTTTACTGTATCCATGAAAGCCTCAAGTGTGGTTAACACTGTCACCTTGTCAATACCGGTATTTTCGTAATTTCGTTTACGATATCTGCTTTAGTCATTTCGCTAAATAATTATTGTTATACTTATATCTTAATTTTTTGGACTGCAAATATATAGCTTTTCTCCCTCTTTAAGAAATATATTCAGAATAAATTTCCTAAAAAAAGCATCTTCTTCCATTTTCTTGGTTTACTTTTGCGGAAATATTGCATAGAATGCACTTTTATATAATACTGATATGGAGAATTTTAGCAGAAATTGATAGATTGGTATAGGGAAAACGGGCGTGATTTGCCGTGGAGAAGGACAAAAAATCCTTATTTGATATGGATCTCGGAGATTATTCTACAACAAACTCGTGTGGTTCAGGGATATGATTACTATCAACGTTTTGTGGCCCGTTTTCCTGATGTGTTCGCACTGGCGGCAGCCGATGAGGATGAGGTGATGAAATATTGGCAGGGGCTGGGGTATTATTCCCGTGCGAGAAATTTGCATGCTGCGGCCAGAAGGATGGCAGAGGCAGGAGGATTTCCTGTAACATACACTGGGGTGCGTGCTTTGAAAGGAGTGGGAGAATATACAGCAGCGGCTATTTGTTCATTTGCTTACGGTATGCCATACGCAGTGGTGGACGGTAATGTGTATCGGGTGCTGTCCCGTTGGTTGGGCATTGATACCCCCATTGATTCGGCGGAAGGAAAGAAACTGTTTGTCCGGGTTGCCGATGAGTTGCTGGACCGTGAGCGCCCTGGTCTCTACAACCAGGCTATCATGGATTTTGGAGCTTTGCAGTGTACTCCGGTAGCGCCCGACTGCCTGTTTTGTCCGCTAAACGATTCTTGTGTGGCGCGTCTGAAGGGGATTGCCGGCTCTTTGCCTGTGAAGCAACATAAAAAACAAGGTGACTAATCGTTATTTTAATTATATATATGTACGCATGGGGCGCGTATACCTTTATACATAAGCGCAGCGGAAATGATATATGGAAAAAATTTGTATGAACCGCCTTTGATAGAAACGGATCGTGAGTGGACGGAAGAGGAACTGTATGCATCGCCACAGTTTCGAGGGATGCTGGCCGGGGGAGAGGAGCCCATAGTGCGGCTGGTGCGGAAAGGGGTGAAGCACGTGTTATCCCACCGGGTGATTTACGCAAATTTTTATGAAGTGATTCTCCCTGAGAATTCGGCTTCTTTTGCGAAGTATCAGAGAATAAGCGTGGAAGATTTGCATAAATTTGCCGTATCGCGTTTGGTGAATCAGTTTTTTTCGCTAATTTTGGAGCCTAATAATTAAAAAGGAATAATAGAATGTCAGTAAATAAAGTCATTTTGATTGGAAATGTAGGAAAGGACCCTGATGTGAGATATTTGGATACCGGCATTGCCGTTGCCACTTTCTCGTTGGCCACTACCGATCGTGCCTATACGTTGCAGAATGGAACACAGGTTCCCGAACGTACGGAATGGCATAATATCGTGTTATGGAGAGGACTGGCCCAAACTGCGGAAAAATATGTCCGTAAGGGCGACAAACTCTACATAGAAGGGAAAATCCGCAGCCGTTCATACGATGACCAGAATGGCATAAAACGCACCATTGTCGAGATTTTTGCTGATAATATGGAGATGCTGACCCCGCGTAATACCTCGCAGCAACCGGTACAGGATATGTACCGCAGGCACAAGCGGTATCCCGGCAGCAGGTGTCTGCACAAACGGCTCCGCAGCAACAGCAAGTTTCGGATAATAGCCTGACAGACGATTTACCTTTTTAATTAAGAGAACTTGATGTTTAACTAAAACCAGATTCCTTGGACCCTGACTCGTATTTATGCCGCTTGGCGGATTTATTTGACGGTGTAACCGTAACGGCTCCTACCATGGGAGCTATCATAGCTATCTTGTTAGCTGTTTTATTGTTGTATGCCTCAGGCTTTGTGTCTGCTTCGGAAATAGCTTTCTTTTCCCTTTCACCTGTTGATTTAAGTGAGATAGAGGAAGGAAAACATACTTCGGACAGACGTATCAGCGCCCTGCTGAATGATTCCGAACGCTTGTTAGCGACTATTCTTATCTCTAATAATTTTGTCAATGTAACCATTATCATGCTGTGCAATTACTTTTTTGCCAGCACCATACACTTTGGAAATTCCGTGATTCTGGAATTCCTGCTAATAACGGTTGTCCTTACTTTTCTGCTGTTGCTTTTCGGTGAAATCATGCCTAAAATTTATTCGGCACAGAACACGTTGAAGTTTTGCCGTAAGGCAGCTCCTGCCATTTCTTTTTTTAAAGAAATTCTTTTCACCTTTGTCGGCATTGCTGGTCCGTTCTTCCTTTTTGGTGAACAGATGTGTGGCAAAAAGGAATTATAATATTTCTGTCGACGAACTTTCACAGGCTTTGGAACTGACGGACAAGAGTGAGATTTCAGAGGAAAGCAATATTCTGGAAGGTATTATCCGTTTTGGTGAGGAAACGGCTAAGGAAGTGATGACTTCCCGGCTGGATATGGTGGACTTGGAAATCAATACTCCTTATTCCGATGTGTTGAAATGTATTGTGGAAAATGCCTATTCCCGTATTCCGGTATATGCCGAATCGCGGGATAATATAAAGGGGATTCTTTATATAAAGGATTTGCTTCCTCATTTGGGCAAGGGCGACAACTTTCGTTGGCAGACATTGGTCCGTCCTGCTTACTTTGTACCTGAAACGAAGATGATTGATGACCTTTTGCGTGATTTTCAGGCGAACAAGATCCATATTGCCATCGTTGTCGATGAGTTTGGAGGTACTTCGGGCATTGTTACAATGGAGGATATCATCGAGGAGATTGTAGGAGAGATTAATGATGAATACGATGATGAAGAGCGTACGTATGTGAAACTGAATGACCGTACCTATATATTCGAGGCAAAAACCTTGCTGTCCGATTTTTATAAGATTATGAAAGCTGATCCTGCTCTTTTCGAGAAAGTGGAAGGAGATGCGGACACTTTGGCCGGTTTGTTGCTGGAAATAAAAGGGGAGTTTCCTGTATTGCACGAGCGGTTAGATTATGGGAATTATCATTTTGAGGTACTTGAAATGAATACGCGCCGCATTTTGAAAGTAAAAGTTATCGTTGACTCTTCCAGCTCCGTGGAAGAAGAAAAGAAATAGATTTTATTATGCCTTTATACCGTACTTATATCGAAGGGGAGTTTCTGCTTGGAATATGGAAGTCTGATGAAACAACGGAACAACTGCTGGCATCATTGGAGCATAAAGACTGGTATAGGGAGAAATTGGCTGTTCTTTCCGAAAAACGGAAGCATGAATGGTTGTCGGTACGTGTGCTGCTGAAGGCTTTGTGTGGAGAAGAAAAGGAGATAGCTTATTACTCTTCGGGAAGGCCTTATCTAAAGGATGGAAGCCGGTATATCAGCATCTCGCATACTCGCGGTTATGTGGCGGTGGCGCTTCATTCTTCCTGTGAGGTGGGAATGGATATAGAGCAGTATGGAACCAGAGTGCGGAAAGTAGCTTCCCGTTTTATTCGTTCCGATGAAGAACCCGCAATGATGGAAGGAGATGAAGTTTATGCTTTAGTTGCTCCATTGGTCGGCCAAGGAGGCACTGTTCAAACTGATGGGAGTAGAGGAGGTGGATTTCATTCGTCATCTTCGTATTTTTCCTTTCAGCTTGTCGGAAGAGGGGGAGTTCGAGGCATGCGAATATCGTACAGGCCGGCAGGAACGTTATCGGGTCCGTTATGTCACTCATCCGATTTTGTATTGACTTGGATTATAAAATAATGCTCAGGCGAATCACTTCGGCTGAGCACTCCAAATAAACTTGGCAGAGTTTACTTTAAAATAAATTTTCTTTTTACCTGATATTCTTTTCCGGACAGTGAAACGGAGAAAATAGCGGATGTGTTTAAAGGCATCCCTTACGTTCAGTGTTCCAAGCTCTTTCCTCGAAAGCTTCAGATTTGATAAATGCACAGGCAGGTCTTCTGACTCGTTTCCGCTATAAGCACCTTCCCGGAAATTATCCCAGTGGTTATTGGCATTTTGCTTATGCGTTTAGTGAAACATACAGCAGCGGGACTGTTCAGGATTCTCACCTTGATTCCCTTTTAATCATTCACCTCGGAGGGGAGATAAATGAACCGATGCACCGCAAAGATACAGTTTATATTTAAGAAAACAATTATCTTTCTTTATTTTTTGGAGCCTGTTTAAATTTTGAAGAAAATTTAGAAACAGGCTCTTGTATCCTCTTATTCTTTACTCAATGTAAATATGAATTCCAGACCTCCACCGGGGGTATTTTTAGCGAAGATTGTTCCGCCATGCAGAATGACTGCGTTTTTTACAATAGCTAGTCCCAGTCCGGTACCGCCCAATTTGCGTGAACGTCCTTTGTCCACCCGATAGAAACGCTCGAACAAACGGCTTAGATGTTCGGGTCCTACTCCTACGCCTGTGTCCGAAAAACTGAAATAATAAAAACGTTCGTCTTCACGGAAACAGCGGATGGTTATGGAAATATGAGTTCCTGCGTATGCAATGGCGTTGTCTGTCAGATTCCGGAAGATGGAGTATAGCAGGGAAGAATTGCCTTGTACGGTCAGTCCTTCAGGCAGCATATTGTGGGCTGTGATCTGCTTTTCTTCCAGTTCCAAAGTTACTTCGTTCAGGATATTCCGCATCATGGTGGTGAGGTTTACCGGTTCTGTTTCGATCATGTTCGGAGCTTCTTCCATGCGGGTAAGTACGGAGATATCCCGTAACAGATGTGCCAGCCGGTTACTTTGTGCATAGCTTCTCTCCAGGAAAGCATTGATTTTCTCACGGGCAGAGTAGGGTTGTTTACTATGGTTTCCAGATATCCCTGTATGCTGCTACAGGAGTTTTTCAATTCGTGGGCGATATTCTGTGTCAGCTGTTTTTTCAGAAGTGCCTGTTCCTTTTCCTGAGTGATGTCATTGATGGAGATTTCAAAGCTGTCATCTTGAAAGATAATGCATTCCACGGCAAAGATACGTCCGTTTTTGTCTATGTTCAATGACATCCGTTTCTCTTCTTTGCCGATACTGCGTTCCTTGTTTTTTGTAATGAAACGGGTGATGGGCTGCAATTCGGGGATGGAGAAGATCTCTTCCGTAGAACTCAGATTTTTGTCCGAGATAAGGTTGGCGTATTGTGTGAACAGATTATTTACCAGAATCTCTTCTTTGCGGTGGTTGAATACGCCTAAGCCTTCGTGAGAGATCTGGAGATGGGTGATCAGTTTCTCGCGTTCGATATATAAATCTTCTTTTGCCTGATGCAGACGTTTGTAAATCTGGATGATATGTTGGGATATTTCGCCCAGTTCGTTTTTGGGAAAGGTATCCTGCATATCAGTGTCTATCGGTTCATTGCGGTCGGCTTTCATGGCAAATTGTTGCAATTTGGTGATAGACATTCCCAATTTATGTGTGAATCGGTAGAACACAATTATTAATATTAGGCTGATTATCAGTGTGAACCATACATAATGAGAGTCTGCTTTCAGGTGTCTCATCAGACTGACATTATAGGGAAGAGCCGAACGAATGATATAGTCCAGATTAGGATAATACTTTGCCGAATAGAAAAATTCACCGCCCAGGCTTTCCGATTGTCTGTTAATGGAGTAGCCGCTGCCATAAATGATGGCTTCTTTTATTTCCTGACGGTTATGGTGGTTCTCGAAGTGGTCTGGGATCTTTTTCCAGATTGTCATAAATTACAGTACCATTCTTGTTGATCAGTGTCACGCGTAGATCTTCAAAGGTGTGTTCGCAAACATAGTCGTTCAATTGTTGAATATTCAGTGTATCCCTGCCACGGAGAAAATCATTCAGGCGGTCGTTGTAATTCTGGAGTTGTGTGTTCAGCAATTCTATTTTGTATTCCTTCTCCCTGCGATATTGGAATGCCATGAAACAGATGGCGAATGCTATGAATAAGGAAATTACCGACAAGAATAGTTTCTTGTTGAATGACAGGACGTGGCTGGATAATTTAATAGTCATGGAAAGGTACAGGTTAGGTTATTCGCATTCAAAACAGTATCCGTATCCCAGGCGGGTGACGATGCATTTTCCATATTCGCCTATTTTTTTACGCAGGCGGGTAATGTTGACGTCAATGGTACGGTCCAGCACATAGACTTCCTCCTGCCATACTTTAGCCAGAATATCTTCGCGTGAGAATACGCGGCCTTTGTTTTGTAACAACAGCAACAGGATTTCGAATTCTTTTTTTGTCAGGGAAATTTCTATACCGTCTATGCTGACTTTCTTCTTGGTTATGTCGACTAAAAG
>ENA-OQCE01000764-OQCE01000764.1-human-gut-metagenome-genome-assembly--contig:-NODE-764-length-15216-cov-3.566041_pt1 | contig 15216 bp, 18 predicted proteins | sample MGYA00242495_ERZ504572 | MGnify/ENA primary metagenome ERZ504572 (study PRJEB26092, sample SAMD00036228) | human gut metagenome | host: Homo sapiens | study: EMG produced TPA metagenomics assembly of...
AGCACCAGCCACTGAATTCCTATATTTCCCTCAGCGAACAGGATGGGGAAAATGAAGAACATCTTGGAGATAACTGGGGAGAGAACCCGGAGTCTATCATTATTGATCAGGAGAATGTCCAGGATCTGGAGCAGGAGATAACAGCAACGTTAAGTCCAATGGAGAACCAGGTTCTTGAATATTATCTGGCAGGAAACGGATACGGAGAGATTGCCCGGATCATGGGAAAAACACCCAAATCCATAGATAATGCATTACAGCGTATCCGAACCAAGATCAGAGAGCAGTTGGAGCAATATCAAAAATAGAAAGATATCTGTATAAAACCCAAAAATAAAAATCAAAAAGTTAAAAATAGGGATTGACAATATAAACAAGTTCTGGTAGTATATTTAAATGTGAGCGGTAAATCCGACACAATGCTGATGTGGCTCAGAGGTAGAGCACTTCCTTGGTAAGGAAGGGGTCACGGGTTCAATTCCCGTCATCAGCTTTTTTTATTGCTTAAAAATAAAGGATTTCTTGAACTTCAGTAACTCAAAAGTAATCAGAACAGAAGTTTTGATATACTTCTAAGAACTGTTTGTACTTCCAGAATGACAAGAGATATGTTATACTTACAGTGTTGTCCAACCGATACCCGGCAACGGGAGGAGGTGAAGTCTATATGGAGAATCTTGCTATTTCTTTTCTTGTCTCCTTTATGGCAAGCATAGCCGCCTATTATGTTTGCAAATGGTTAGACGGAGATAAGTAGGGCAACACTAACCTGGCAGTTTCTTGTCTGCCATAAAAAATAAGAAGAAGCCCCCAGTATTCGCACTACTGAGGGCTTCATTCTTTTTGTCTACATGGACTTGCTATTTCTTTTCGCCTACTGGCATTATAGCATATGCAGATCAGGAAATCAATATGCAAGTGATTCTGAAACATTCTGAAACAAATAAAAAAGAGTAAACTATCTCCTTGGTTTATGCCTTATTTTTCGTTAATATTCACCAATGTCGAACAGCTCGTCAAAGGTTATCTTCAGATTCGGAAACATAACCAGATGTAAATCTTCTTTATTCTGGGCTGTGACAGTCTTATAAAGATACGGATAACCAGTGCCATCTTCTTTGAAATCGAAGAGATAAATCTCTACAGATTTTTTTCTCCAGTCAACGATCCAATACTCAGAGACACCGACCTTGCAATAAATATTCATTTTTTCATGTCGATCATATTCTTCTGTGGCATTGGACAAAACTTCCATCACAAAGCGGGGAATGCCAGTGAAAGAAATGTTCTTACGGTCTCTCAGGTTACAGATGATTGATACGTCAGGAATGATTACTTTATCATCATTTTCACGCCATTCATACTGAACACCATTACCAAAGACACGACATAAGCTGTCTTTGATTTGGCTGCCGATCTTGATAACAAAGTTATTGATAACCATAGAATGTTCCAGGTAAGTTTTACTTAAATCTTCAATTGGTAGTGCATTACTCATATTGCCGCACCTCCTTGATATGTTGATATAATTATAATATTTTGCAAGATGTTAGTCAAGGATATGAGCTGCTGAAAGAGAGTGCAGATGAGTCTGAGAGTTACTGTTCACACACCACTGTCCCGCAAGGTGTTTTGGCATGAATATGCCAAAATCCCGAGACATACAAGCCAAAATTCCATTGCCGCAGGCAATCTGGAATGAATTTTGGCTACGTTACTGTGAACGGAGTGAACAGTAACGTCTGAGAAATATAAGGCCTGTCACTGTTGTGTAAACGGTTGACAGATGGAATTTCCAATGATAATATAAATTCATTCGACATAAAAAATATTCAGTTGTATTTTTTATATATAGATGTGTGAAAAAACAGTATAAAATACGACAACAGGAGGGAAAAAGATGGAGAACGAAACAGTTTCCAAAAATTTTATTGAGAATATCATTGATAAAGATTTAGCAGAGGGTGTTTATGACACCGTGCATACGCGTTTCCCGCCGGAACCGAATGGATATCTTCATATCGGTCATGCGAAATCTATTCTTTTAAACTATGGTCTTGCACAGGAATATAACGGCAAGTTCAACATGCGTTTGATGATACAAACCCGACCAAAGAAAAGAGTGAGTTTGTAGAATCCATCAAGGCAGATATCAAATGGCTTGGTGCAGACTGGGAAGACAGACTGTTTTTTGCATCTGACTATTTCGGACAGATGTATGAAGCTGCTGTAAAGCTGATCCAGAAAGGCAAAGCCTATGTATGTGACCTGACAGCGGATCAGATCCGTGAATATCGTGGAACTCTTACAGAGCCGGGTAAAGAAAGTCCATACAGAAACAGAAGCGTAGAAGAGAACCTGCAGCTTTTTGAAGAGATGAAAGAAGGCAAATATGCAGACGGAGAGAAAGTGCTTCGTGCCAAGATCGATATGGCATCTCCGAACATGAATATGCGCGACCCGGTTATCTATCGTGTTGCTCATATGACTCACCACAGAACAGGTGATACATGGTGCATCTATCCAATGTATGATTTCGCCCATCCCATCGAGGATGCGATTGAGGGAATCACACATTCCATCTGTACTCTGGAGTTTGAGGATCACAGACCACTGTATGACTGGGTTGTAAAAGAATTGGAATACCCACAGCCACCGAAGCAGATTGAGTTTGCAAAACTGTATCTGACAAATGTAGTTACAGGTAAACGTTATATCAAGAAACTGGTAGAGGAAGGCATCGTAGACGGATGGGATGATCCGCGTCTGGTTTCCATCGCAGCACTGCGCCGCCGTGGATTTACACCGGAATCCATCAAAATGTTTGTAGAACTCTGCGGTGTATCCAAAGCAAACAGCTCTGTTGACTATGCAATGCTTGAATACTGCATCCGTGAGGATCTGAAACTGAAACGTCCACGTCTGATGGCTGTTCTTGATCCGATCAAGCTTGTGATCGATAATTATCCGGAAGGCGAAGTAGAATATCTGGAAGCTCCGAACAATATGGAGAATGAAAAACTGGGAACCGTAAAATACCGTTTGGCAGAGAACTCTATATTGAGAGAGAAGACTTCATGGTAGATCCGCCTAAGAAATATAAGAGAATGTTCCCGGGCACAGAGGTTCGTCTTATGAACGCATATTTTGTAACCTGTACAGGATATGAAGCTGATGAAGATGGAACTGTACGTGTTGTACACTGTACTTATGATCCTGCAACAAAGGGTGGCAATGCGCCGGATGGCAGAAAAGTAAAAGGAACCATTCACTGGGTAGAAGCAAGTCAGGCAGGAAAAGCAGAAGTACGTCTCTATGAGAATATCGTAGACGAGGAGAAGGGTGTATACAACAAAGAAGATGGTTCTCTGAATGTAAATCCGAACTCTCTGACAAAAGTTACTGCATATGTAGAACCAGCACTTATGGAAGCAAAAGGCTATGACAGCTTCCAGTTCGTAAGAACAGGATTTTTCTGTGCAGATATCCATGATTCTAAAGAGGGTGCACCGGTATTCAACCGTATCGTGTCTCTGAAGAGCTCATTTAAACTTCCGAAAGCATAATGAGACTGAAATAGTAATATAATCAGAATAAAAAGGGAATGTTGCTTCTACGATTGTATAATCGTGAAGTAACATTCCTTTTTGGTTACGTTACTGTGAACGGTAACGTTTATTCTTCAGATTCAGATGCAGCGTCCATAGTCTCTTCAAAATTCTCGGGTTCATCGGCATCTTCTTCCTCTTCTGCATCTTTAATCTCAACTTCAGCAGCTTTATCGGAAGACTTCTCAGAATCATCTGTATCAGCAGCTTCTTCAGCTTCTTCGCTTTCGGTGTCATCTGTTGCAGACTGTTCGCCTGTATGTTCCCAAGACTGGAAATCTTCGGCAGGTTCCTGATCTTCCTTAGCAGTTTCCTTTTCATCAGTCAGATCGAAATCATCAAAGTCATCTTCAAAATCAAAATCCTCTTTACAGGATCCTTTTTTGGCAATAAGGGCAGCTACAGCACCGGCAGCAGCTGCTGTAAGGGCACCTATTGCAACATATCCCCAGTATTTATTAATTTTAGCCATGATAATCATAAACTCCTTTCTGATATTCTCCTATTTTTGACAGCGAGTCAGGATAAAAATATCTTTTACTCCTGACACCATTTTATTCAGCTATAGGTTATTGTTATTTTAATACTTTTCAGATAAAAAGAAAAGCGAAATTTTATGGAAAGAGTTAATGAAAGCAGTTGCATACCAAAAAGATACAAGGTATACTATGACAGGAAAGAAGAGGTTATTATGAGAAAAATTATTTTGGCATCTGCTTCACCCAGACGAAAAGAACTGTTGGAACGGGCTGGCGTAGATTTTGAAGTGTTGCCTGCATCAGGTGATGAGAATCGTATCTCAGACAATCCGGGAGAGGCAGTAAAACAGCTGGCTTCGGATAAAGCAGCTTCTGTTATCCGCACTATGAAAGATAGTGCCGACGGAACAATTGTGATCGGATCTGACACAGTGGTAGTGTTTAAGAATGTGATCCTTGGCAAACCTCATGATACAGAGGATGCAGTGAATACATTAAAGAAACTTCAGGCAAATACTCATCAGGTATATACCGGCGTTTCTGTATGGGAAAAGAAAGAAAAAGTCTGGACAGAACATACTTTTTATGAAAGTACAGATGTGACTTTTTATCCGGTTTCAGATGAGGAGATCAGAGAGTATGTTGCTACAGGAGAGCCTATGGATAAGGCTGGAAGCTATGGCATCCAGGGACTTTTCGGAATTTATGTAAAGGGGATCAACGGAGATTACAATAATGTGGTAGGACTCCCGGTTGCCAGATTATTTTATGAAATGAAGAAATCAGGAATTAACTTAAGAGGATGACAAAAGATGATTAAAGCATGTATATTTGATTTGGATGGAACACTGGCTGATACGCTGGATTCCATGGCTTATGTGACTAATATTATTATGGAAAAATTCGGGTTGAAAACACTTCCGGTGGATAATTTCAGATATTACAGCGGAGAAGGGGCAAATATGCTGATCCGCCGCGCACTTAAGGATGCGGGGGATCCGGAACTTGCGCATTATGATGAGGGACAGAAGCTTTACCGGGAAATGTTTGAAGCAGATCCGATGTATAAAGTAGTTCCTATAAGGGAATGCCGGAAACCTTAAAGAAATTGAAGGAACATGGAATGAAGCTGGCAGTTTGTTCAAATAAACCTCATCCTGCAGCTGTGAAAGTAATTGCGCAGCTTTTTGACGGGGAATTTGATATGGTAGTCGGTCAGAGTGAAGCAATCCGCAGGAAACCGGCACCTGATGGTCCGCTTATGGTTGCGGAAAAATTTGGTGTAAAACCGGAAGAATGTATGTATGTGGGAGATACAAGTACAGATATGAAGACCGGTAAAGCAGCAGGAATGTATACAGTAGGTGCGCTATGGGGCTTTCGTGACCGAAAAGAACTGAATGAGAATGGAGCAGATCTTGTCGCTGAGAAACCGACAGATCTGGTAAAGATTTGCGAGGAACATGGAAATGATTAAGTTGGTTGCAAGTGATCTGGATGGGACGTTACTTTTACATAAGGCACAGTCTCTGCCTGAAGAAATTTTTTCGCTGATCAGGCAGTTAGAGGAACTGGGGATTATGTTTGTAGCAGCCAGTGGAAGGCAATATCCGAATATGACAAAGCTGTTTGCACCTGTTGCTTCAGAGATTTCCTATATTTCGGAGAATGGTGCACTGGCAGTGGATCATGGAGAGGTACTGTATCAGGATTCTTTTGACAGAAAGCTGGCAGGGGAGATTATTTCTGCAATCCTGGAAAAGAAGGATGCCGAGTTTACCTGTTCTGCAAAGGATTACCACTACCTGATGCCGAAGACAAAGAGATTTCATGACCATATGTTATATGAAGTAAAAAATGAATGCAGATTTGTAAACAGCATGGAAGAGATGACGGCTCCTATCATGAAGCTGGCTGTGTTTGAACCGGCCGGCCTTACAGAAGAATCTGTGAAATACTGGATGGACAGATTTGGAAAAGAATGTGTTGTTGTCACTTCGGGAAATGAGTGGATTGATTTTATTCCTTTTGGAACAAACAAGGCAAAAGGAATCAGAGAATATCAGAAAAGATATCATATTTCGCCGGAAGAATGTATTGCGTTCGGAGACGAATATAATGATATAGAGATGCTTAAAGCGGTAAAATATGGCTTTGCATGGAGCATTCCAAGGAGGGGGTACGGGCAGCTACGTCCTATATGACAAAACAGGTTGAACCGGTCCTTGAGAAGCTGATCCGGGCAAAGGGAAAGATTGAGGAGGTTATTTAAATTGTTTACAGAAGAATGTATTAATACGTTTCTTGAAAATCAGGAGCAGCTTTTTCCACAGGCGGTAGCAGAATCATATGAAGCAGCGGAAGCATTCCTTGAGGATTGCATGGCGCAGGTTGTGGATTCTATTGAAGAAGTGAGAGAATATCTGGAAGAGTCAGGCGCTGATGTGGAAGGAATGTCAGATGAAGAACTGGAAGATGCAAGTGAAGTATTTGCTCTGCCGGATGGAAAATATCTGATAGTAGAAGGATAAAAGCTGTTCGGTCAAATTATGGATATCACGTGATATATCGGAGAAATAACTGTAAAACACAGTTCGGTCCCTGAATATTGGAGAAAATTGAACTCTGATACTCAGGGGCTGAAGTTGTTTTAAGGGAGAAAATACAGATTACATTTCCGGAAAATGTGATGCTATAATGCTTTTATACAGAGAAAAAACGATGTTGTGGTCTGTGATGGGAATGAAAAGGGCAGACAGACACAGAAGCATCACAGAACTGTAATTATTCAGTACCTTCAGAGTGGCTGCTGAATAATTACAAATCTTATTATAAATGAAAAGGAGGACTACAGATGGAGAGAAAGAGATTTCTTGCAGTTGTAATGACTGTGATGATGGTTATTTCAATGATTCCATCCATGGTTTTTGCGGCAGCTCCGTCAGGAGAATTGGGCGGTAAGCTTAAGATTAAGGGACTTGCAGCTGTAGGCGTAGTGTTGAGTGCAGATTATGCAAAGGTTACACCGGAAGAGGTTACGGATGAAGATTTCACTTTTTCCTGGTCAAGACAGACCGGGGAGAAGGAGTTAACACAGGTAGGTACTGAGAAGACCTATACGATCACTCAGGATGATCTGGGATGCAGACTGGTGCTTGATCTGACCCCTGTAGATGGAAGCGGACTGACAGGTACTCTTACTGCAAAGACGTTAGAGGTAGCTGCAACTGAAGAAGAGGCGAAAGCAGTGGAACAGGAAGCAGAGGATGCACAGCAGACAGAAACGGCAGATGGAACAGAGAATGCACAGCTGGAAGAAACGGCAGATGGAACAGAGGATGCACAGCTGGAAGAAACAGCAGATAATGCAGAAGGCAGTCAGGATTCTGAAAATCAGGATGTAGATAGAACAGAAGATGTACAGCAGAATGCAGGGAATGAACAGGAAGATGGATCTCAGAACACAAAAGGTCAGCCGGAGGAAACAACAGAAGGTACTGATGATTCCCAGATGAAAATTTATACAGAAGATCAGCTGCAGGTGGATGAGAACGGAAATGTGCAGACAGATGGATCAGAGAAAGATGGACAGGCAGCAGGTGAAGATGATAAAGATAAAAAGACTTACGAAGCGACTGTCACTGTAGAGGACAGCGAAGATCAGATCTGTGATTTTGGAACAGTAAAGGGTGATCTTGAGGATGTGGAAGCACAGTATGTGCAGATTACGAACACCGGAAATGAGAGCTTGAATTTTCAGGAGATCAGTCCGGAACATTTTATGGCTCAGGATATTATAGAACCGCTGAGTGCAGGTGAATCTGTAAGCGTATGGATACAGCCGAGGGAAGGGCTGGAACCGGGTGAATATGATGATATGATCACATACCGGACGGAAGAAGGTATTGAGGTTTCTTTTGAAGCGAAGATTGCAGTTGAAGGTGAGGATGATTCATCAGATGACGAAGATCTGAAGCCTTCGGATGAGCCTTCTGCAGAACCGACAGAGACGCCGGATGACAGCGAGGCTCCATCGGCAGGTGACAATGCAGATGCATCTCTTGAGGCACAGTCTCTTGAGGTAAATACAGGAAGTCTTAATTTCAGCGATATCGAAGAAAATTATACACAGGCCAATGAGACACTGTCTGTAACCGTAATAAATACAGGGGACGGAATTGTCACTTTAAAGATACCGAAATCAGATTATTTTGAGGTGATGAACGAAGATGGAAGTGAAGCTGTATCAGGAATACAGATTGCAAAAGGTGATTCTCTTATGTTCATGGTACAGCCAAAAACCGGTCTGACGAAGGGTGATTACAGTGATACCCTGATATTTGAAAGTGAAGAGGATTCGGAAGTAGCAGCGCAGGTAACTGCGGAAGTATCTGTAAAAGAGGCAGAACAGGAACAGATCACAGCAGTTCAGGCAGATCCGGAATCTTTCAGTTATGATGATCTGAAGGAAGGTTATGATACTCCTGAAGCGACGACCATTACACTTACCAATACAGGAAATACAACTGTTTCGCTGATGCAGCCATATGCAGAGTATTTTGATATTGGGGAACTTTCGGCATCAGTGCTGGAGCCGGGAGATTCTGCTGCATTTACAGCAGTACCGGTGACCGGTCTGAAAGTCGGCAATTATCTGGACAGTATTCAGATAGCCCAGACCAGTTCGGAAGGACAGGAAGATGTATTAACAACGATCAAAGCTTCTGCGACTGTTTCGGAAGTGAAAAAGATTTATAAATTATCCGTAACACCGGAAGAACTGAATTTTGGAAAAGCAAAAGAAGGATATAGTGAGGCACCGGAAGCGCAGAAAGTTACAGTGACGAATGAGGGGAATACAAATGTAACTTTAAATGCACCGTCAGGTAAAAACTTTAAAATCGGGAAACTTTCAGCCACAGAGCTTGCACCGGGGGAGAGCTGTACATTTAAAATCCGCCCGAAGGCGGGTTTAAAGGCCGGCTCCTATACAGAGTCAGTTGTGATTGATAATGAACAGCAGATCAGTGCAGAAGTGAAAGTTCAGTTTACGGTTAAAGCTACCCGCAAGGCGAAAATTGCAGATCCGGCAGATAATAAGATTACAGGAATCAGTTCAGATGGATACACAACACAGTCAAAGATTACATTTACAGCAGTCGGAGCGGGTATGGACAATGAAAGTCCGGGAAAGGGAGATGTCCGCTATGTACCGTATAACTGGAAAGTGATCAATACAAATAGCTGGAGCAGTGCACCTTATACTGCTGCATTTGGAATTACGAAAGCCGGAACCTACACATTGACAGTTACATTTGACCGTCAGAAGTATAATGGAAGTGAATGGGAGAATACAGGGGAGCAGGATACTAAACAGGTGAATTTCAGTATTACACAGGCGCAGACTGTAACCGCAACTCCGACTCCGCAGCCGAATGGAGCAACTGCGAAATCAGCGGTAAAGACAGGAGATACGACTAATATCACACCGTTTGTGATTATTCTGGCGATTGCAGCAGGATGTATTGTGGGAGTTGTGGTATACAAAAGACGAAAGAAATAAGAGTTATCTGAAGAAAAAATACAGGGGAATATGTAAAATTATAAAATTATTAGCACTCATTTTTAGTGAGTGCTAATTTTTTCTTGACTTTTGGAATAAATGGTATTACTATATCTTTCAGAGAAGCAACTTACAGGAGTCAAAAGCTATTTCAAAGGATAAACAGGAGAGGATAGTTTTGGCTCCGGAGGCAGAGCAGATAAGAATGCAGTATATTGACAGATAAAGTTGCGGCAAATGATTAAAAACAAAAAGGAGTGTGGACAGCATGGCTGTAAAACATGGAAATTTATCAATTAACAGTGAAAATATTTTCCCAATCATCAAGAAATGGTTATATTCCGATCATGATATTTTTGTAAGAGAGCTGGTCTCCAACGGATGCGATGCGATCACTAAACTGAAAAAACTGGAAGTAATGGGAGAATATACTTTTCCGGAAGGATACAAACCGGAGATTCAGGTAATTGTTAATCCTGATGAGAAAACTCTGAAATTCATCGATAATGGTATTGGCATGACTGCTGATGAAGTAGAGAAATACATTACCCAGATTGCTTTTTCAGGTGCAACTCAGTTTCTTGAGAAATATAAAGACAAAACTACAGATGATCAGATGATCGGTCATTTTGGACTTGGATTTTATTCTGCATTTATGGTGGCGGATGAAGTGCATATTGATACACTTTCCTATACAGAAGGTGCACAGCCTGTACACTGGTCCTGCGATGGCGGAACAGAATATGATATCCAGGAAGGTAACAAGAATACGATTGGTACAGAAATCACCCTGTTCCTGAATGAAGACTGCTTGGAATTTGCAAATGAGTACCGTATGCGTGAGATTCTTGAGAAATACTGTTCCTTCATGCCGGTTCATATTTACCTTTCCAAAGCAAATGCACCTCAGGAATATGAGACAATTGATGAATCTGAGTTAAGAGACGATGATGTAGTTGTTGAACATATTCATGAGGAAGCAAAGACAGAAGAAAAAGAAAATGATAAAGGTGAAAAGGAAGTTGTTGAAATTTCTCCTGCAAAGGATAAAGTAAAGATCAATAAACGTCCGGTTTCTATCAGTGATATTAATCCGCTCTGGATGAAGCATCCAAATGAATGTACAGATGATGAATACAAGGAATTCTACCGCAAGGTATTTATGGATTATAAGGAACCGTTATTCTGGATACATCTGAATATGGATTATCCGTTTAATTTAAAAGGTATCCTGTACTTCCCGAAGATCAATACAGAGTATGATTCCATTGAAGGAACGATCAAACTTTATAACAATCAGGTATTTATCGCAGATAATATCAAGGAAGTAATTCCTGAATTCCTGCTTCTTCTGAAAGGTGTGATCGATTGTCCGGATCTTCCATTGAACGTGTCACGAAGCGCATTGCAGAATGATGGATTTGTACAGAAGATTTCTGAATACATTTCCAAAAAAGTGGCAGATAAGCTTACCGGAATGTGCAAGACTGACAGAGAATCTTATGAGAAATACTGGATGATATTAGTCCGTTTATTAAATATGGCTGTATTAAAGATGCTAAGTTTGCAGAGAAAATGGGAGATTATGTACTCTTTAAGAATCTTGATGGCAAATATCTCACATTAAAGGACTGCATTGAAGAGAATAAAAAAGAAACAGAAGAAACTGAAGCTCAGACAGAAGAAAAGAAAGAAGATGCAGCAGAGTCTGAAAACAAAGACAATGCGGAAGCGAAAGAACCTGAGAAGACAGTAATTTTCTATGTAACTGATGAAGTTCAGCAGAGTCAGTATATCAATATGTTTAAGGAAGCAGGAAAAGATGCCGTTATCCTGAAGCATAATATTGACAGTGCATTTATTTCCAGTCTTGAGCAGAAACATCAGGAAGTACAGTTTAAGCGTATTGATGCGGATCTGACCGAAGAAATGAAGGGTGAGGGTACTGCCGATGAAGAAACTGTCAAAGCACTGACAGAACTTTTCCGTAAGAGCCTTAATAAAGATAAACTGGAAGTACATGTTGAGAATCTGAAAAATGAAAATGTATCAGCAATGATGACTCTTTCCGAAGAGAGCCGCCGTATGCAGGATATGATGAAGATGTATAATATGTATGGAATGGATCCGAATATGTTTGGCGGACAGGAAACACTGGTTCTGAATGCGAATCATCCATTGGTTAAATATCTGGCAGAGAATCAGGAATCTGACAAGGCTCCGCTTATCTGTGAACAGTTGTATGACCTTGCGATGATGAGCCATAAACAGCTTTCACCGGACGAAATGACCAGATTTGTTCAGAGAAGCAATGAAATTTGCTGATGATTGCAAAATAAGATAGAAAGCAGGCAATTTGCCGGCAGATCAATGAGAGGACAGATACGCCTGTCAGAATAGCAGAATATCAAATAAGGAGCAGAGAATAACTTTTGCTCCTTATTTTTGTGGAAAACAATTACATTGGTATTGACAAATGTCTTATGAATTCCTATTATTAAGTTGCCGATATTTTAATGAATATGCCGAATCCGCAGAAGATATAACGGGTTACAGAGAATAGTGACTGCAATGGTGCTTCCGGGCAGCCAATATCGTGACTTTCATTTACTTATAGAGAAATGTGTGTAAATAAATGAGATATCCAAATCTGTAAAAACACAGATTATGGAAGTTACAGGAGGAACGATGTATGAGTGCAGTTTATGGAGTTATTAGAAAATTGGGTGCAACATCAAAGTATAAAGGATATTATTATGTTGTGGATGCAGTAGAAATGGCACAGAAAATTTATGAGCGACCGGTAAAAATCACCAAAGATATTTATCCGGTCATTGCAAGAAAATATAAATCAACGCCGTCTAATGTAGAACACAACATAAGAACACTGGTAAACTTATGTTGGATGAATCATAAGGATACACTGGAAGAAATGGCAGGGTGTACAATGGCAGATAAACCGACGAACAGTGAGTTTATAGATATTCTGGTCTATTATCTGCGTTATTCGGATAAAGACTGATAACAGAATCTACTCATAATTTCTCACAGGGAATGTGATGACTGGAGAGAAAAACAGTCATGGAATCATCCCAGAGATGTTCCAGACGTTTATCCGGACTGAATGAAGTATAAGAAACACCTGTTGTACATAAAAGGGACTGGTTCTTGTACCGGATATTCAGATAAAAGCTTTGCACAGGAATATCTGCAATATGCTGTTCATTTTTTAACAATGACTGTGTCTGATCATGAGAAAGTTCAAATACAATCCTGAAATTCAAAGGTGTGCGTCTGCCGCGTATGATAGAAAAACAATAAGGTTTTACATCATGCCAGAGGGAATATTCTGTGGAATTCTCCTCAAAAGCAGCCTTTGTGTCAGTATCAAAGAAATCGTAATGAAGTTTTCCGTTTATGGTAAAAGTGTTGAAGGTTGTCACAGATGCCTCGACAAGAGAAAAACGGTCAAATACCTCACCAATCAGGAGTTTATTCATAAAATCTTTTACATCAGTAATTTTTAAAGCAAGCATACAACACCTCTCTGATAACATGATTTACAGCTGTTCAGAATTAAAAAAAGACTTCTGGATTGCTGCATATTTCTGAACATATTTTGTGGATCAGGCAGCGCTTCCTGCACTTTGCGGGAAGCGTCTTTTTATTATAAAGCACTTTTGAAAAAAAGAACAGTGTTTTTATTAAAAAGTCTTTTCAAACGTAAAGCGGTGTGATAAGATATATCTGGTATTGAATACTACATATAATGGAAAAGAGGACGATATAATTGAGATATAAGATTATCATAGATAGTTGTGGAGAACTTTTGGACGAATGGAAGAAAGATGAATGTTTTGAATCCATTCCACTGACTCTGATGGTAGGAGCTGAACAGATCATAGATGATGAAACATTTGATCAGGCAGATTTTATTGATAAAGTGGCAGCCTGCCCGGAATGTCCGAAATCAGCCTGCCCGTCACCTGAGAGATATATGAGAGCATATGACTGCGAGGCTGAGCATATTTATGCAGTGACTTTGTCTTCTGAGCTGAGTGGTTCCTATAACAGTGCGTTACTTGGCAGAGATCTTATTATGGAAGATCATCCGGATAAAAAAATACATGTGTTCAATTCGCGTTCCGCATCCATCGGGGAAAGCCTGATCGGAATGAAGATACAGGAATGTGAAGAAGCAGGGATGAGTTTTGAAGAAGTTGTTTCAACTGTGGAACATTATATTGAAGGGCAGCATACTTTTTTTTGTACTTGAGAATCTTGATACTTTGAGAAAGAACGGCCGTCTCAGCAAAGTAAAAGCGTTAGTGGCCAGTGCATTGAAAATCAAACCGGTCATGGGTTCTACGGATGATGGAAATATCTGCCAGCTGGATCAGGCAAGAGGCATGAATCGTGCTCTGATCAAGCTTGTAGAGCAGGTGATCGAGAAAACCCCGGACAGTGCAGAGAAGGTTCTTGCCATCAGTCACTGCAATTGTCCGGCAAGAGCACAGGTGCTCAAAGAGGCTTTTGAAGAGAGAATGAAACTTGCAAAGATCGTAGTCCTTGATACAGCGGGTGTAAGTTCTATGTATGCAAATGACGGCGGAGTGATCGTTGCAGTATAAACTAATTGTTTTCTTTTGCAGTAAAGTGTGCTATAATCAGAAAATACGAAATATTGATGCAAAGGAGATCTATCATGAGCCAGAAGAAAGTCGATGCTATAAGGCCAGAAAAGGACTGCATAACAAAACAGACAGAAAAGAAAAAGTACTTTTTGGACTGGAAATGTTTGCCTGGGCATTCATTTGTGTTGTGATTGTTGCATGGATTGGTTATTCTGCATATGTAAAAGTGACAGGAGCCAAAGAGAATGTGGTTCAGAATACAGTAATGGATACTACTGCACTTGACAATTACATTTCGAATCTGTCAACAGATGCATCCGATGGTACAGACAGCACTGATGCAGATACAGCGGAGGAAGAAGATACAACAGCTTCCACTGATACAGACAGTGAAGATGCTGATGCAGCAGACACAACCGCAGATGATTCTGAAACGGAAACCGCAGATAAATCTGAAGAAGCAGATGATACAAATGTAGCAGACGATAAAGCTGCAGAAACAGCAGATTCAACAACGGATGCAGACAGCGCAGATGCTAAATAGAAATTGAATCTCTGATGGATTCACAGAAGAAAAGCAATAAAAAATCCCCGGATAATCCGGGGATTTTTTTGAGGTTTAATCCGTATAGAAAAGTGCGGAATTCAATCCTCTCGCGTTAACAAAAATTATAAATTATAATTTTGTAACGTTTGCAGCCTGCATACCACGAGCACCTTCTGTTAAGTCGTATGTTACAGCCTGTCCTTCTTCAAGGGATTTGAATCCTTCACCATTGATAGCGGAGAAATGTACAAATACGTCTGCACCGTCTTCACCAGTGATAAATCCGTAACCTTTTTCTGCGTTGAACCATTTTACAGTTCCCTTGTTCATGTTGTTACCTCCATAAAAAATAAAAACAATAAGCAAAACATCGTCTATACGATGT
>ENA-OQCE01000766-OQCE01000766.1-human-gut-metagenome-genome-assembly--contig:-NODE-766-length-15201-cov-1.511012_pt1 | contig 15201 bp, 22 predicted proteins | sample MGYA00242495_ERZ504572 | MGnify/ENA primary metagenome ERZ504572 (study PRJEB26092, sample SAMD00036228) | human gut metagenome | host: Homo sapiens | study: EMG produced TPA metagenomics assembly of...
ACCCAGGCTTCGAAGCAGGCCATGAAAGACGTCCTCGATGATATCCAGTCCGGTGCCTTTGCCAAAGATTGGCTCCTCGAAAATAAAGCCGGCGGCCGCGCTCATTTCCTGGCGATGCGCCGTCAGCACGCAGAACATCCGCTCGAACAGGTCGGTGAAAAGCTCCGCGCTATGATGCCCTGGCTCCACAGCAACGATCAGAACGACTAATGTCTCCATGGCCCATAGGCCATGATCTTTATACCATGATAACGAGGTGAATAGAATGAACATGACCGGCGCACAAGCTGTCCTTGAATGCTTAAAGCGAGAAGGTGTAGACGTCGTATTCGGCTATCCCGGCGGGGCCGTCCTAAGCCTATACGACGAAGTGTATAAAGCGCAGTTCCCTCATATTTTGACGGGACACGAACAGGGTGCTGTTCACGCTGCCGACGGTTATGCTCGAGTGACCGGGCGGCCCGGCGTATGCTTTGCGACCTCAGGGCCTGGGGTCTGCAACATGGTCACGGGCATTGCAACGGCCAACATGGATCTATTCCCTTGGTTATCATCAGCGGTCAGGTAGCGACGCCGCTCATTGGCCGCGACTCCTTTCAAGAGGCCGATATTTCCGGCATTACGACGCCGATTACGAAGCACAACTATCTCGTAAAGGACGCGAAAGAACTGCCGCGGGTTTTAAAAGAAGCCTTCTACATTGCGTCCACAGGTCGGCCGGGACCGGTCCTGGTTGACATTGCCAAAGATGTATTCGATACGTCCTTTGACTTTGAATACCCGGAGGAGGTCCACCTCAGAGGTTACAAGGGCAATCCCGAAGGCTGCGAAGACGATGTAGCCCGTGCTGTTCAGGCCTTGGCTAAGGCCAAGCGGCCGGTACTCCTTACCGGCGGTGGTGTCGTCTTATCGGGAATGGCGGACACGCTGCGTTCCATTGTACAACAGCTGGGTGTACCGGTCGTCACGACGCTCATGGGGAAGGGCAGCATTCCCGACCAATGGGACTGCCACTTGGGCATGGTCGGCATGCACGGTTCCTATGCTGCCAATATGGCCGTTACCCAGTGTGACCTGCTCCTGGCCGTCGGCGCTCGTTTTGATGATCGCGTTACCGGTGACGCTGCCAACTTTGCGCCCCAGGCGAAAATCGTTCACTTCGACATCGACAAGGTTGAAATCAATAAAATCGTCCATGCCGATATCAGTGTCAACGCCGATCTTCGCTGGTCTCTGCCGCACCTCTGTGAGGGATTGAAATTCGATGGACAGGCACTCTATGAAAGATATGAGGATTGGCGGCACTCCGTTTTGGATATGAAGGCAGTGCATCCCTTTGCAACCCGTCATTTAGAGGGAACCATTTCTCCACAGTCACTTTTTGAAGCCCTTCAGGCTGTGACCGATGATGACACCGTCGTCGTTACCGACGTCGGCCAGCATCAAATGTGGTCGGCACAGTTCTTCAACTTGAACAAACCGCGGCACTTCATTACCTCCGGCGGCTTGGGAACCATGGGCTACGGCCTTCCGGCGGCCATGGGAGCGAAAATAGGCTGTCCTCAATCTACGGTCGTCCTCTTTACCGGCGACGGCAGCATCATGATGAACTGTCAGGAATTTGCTACCCTTCATAAGTACGGCGTCGACGTCAAGGTCGTCGTTCTCCACAATAACGTCCTCGGGATGGTCAATCAGTGGCAGCGCATGTTTTACAGCGGCCACTGTTCGCAGTCGGTCATTTCCGACAATCCTGATTTGACAGCCCTTTCTGGGGCGATGGGAGTTCCCGGACTTTCTGTCCGCAATCCGGAAAAACTGGATGATGCCGTAGCCTGGTTGTTCCATACCGAAGGACCGGCTCTACTTGATGTATTCATTCCACCTGATGAAAATGTCTATCCTATGGTTCCCGGAGGAAAACGATTGGACCAAATGGTACTGGGAGGTGTAGCCGAGTGACAAGACAACACCTGCTCTGCTCTGTGACAATAAGCCCGGCGTTTTTGACCACGTTGCCGGCCTCATCAGCCGCAGAGCCATCAATATCGAATGCATTAACGCCGGGTACACGGAAGAATCCGATGTGACCCGCATCAATATCGTCGTTTCCGTCGAAAATCGATGGGAACTCGATCAAGCCGTCAATCAACTGGCAAAACTCATCGACGTCATCAAGGTCGTAAACCTTGATGATGCCCCCTTTGTCAGTTACGAACTGGCCATGATCAAGATCCGGAGTCTGACACCCGAAATCCGGGAAGAGTTGACCAATATCGCAAATTTATTCAAGGCTAAGATCGTCGACGTCCAGCGAAATTCGCTGACTATGCGCATTACAGGCCGAGAAGACCGCATCGAGGCCCTGCTTGAAATGTTGAAAGACTATGAAATCATTGAAATTGCCCGGACGGGCCAGATTTCTCTCTCTCGAGGGGAACCTGCCGTGAAGGATATGTAATAGATAGCTGCCGAAGCCAATACGGCAGGAAGAGAGGATGGATACTATGCGCAGTGATGTTGTAAAAAAAGGGGTTACCCGAACGGCCCATCGGAGTTTGTTCCATGCCATGGGCTATAGCGATGAAGATTTGAAGAAGCCTTTAATCGGCATCTGCAACGCCTTTAATGAAATTATTCCGGGGCATGTTCACTTAGGTGAAATTGCCCAGGCCGTCAAACTCGGCGTAGCTTCTGCCGGCGGTACGCCCATCGAATTCCCGTCTATCGCGTCTGTGACGGCATTGCCATGGGCCATCGGGGCATGAGTTTTTCCCTTTCGAGTCGCGAATTGATTTGCGACTCCATTGAAGCCGTGGCGACGGCCCACGCCTTCGACGGCTTGGTCCTCATCCCAAACTGCGATAAAATCGTGCCGGCCATGCTCATGGCCGCTGGCAGACTGAACATCCCGACCGTCGTTGTCAGCGGCGGACCGATGTTGGCCGGACGCTATAAGGGACGGAACATCAGCGTCAGCACGATGTTCGAAGCGGCCGGTAAGGTCGAATCGGGCCAGATGACGGCTGATGAAATGCACGAAATGGAATTTCATGCCTGCCCGGCTGCGGCTCCTGTTCCGGCTTATTTACGGCCAATACCATGAACTGCATGACTGAAGTCTTAGGCATGGGCCTTCCCGGCAACGGCACGATTCCGGCTGCCTATACGGGACTTCGCCGCATGTTGGCGAAAAAAGCCGGCGAAGTCGTCCTGGACCTCGTTCGCCGCGACGTAAAGCCGCGGGATATCATGACCCTCGAAGCCTTTGAAAATGCCATTGCCGTCGATATGGCTATCGGCGGTTCGACCAATACGGCCCTGCACCTGCCGGCCATTGCTCATGAAGCGGGAGTAGAAACTGTCCCTCGATGAATTCGATGTCCACTCAGCCGCAAGGCTGCTTATATCTGCAAGATGAGCCCCGGCGGGACCTATCATATGCAGGACCTCGATGAAGCCGGCGGCATCTGTGCCGTCATGAAGGAAGTCTCCAAGTTGGGCCTCATCCATCCGGAAGCAAAGACCATTACCGGCACCGTCGGCGACCGCATCAAAGATGCAGAAGTCCTCAATCGGGATGTCATCCATTCCGTCGATAATGCCTATATGAATAAAGGCGGTATCGCCGTCCTTAAAGGAAATTTAGCGCCCCTCGGCTCGGTCATCAAGGAAAGCGCTGTCGACGAAGACCTATTGGTCTATGAAGGGACGGCCAAGTGCTACGATGCCGAAGAAGATGCCATCGAAGCGATTATCCGCGGCGATATTAAAGAAGGGCACGTCGTCGTTATCCGCTATGAAGGACCGAAAGGCGGACCGGGCATGCGTGAAATGCTCAATCCGACGGCGGTTATCACTGGCATGGGACTAAAAGTCGCCCTTCTGACCGACGGCCGCTTCAGCGGTGCCAGCCGCGGGGCCTGCATCGGCCATATTTCACCGGAAGCCATGGAAGGCGGGCCACTGGCCTTAGTCCACGACGGTGATACCATCTCCATCGACATTCCGAATCGTAAACTGGAATTAAAAGTCAGCGATGAAGAATTGAAGAAGCGCCGGGCGGCATGGAAGCAGCCGGAACCAAAGGTCAAGACGGGCTACCTGTCACGGTACGCCAAATTAGTTACGTCGGCCAATACCGGCGCCGTCATGCAATAAAGATAACTCCTGCTTCCTTCCCTTTCGCCGATGTGGCGGAAGGGGTGTCGGGGCAGGAGTTTTATTTTCTATATAAACAAAGCGTTATGAAAAGAGGCTTGCTATGAAACAGGTTTGTGCTCTCATCGGTAAATTTTTTGGCGTCATCGCATCATCTTTCTCATCATCGGTCTTACGATGCCGACGAGTTTTTCTTGGGTCTTAGGAAACGTCGGCGGTATTTCCGTCTTATCGGTCCTCTTGGGCATCATCATGTTTGGCATGGGTATGACCATGAGTGCCCATGACTTTGTCCTCGTTTTGAAACAGCCTAAGGACGTCTTTTTCGGCGTCTGCGCCCAGTATTTTGTCATGCCTTTTCTGGCTTTCCTCCTGTCGACGGTATTTCGCCTGGATCCGGCTCTGACCGTCGGCGTCGTCTTGGTCGGGACCTGCCCTGGCGGCACGTCGTCCAATGTCATCACCTTCATGAGTAAGGGCGACGTTCCCTTGTCGGTCACGATTACCAGTATTTCGACCCTCTTGTCGCCGATTATGACGCCCCTTTTGACGTACCTCATCATCGGTCAGCGCATTTCCTTCAATCCGGTCAGCATGTTCTTATCCATCGTACAGATCGTCATCGTCCCCATTGCCTTGGGGCTCTTGGTCAAACGCTTCCTTCCGAAACTGGCTCAAGGGGCGCTCGATTACCTGCCGGCTGTATCGGCCATGGCCATTTCCTTCCTCATTGCCGGCATCATCGGTGCCAGCCGCGATTCTATCCTCAACAGTTCCGGCCTCATCTTGTTAGTCGTCATCTTGCATAACTGCCTGGGCTACGCCTTGGCTTCTTTATCGGCCACCTCTGCGGCATGAGCTGGAAGAAGATGGTTGCTGTATCCATTGAAGTTGGTATGCAGAATTCGGGCCTTGCTACGGGCCTTGCCAAAACTCATTTTGCAGCCCTTCCCATGGCCGGCGTCCCCGGTGCCATTTTCAGCGCTTGGCACAATATTTCTGGAGCGGGGCTTGCCTATCTCTATGTCAATTATCTGAACAAGCGCTTTGACAGCGAATACGAAGGGTAGAAAGTCCGTCGGCAAGGACTTCTTTGTCGACTGCTCATAAGTAGGTTGATAGCGACGATTCGTATTATAAAAAAGGTGTTGCTTTATGTGCGGCAGCACCTTTTTTTTGCTATAATAAACACAGTCAATGAGTCAGGAGGCAGAACTATGATCGGTATTATTGTCAATGCAGTGACTTCGTCCTTGGCAGCGCTTCTCGGGGTCGGCTGAATAATCGGATTTCTGAACGATTTACGACGGCCATTTTAGGCGTCATTGCCCTGGGTCTGTCCGCCATGGGGATTCAAGGCGCGGTTCAAAGTCAAAATTTGCTCCTCGTCTTGGCCAGCATGGTCATCGGCACCCTCATTGGAACGGCTATCGGCATCGAAGACCGGATGAATCAATTCGGTGAATTTCTGAAAAAGCATTTGAGCCGCGGTGATGATTCTAAATTTGTCAAAGGATTTGTGACTTATCGATGATGGAAACTATCGGCGCCATGGCTATTATCGGCCCCATTCAGGCGGCTTTGGGGAGCAATGACTTGCTCTATTTTAAAAGCGCCATTGACTCTGTGTCGTCCTTTATCTTCGGTGCTATACGGGATTGGCGTTGTCCCCGTCGGCATCGTCCTTTTTTTCTACGAAACGGTGTTCTACGTCCTGGCTACCTTTTTTATGCCCTTGATGACAACCGACGTCGTTCGCGAACTCAACGCGTCGGCTGTCTCATGATCCTGGCTATCGCCTCAACATGCTTCAAATGACGAAATTCAAGGTTGCCGATTTCTTGCCGGCCTTATTTATCCCCATCATTTACTATAACTTTTTAATATAATATTTTTGGGCAGAGATTGGGCTACCGATTTCTGCCTTTTTTCAAAAAAGGAGGACTTGCGTTATGAACTTACAGGATGTTATCGACCAGCTGCGTCGCGATGAACGAAATAAAGACTATACGGAACGAGGCATTGGGCCTATTTTTCAGATTCATGAAGAAGCTAAGATCTTGATTATCGGCCAGGCTCCAGGCCGAAAGGTCGAGGAATCGGGCATTCCCTTTCATGACAAGTCCGGTGAAACCTTGATGGATTGGATGGGCATCGACGCGTCTGTTTTCTACTCGAAGGCTGTTTCTATCATGCCCATGGATTTTTACTACCCCGGTAAGGCCAAGACCGGCGATAAACCGCCGCGCAAATTCATTGCCACCGAATACCATCCGGATATCCTAGCCCTCATGCCCGATGTGTCTCTGACGATACTGATTGGGAAATATGCCATGGATTATTATTTGAAGGGGCGGAAGGGGCGCAATCTGACTGAAACGGTGCATAATTTTGCGGCTTATTTACCCGATTATTTCCCTATCGTCCATCCCAGTCCTCTCAATTTCCGCTGGCAGGCGCCAATCCCTGGTTTAAAGCCGACGTCGTTCCGGTGCTGCAGCAAAAGATTGCCCAGATTCTGGCGTAAAGAAGAATTTCTCTAGTAAAACGTTATAATAGATAAGAATTACATTTTGTAAAACTTAACTTAGATATATAACATGAAAAAAATACTTAATAATCTATTGACGACTGGCGAGAAGGGCTGTATAATTACAACAACAAATACAGAACAGTGTTGAATGGAAAAAGTAGTGTCAGGGACGCCATGACAGAGACCTGCTGAAAGCTGAGAGGCAGGATGGCCAATCGACATGAAACATCATCCAGGAGCTGCTGCCCGAACGCAGATTTGCTAGTAGACGCAGCCGGCAGGCAACCGTTATCCAGCCAGGCATTAGAAGGGGAACCCCGGAGATGCTGGAAAAGTGGTCGTTATGACAATAAGAGTGGTACCGCAGAGTGAAGGCTTTGTCTCTTTATGAGAGGCAAAGCCTTTTTTTTGCTCCATCAAAACCGTTTGCGTATTTGTATATTATTCAGTGAGATTTGAAAGGATGTGCCTTACTATGATGGATTTCATCGGAAAGTTAAGCGGTTTTGTGGGAAAGAATTTGACGTACATCGTCCTCGTCGTCGTGGTGGCAGCTTATTTCATGCCGGACGCCTTTTTATGGGCCGTGCCTCATACGGTTCTCTTGTTGGGAATCATCATGTTCGGTATGGGCATGACGCTTCACGCCAGCGACTTTAAATTGGTCGTCCAGCGGCCGAAGGAAGTTCTCGTCGGCTGTGCCGCTCATTACACCATCATGCCTCTCCTGGCCTATGGTCTGGTCCTGGCTTTTGAAATGCCGCCGGAAATGGCCGTCGGCATGATTCTCCTCGGTTCCTGCCCGAGTGGTACGGCGTCGAATGTCATGGGCTTCTTAGCAAAGGCCGACGTTCCCTTGTCGGTTTCGATTACAACCTGCTCGACACTCTTGGCGCCGATCATGATGCCCTTTATCGTCTGGGGCTTGGCCGGACAGTGGTTGAAGTATCCTTTACGGCCATGGCCATGACGGTTATGAAAGTCATCTTGGTTCCTCTGGTTTTGGGCCTCTTAGCACATCGACTCATGGGAGAAAAACACGTCGTCTCTCTGTCGAAGATCTTGGTCCTCGTTTCCGCCTTTGGCGTTTTAGTTATCCTCGGCGGTGTCATTGCCGTCAACGGGGCTAAGATTCTGGATATGGGTGTCTTCGTCATCGTCATGGTCCTCCTTCACAACCTCGGTGGTTTCCTCCTGGGATATGTCGTTACGGGTCTGCTCGGACTTGGAAAAAGCAGCAGCATTCGGTTACCCTTGAAGTTGGGATGCAGAACGATGCCCTGGCTATTTCCCTGGTATCGGTATTCTTTGCCCCGGCAGTCGCGATTCCGGCTGCGTCGGAGCCCTTGTCCATCAGGTAACGGGATCCATCTTAGCCGGTGTCTTTGCTCGTCATATGGAAGCTCGCGAAAAGAAAAACAGCGAAGCGAAACTTCAGGCTCAAGCTGTCGTCGATATGGTTCCGGGCAATCACTAAATTGAATCAGCGTAACGACTACACTAAAAAGCACCATTCCGTTAAAGGGATGGTGCTTTACTGTATAAAAAATGGTAAGGCGAAAAGAGCTTTTGTATCTTCCCGTCTTTCTTAAATGGACTGGGGGAAGGTATTGGTCAGGATTTTAGCGCCGCCGTCCGTCGTTTTTTGTCTGCAGGCCCGGAATGGTGCTGCTCGTCGTTTCGATATCAGTCGGGATTCGTTTATACGGGAGCTTCTGTAAGGATGCGGGCCATGGCGGATAGAGGACGTCGTCAGGATTGTTTAAAATCGACGTCGATTCGATGTCGCGGCCGCTGTCGGAATAGCTGCTCATCCGGTCGGTCCGCTTGTCGTAGGCGTAGACCGTCAGGCGATAGCGGTATTCGGTATACATTTCACTGTCGGCGCGAAGGCGGTAGCCGCTCATGAACTGGCGCCATACCAGGTCTGGACGACTGGAACCAGGACGACATCGGCCTTATACTGCGAGGCCAGCCTTCGCAGGTTTTCTTCGGTCACGTCCGACGGAGATAAGATAGCCGGGGTGTCGATGCGGTTCCAATAGGGGATGCGGAAAGGCTGTACCAGGCTCGTTTCATATATCGGGCCGCGTAATTGTCCTGCGTCGTATCAGCGATGACGACGGTGCGCATGTTGTCGAAGCGAACACTGTCAGCGCTGACGGCGATGGCTGAGAGCAGGAAGAAGAGGAGCAGAAGGACGATTTTTTTCATGGAGATCACCTCCCGTTACATTAGAAATTGCCGTTATCGTTTAAAAGGGGACGCGTATCGTCGGCCAGAGGGATATACTGTTCCAGGGCAGCCAGCATCTTTTCCTTGTCCATGGGCAGGGTGCCGCCGACGGGGAAGAGGTTTGATACGTGATTACTGCGGAAGATGCAGGGGCTGGTCATATCCGTATGGCGCAGGATCATGTCCAGTTCCTTGAGGAATCCCCGCGCCGTCAAGGGCGTGAATTTGCCTTTTACGACATCGTCGTAGAGGGGGACTTCATGGGGAATGATGAGGGACAGGGCACTGAGCATGGTCGGATTGATGGCCGAGACGACGTGAGCCGTGTGGAGGGCATGTTCTACCGTCCGTTCCTGGCCGCCGAGGCCGAGGAGAATCATCGTCGACAGTTTCATACCGGCGGCGAGGGCTTTTTTGCCCGCTTCGATGGTAAGGTCGGCTGTCGTCCCCTTGTCGACGTAGGTCAGGACGTCGTCGTCGCCACTTTCAATACCCATGTAGACGATGGCCAGGCCTGCTTCGCGGAGTCGCTTTAATTCTTCCGGCGTCTTGCGGATCAAGTCGGCCGGCGTGGCATAGGCGCCGATACGGGTGAGCTTCGGGAATTTTTCGTAGCATTTTTCCATGATGGCGATCAAGGTGTCGGTCGGAAGGACCAGGGCATCGCCGTCAGCCAGGAAGATGCGGCGGATAAAAGGCAAGGCTTCGGCACCGCGTTCGATGATTCCTTCGATTTCTTCGAGGGGGCGGATGCGGAATTTCGAGGCTTTATACATATTGCAAAAACGGCAAGTATTATGAGAACAGCCGATGGTTACGCGCAGGATAAAGCTGCGGGCTTCACTGGGCGGGCGAAAAACGAGCCGCCGGCATCGTCAATGATCATAAGAATCACACCTTTCAATAAAGCGTATATAGGATACTCAGATATACTCTATTATACACGAAAAATACGCATTACGAAACAGATTATGCTGGCGTTTTTTCTGAAGGATGATGATGAATACCGTGGCGATGATACAGGCATAGCGACGAGTTCGACGGGATGGAAGGTCGTTCCCAGGACGATGGCTGACGTTACCGAGGCGATGACCGGTTCCAGTGTTCCGATCAAGGTCGCTTTCATGGGGCCGATTTCGCTGATGCCGGTAACGAAGGCCGTAAAGGAAATGGCTGTTCCGACGATGACGATGAAGCTACGGCCATCCAGCCCATCATATCGAGGGTCGGCCAGTTCGTCCACACCTGTGTCGACAGGCCTAAGACGATGCTCCGATGATCATGCCCAGGCCGTTGGTAATGAGGCGCCCAGTGGGCAGCCAGTCCTTGGATAATACCGGGTAGTCACGCAGGAGACGCGCCGATCAGGCCCCAGGCAAGGCCCAGGGAGAGAGGACCATCGTCGACGGATTGCCCTGTGTCGCCGCCAGGTAGACGCCGCCAAAGGCCAGGATGACCGAGATAATTTCCCTCGTCGTTGGCTGCTTGCGAAAGCGCACGGCCAGATACAGCGACATGAAGACGACACATAGCGTCTGCAATACCGTCGCCGTGCCGGCGTTAGAATTTTTTATGGACGATAAATAGGCAAATTGGCTTAGGATGAGGCCGAAGATGGAAAAAATAATTAAGTGCCGCAGACTGATCGGGTCGTGCAGCATTTGGCGGATTAAATGGCTTTTTTTCGGGATGACCATCAGTGTCAGGAGCAAGCTGCCAGGCTCATTCGAATCGTGGCTACCCACGATGGCTCAACGGGATAATTGGAGAGCAAGAATTGACTGACGACGCCATTGATACCCCACGTCGTCGCTCCGATGACACAAGCCATGATGCCGTGCTGTGTTTTTGTCATGCTAAAACCTCCTCTGCCTGCGATGTACATTGTCATTTTAGTATACACGAGTGATTGGTCGCTAGCAAGAGGAGGTCGGTTATCGGTGTGTTTCTTTATATTGGGTGAGGCTCATGTTGGTCCATTTATGAAAGGCCCGCTGAAAGGTGCTGACATCCTGATACCCCAGAAGGTAGGTCATGTCGGCAAGGGTGAGCGACGGGTCGCGCAGATACTGTTTTGCCAGGAGAAAGCGGGTATGATCCAGCTCTTTTTGGAAGGTCGTCCCTTCATTGGAAAGAAAGCGCTGGAGCGATCGCCGGCTCAGTCCAAGCTTTTGGGCTACCAAGTCGATGGAGGCCGTTCCGCCCGGCAAAAGGTCGATGAGGGCGCTGCGGACGCGGACTTGAAAACTGTCTTCCAAGGTCATTTCGGAAAGGCGGCGCTTCAGTTCAGGCTCAAAATATTCCCACATGGCATCGTTGCGCTGATGAAGGGGATTTCTAAATCGACCGGGCGAAAGATGATGCTGTTGGCGGTACCTTTCTTGACGGCGATGCCGGCAAATTTTTCGAAAGCCTGGCCGGGAGGGGGGACTTCCAGTATCAGGGATACGGGTCGGATGTCGGTTTTGGTGGCCCTTCTCAAGAGACTCAAGATGAAGACGAACTCTGTCTCCGCCAGGAACGGCGGCATTTTCCGCGGATCGGTCGGCATGGAAATGGTCAGCTGAAGGCCGGCATCGGTTTCGGTGATTTCAAAGAGAAGAGGCAGATGAGCCGTTTATATTTTACCAGGCGATGGAGAAATTCTCTGCCGTCGGGACTGGAATAGGCTGCAAAAATGGGAGGCGAGAACATTTCTATTTTATCAGAAGATCCGATGGCAATGGGCAGTTCGTCGTCTTCTATCTGGCCGGCAATGGCTTCCATGAAATCATGATAGCCCGCCGTAGTCATGGACGGAGACGGATGGGCAAACAAATCTTCCGGCTGGTGCGCCCGGCGCAGGGCGCGCCGACGTCGATGCCGTGCTTACTCAACAGTTCCCGATATTGACCGCTCAATAAGAATTTATCATTCATCATTATTTTCCTAACTTGGCGGTATAAAATTCATCCAGTTTATTGACGGCGGCATCGACGTATTCCGTCTTATAGTACATTTCGATATGCGTGGCGTCGGCGACCCAATAGAGTTCCTTTTCCGGTCCTGCTTTTTCAAAAGCTTCTTCTGAAAAATAGCGGGTCTGGGCTTCCGTGCCTGCAATGAGGAGCAGCGGCCGCGGGGACAGGGCGTCGACGTGACTCAAGGCGGTGAAATCTAAGATGCGTGAAGCCCGGGACAGGACGAACTGACTCGGTGCGTTGGGATGGCTGCCGGAGAATTCCGGTAATATTCATAACCTTCGCGATAATCTTTGGGCATGGAGGCTGCGTTTTCAGCCGTTCTGGGGACAAAGGGACTGTAGACGACGGTTTCACCCCTGGCTTCTTTTGTCCGCTGTTCGGCAATTTGCTGCCGGAAGGCTGCCTTCATGTCTTCCGTCTGTGTGCGCTGGAGACCGTTTTGGAAGAGGTCGCCCAAATCGGCCATGCTCACCGTGGCGATGGCTTTGAAGCGGATGTCGGTCTGGGCCGCATGGATGGCGTAGCGCCGGAGGCGCAGATTCCCAGGACACCGATGGTATCGGGGTTGACGTCAGATCGGGATAAGAGATAGTCCAAGGCGCAGCGAAAGTCTTCGACACGGGCTGCCGGGTCTTCCAAGTAACGGGGCGAGCCGCCGCTTTCGCCCTGATAGGCAGCGTCGAAAGTCAGTGTCAGGAAGCCGAGTTCGGCCAATTTTACGGCATAGACACCGGCTGTCTGTTCTTTGACGCCTCCCGTCGGATGGCCGATGACGATGGCCGTATAGCCGGCAGCGGGCTTTTCCTTATTGGGATCGAGGTAGACGTTGGCGGCGATGGGGATGGAATCGTGGAGAAACGTCGTGTGGCTTACGTTGACGTGGCTGTTGTCAAGGACTTCATCATAGTAATACATCAGGATACCTTCTTTCTGTTTTTAATAAAGGAAAATTTATGTTGACTGCTGCATATTATAAATCTGTTTCATGATCAGCTTTTTGGGCAGGAAGGGCAGGAGCTTGAACGAGAGTTTTTGGATGAAATTCAACTTTTCGATGAGCTCCATCTGTCCCCGCAGCATGGCCGCATAGGTCGGCTCTGCGATTTCACGTGGAGAAAATACCATCTGTTTGGCAAGACTGGTATTCTGCAGGCCTGAGGCGGCGGCAAATCCAGTGTCCATGCCGCCCGGCATCAGGAGGGTCATGGTGACGCCGCTTCCTTGGATTTCCTGCCAGATGGCATTGCTTAAGGAGGTGACGTAGGCCTTCGAGGCGTAGTAGACGGCCTGCAGGGGGCCGGGCATCAGGGCAGCCGTTGAAGATACGTTGAGGATGCGCCCTGATTTACGCTTTAAAAAGTCGGGCAGGAAGAGTTTTGTCATTTTCGTCAAGGAGATGATATTGACGGCAATGAGGTTCATGTCGATTTCCATCGAGCGTTCTGCAAAAGCGCTTGGCCGCCGAGACCGGCATTGTTGATAAGATAATCTACCTGAAGGCCTTTGGCCTGGACTTCGGCATAAATTTCTTCCGGTGCCGTCTCTTTCGACAAGTCTTTTGAGATGATATATACGGTGGTACCGTATGTATCTTGAAGTTCACGGGCCAGTGCTTCGAGCAAGTCCTGCCTGCGGGCGACGAGGATGAGACTGCCGCCGCGCCGGGCATGGATGTAGGCCAGTTCTTTGCCAAGCCGCTCGAGGTGCCGGTGATGAGCGCTAGTTTTCCTCTTTAGTCTTGGCTTTTCATATCGGTTGTCATGTAGATCCCTCCTGACTGTTTTTCGATGGGTGTGTTTTACAGCCTTATTGTACCCGGAAATAGACGCCATGAACATATCTTTTTACGCCAATAAGACAACAAATCGCGCCAAGTGAATGATAAAAAATGACCTCGCAGTCTGATCCGATACCGTATTCATGAAGATAGGCATCGGGTGTGATTTGCGAGGTCGTTTCTCTTATTACTTTTTACCGTTCTTACCGTGTTTCTTTTCGAAGGCAATCATATGGGCTTCTTCGTCGGAATGGCCGTCGGCTTTGGCCTTTTCGATGAGGGCTACCATTTCTTCATACGCTTCGGGGATAACCTTGGTCAAATGATTTACCGTGTCATCCCAGTTTTCGAGGAGAATATGGCCTAAGTTGCTGTCGGTGTAGCGGACGTGTTTTTCTAACATCGCCTTGACGGCTTCTTTTTCGGCTTCATCGGTGAGGGTTTCCAATTTTACTAAATCGGTGTTGCATTTTTTCGGGTCTAAGTCGTAGATATAGGCGATACCGCCGGACATACCGGCTGCAAAGTTGTGTCCTGTTTTGCCGAGGATGAGGATCCGACCGCCGGTCATGTATTCACAGCCGTGATTGCCGACGCCTTCGACGACGGCATCGATGCCGCTGTTGCGGACGCAGAACCGTTCACCTGCCGTGCCGTTGATATAGCTTCGCCACTGGTAGCGCCATAGAAGCGACGTTGCCGATGATGATGTTGTCTTCGGCGGGGAAGACCGATTCCCGCGGCGGCGAGACGATGATCTTACCGCCAGAGAGGCCTTTACCCAAATAGTCGTTCGCATCGCCTTCAAGGGACAAGGTCAGCCCGTGGGGAATGAAGGCGCCGAAGCTTTGTCCGGCAGAGCCGACGAAGGATAAGGCAATCGTGTCTTCCGGAAGGCCTTTTTCGCCGTAGCTTTGGTGATTTCACTGCCGAGGATGGTCCTGTGACGCGGTCGGTGTTTTGAATGCGCAGGCGGGCCCGGATATGCTTCTGCTGTTCCAAGGCTGGCCGGCACATGCGGACCAGTTTGGACATATCGAGGGTCGTATTGATCTGATGGTCTTGGGGAGTCGTGAAGTGATGGCCGACGGAGACGTCCGTATAAGGTCGGTATAAGAGATTTTTCAGATTAACCGTCTTGGCCTTCCAATGACCGACGTGGTCCTTCTGTTTTAAGCAGTCGTAACGGCCAATCATTTCTTCGACGGTGTGGAATCCCAGGCGGGCCATGATTTCTCGAAGGTCTTCGGCGACGAAATGCATGAAGTTGATGATGTATTCCGGTTTGCCCTTGAAGCGCTTGCGCAGTTTTTCATCCTGGGTGCAGACGCCGTAAGGGCAGGTGTTGAGATGGCAGACACGCAGCATGTGGCAGCCGATAGCAAGGAGGGGAGCCGTACCGAAGCCGAATCGTTCAGCGCCGAATAAGGCGGCAATGGCGACGTCGCGGCCGGTGAGGAGCTTGCCGTCGACTTCCAAGGTGACCCGGTCGCGCAGGCTGTTGAGGAGAAGTGTCTGTTGGACTTCGGAAA
>ENA-OQCE01000767-OQCE01000767.1-human-gut-metagenome-genome-assembly--contig:-NODE-767-length-15178-cov-2.409940_pt1 | contig 15178 bp, 21 predicted proteins | sample MGYA00242495_ERZ504572 | MGnify/ENA primary metagenome ERZ504572 (study PRJEB26092, sample SAMD00036228) | human gut metagenome | host: Homo sapiens | study: EMG produced TPA metagenomics assembly of...
CTGTACTACCTGCGCGCTCTTACCGGTAAGAAAGCAAGAATCAAAGAAAAAAAGAGTTAACGGTTAATTCCAGACTCCTATTTCGAAATAAAAAAGGGAAGTTGACAATGTCAGTTTCCCTTTTTTAGTAATATACACAGTATGCATACACCATGCAATACTCTACTCCTACGACCTCATTCCAAACACTGTAAGCCTGCGCTCCTTTCCTTTCACATAAGCCTTTCTTCTTGCTGATACGTTAGTTTATCAGCGCCCAACGGCCGTAAGGCGCTCTGCTAACGACCGTCAACAAAGCGCTTTATGGCCGTTAGACGAGCGCCTCACGGCCGTTAAACAGCTGTCATAGGCATAGCTTTTCCATACTGAATACCTATCTTATCCATACCGAATGCCTGGCTTCCACCTATTATCGCACGGGCTTTTACAAAGTTAATACCGTGTTTGCAGGAAACCAATAGCTTGTTTACACGATATTGGCAAATTGCTCCATATCCTATTAATTTATTGTACTACAATATATTAATAGATTATTTGGTGTAAATTTAAGGTGGAAGCAACTTTTGCTTCCACCTTTTCAAGTTGCTTCCACAGCATCCGCAACCCCGATGAATAAAGGGATACAGAGAATGGGTGGAAGTGTGGAAGCAACTTGTGACATAACTTTATTGCTGAGGAATATGTGCCACTAAAGAAAAAAGGTGTGTCGAAACTCTCCTAAACTAAAAATCACCCTCGCCACAGGTAGTTGTAGCGAGGGTGATTTCGAGAAAAGGGGAGTTTTGACACATCCCCCTCCTTTATCAGTTTCCCTGATATCGATTACTTGGTATCTCTCAGCTCCCAGCCCAATGCACTGGCACCCAGCACAGCGGCATCAGAGTCCTTCAACTCGGAAGCCAGCAACTTAGTCTTGCCTTTGTAGATATTCAATACATTGTCATCAATGGCTTTCTGGATAGCTTGAAGATATAGTCGCCCGCTTTTGCCAGACCACCGAACAGTACGATAGCTTCCGGGCTGGAGAAAGCAATGAAATCGGCCAAAGCCTCACCCAAGATAGTTCCGGTAAACTCAAAAATGTCTTGAGCAATCTTGTCGCCCTTCACAGCTGCATCATACACATCCTTGGAAGTAATGTTTTCTGCTGGAATGTCGCGCAACAAGCTTGGCTCGGTACTCTTGGTCAGGAACTCACGGGCAGAACGTGCCACACCCGTAGCCGAGCAGTAAGTTTCCAGACAACCGTGACGTCCGCATCCGCAGAGACGACCGTTTTCACGACGGATAATAGTATGTCCCAACTCTCCGGCAAAACCGTCATGGCCATATACCATCTGACCGTTAATAACGATACCGCTACCTACACCGGTGCCCAGCGTAATCATGATAAAGTCTTTCATACCGCGAGCCGCACCGTAAGTCATTTCACCGATACCGGCAGCATTGGCGTCGTTTGTCAAAGCGGTAGGAATACCCAAACGCTCCTCAAACATGGCAGCCAAAGGAATTACGCCCTTCCAAGGAAGATTCGGGGCAAACTCAATGGTACCGCTGTAATAGTTTCCGTTAGGAGCGCCGATACCGATACCTTTTATCTTGTCTACACCGCCATTGGCAATAATGAGCGGCAACAGATTCTTGCAAACTTCGTCTACATAATCATTGACGTCTTCATAAGCTCCGGTTTTGATGGAACTGCTTGCAATAATAGTTCCGCGTGCGTCTACAATACCAAAGACGGTGTTCGTTCCGCCTATGTCAATGCCCACTACATAGGGCTTTTCCATGTTTGAATTCATGATACTACGTTTGTTTAAAGGGTTAGTTAATCATATTCATGGTTACAAAAATCACAAAGAAAAACGACACTGCAAAATCTTTTTTTAAAAAAGTTTGCAACTTTTGCAACTTTTCGTAGCATAGCTGCGTCTAATAGTGAAAATTAATAAGAGTAAAGCAAAAAAACAGGGAAAACAGTGATACAACTAAAAGACATTAACAAGACCTATTACAACGGAGCACCACTGCACGTGCTCAAAGGCATCAACCTCGACATTCAGAAGGGTGAATTTGTTTCCATCATGGGCTCATCGGGTTCGGGAAAGTCCACTTTACTCAATATACTGGGCATTCTGGATAATTATGACACCGGAGAATACTATCTGAACGGTACTCTTATCAAAAATCTCAGCGAGACGAAGGCTGCCGAGTACCGCAACCGCATGATTGGCTTCATCTTCCAGTCCTTCAATCTGATTTCATTCAAGAACGCAGTAGAAAATGTGGCACTTCCCCTCTTTTATCAAGGAGTGAGCCGACGGAAACGCAATGCGATGGCATTGGAGTACCTCGACCGCCTGGGCTTAAAAGACTGGGCACACCACATGCCCAACGAAATGTCCGGCGGACAGAAACAGCGTGTAGCCATCGCCCGCGCCCTCATCACCCAGCCGCAGATTATCCTTGCCGACGAACCTACCGGCGCGCTCGACAGCAAGACTTCCGTAGAGGTGATGCAGATTCTGAAGGAACTGCACGATACGGGCATGACCATCGTAGTCGTGACCCACGAAAGCGGCGTTGCCAACCAGACGGACAAGATTATCCACATCAAAGACGGCGTCATAGGCAGCATCGAAACAAACTTGAATCACGATGCAAGCCCGTTCGGAAAAGACGGGTTCATGAAATAATGAAGGAAGAGCCCTCTTTCCCTTCTTTCTTTAATTTTTAATTCTTAATCTTTAATTATCAATGATAGACCTTTGGCAAGAAATATACGGAACCATCAAACGTAACAAGCTGCGTACGTTCCTGACGGGCTTTGCCGTAGCATGGGGCATCTTCATGCTCATCGTATTGCTCGGAGCCGGGAACGGCATCATACATGCTTTCGAACAGAATGCGTCGGAACGTGCCTTGAACTCCATCCGCATTTTTCCCGGCTGGACTACCAAATCATACGACGGTCTGAAGGAAGGACGTTTCATCCAACTGGACAATCGGGACATGGACGACACGGAAAAGCAATTTACAGAAAATGTCATTAGTGCCGGTGCCACAGTACGCCAGAGCAATGTAAACGTCAGTTTTGGACAAGAATATATCAATATCTCCCTGCTGGGCGTATACCCTAACTACACAGAAGTGGAAACCGTGAAGACGGCAGACGGACGTTTCATCAACCACAGCGATCTGAAAGACCGGCGTAAAGTAATCATCCTCCATAAGAAATCCGCAGATATCCTCTTCGGCAAAACACATACCGAACCTATCGGACAATTTGTCAATGCAGGTGGAGTGGCCTATCAGGTAGTGGGGCTCTACAATGACCAGGGAGACCGCGAGGCAAACGAGGCCTACATTCCTTTCTCCACCTTACAGACCATCTACAATAAAGGAGACAAGTTGAATAACATCATCTTCACGACCAAGAACCTGAGCAGTATAGAAAGCAATGAGGCCTTTGAAAAAGAATACCGTAAAGCCATTGCCACCAACCATCGCTTCGACCCTACCGACGACAGCGCCATCTGGATATGGAACCGTTTCACCAACTATCTGCAAGCCCAAAACGCAATGGGTATTCTACGCACCGCCATCTGGGTTATCGGTATCTTTACCTTGTTGAGCGGTATTGTCGGTGTATCGAATATCATGCTGATTACCGTTAAAGAACGTACCCGTGAATTCGGTATCCGCAAGGCACTGGGAGCAAAGCCCTTCTCCATCCTTTGGCTGATTATTGTGGAAAGCGTGACTATCACTACGCTATTCGGTTATATCGGTATGGTGGCAGGCATCGGGGTGACGGAATGGATGAACTCTGCTTTCGGTAACCAGACGATGGATGCGGCATGTTCCAGCAGACCATGTTCTCCGATCCCACCGTAGACCTCAGCATTGCCGTCCAAGCCACACTGACCCTCATCATAGCAGGTACACTTGCCGGATTCTTCCCGGCAAAGAAAGCCGTGAGTATCAGTCCTATCGAAGCACTTAGAGCAGATTAAAGATTATGAAAATAGACATAGATACATGTGAGGAAATCCTCATCACAATAACAAGAAACAAGACAAGAAGCCTGCTGACTGCATTCGGTGTATTCTGGGGCATCTTTATGCTGGTAGCACTCATCGGTGGCGGACAAGGCATGCAGGAAGAACTGAAATCCCAGTTCGAAGGATTTGCGACCAACTCGGGCTTTATCGCCGCACAAAAGACAAGCGAAGCCTACAAGGGATTCCGCAAGGGACGCTGGTGGGACTTGGAGATGGAAGATGTGGACCGTGTGCGCAGTGTGGACGGCATCGCACTCGCCACGCCTTCATTTGCCTTTGGGGACAGACCGCTGTCTATGGAGAAAACAAATATGAATGTAGTGTAAAGGGGCTGTACCCGGAGTATGAGCAGATAGAACATCAGGAAATGACTTACGGCCGTTTTATCAACGACGTCGACATCAAAGAGTCACGTAAAGTGTGTGTTATCGGCAAACGTGTATACGAAAGTCTCTTTAAACCGGGAGAAGACCCCTGCGGCAAATACGTTCGGGTGAACGGAATCTATTACCGGATTATCGGAATGTGTTCATCCGAAGGCAATGTCAACATACAAGGACAAGCCTCCGAAGCCATTGTATTGCCTTTCTCCACCATGCAGCAGACCTACAACCTCGGAAAGAAACTGGATGTGGTATGTTTCATCATGAAACCGGGAATAAAAGTAAAAGACGTACAGCCCGAAGTGGAACGCCTCGTAAAAGCAGCGCATTACATTGCTCCCGATGACAAACAAGCCGTCATGTTCCTGAATGCGGAAGCTATGTTCTCTATGATGGACAACCTGATGACCGGAGTACACTTTCTTATTTGGATGGTAGGTCTGGGTACATTGTTCGCCGGAGCCATCGGCGTATCGAATATCATGATGGTAACCGTCAAGGAGCGTACTACGGAAATAGGCATACGGCGTGCCATCGGTGCCCGTCCTAAAGACATCCTGCAACAAATTCTTTCGGAAAGCATGGTACTGACCACTATAGCGGGTATGGCAGGCATTTCTTTTGCCGTATTTGTACTGCAAATACTTGAAAAGGCTGCCAACGACCCTGGAGTTATCAAAACCCACTACCAGGTTTCATTCGGACTGGCTATCGGAACTTGCATCCTCCTCATCGCATTGGGAGTGCTTGCCGGACTGGCACCTGCCTATCGCGCCATGGCAATCAAACCAATTGAAGCAATCAGGGATGAATAAACCTATAAAAGATTATCTACCGTAAACCATGAAACAATGGTTACTATATCAATAGTAAATAATTAAATCATAAATATAAGATGAGAACTAAAAAGTATCTGAAAATTGCATTATTGGTAGTAATAGCTGCCTTGTTTATCTGGACATTTATATTCCTATATCAGAAGTCCCAACCTAAAGTAAAGGTATACGAAACAGTAGTTCCGGAAGTGACAGACCTCGAAAAGACCACCGTAGCCACCGGCAAAGTGGAACCAAGAGACGAAGTACTCATTAAACCGCAGATTTCCGGTATCATATCTGAAGTGTACAAGGAGGCCGGACAAAGCATAAAACAAGGCGAAGTGATTGCCAAAGTGAAGGTTATTCCAGAACTAGGCACATTAAACTCAGCCGAAAGCCGCGTACGGTTGGCGGAAATCAACGCTGCCCAAGCCGAAACAGACTTCGCACGTACCCAGAAGTTGTACAACGACAAGCTTATCAGCGCTGAAGAGTATGAAAAAGGAGAGGTAAGTGTAAAGCAAGCACGCGAGGAACTGCAGACTGCAAAAGACAACTTGGAAATTGTAAAGGAAGGCATCACCAAGAACAGCGCCTCTTTCAGTAGTACGCTGATTCGTTCCACCATTACCGGTCTGATTCTGGATGTGCCCATCAAAGTCGGTAACTCGGTTATCATGAGTAACACCTTCAATGACGGAACCACTATCGCTACCGTTGCTAACATGAACGATTTGATTTTCCGCGGCAACATTGACGAAACGGAAGTGGGCCGTGTACACGAAGGTATGCCGGTGAAACTGACAATCGGCGCCCTGCAGAATCTTTCGTTCGATGCCACACTGGAATACATATCTCCGAAGGGTGTGGAAGAAAACGGTGCCAACCAGTTTGAAATCAAAGCTGCCATTGCCGCACCGGACAGCGTACAGATACGTTCCGGCTATTCTGCCAACGCAGAAATCGTATTGGACCGTGCCCAGAAAACGCTTGCCGTTCCGGAAAGTACTGTTGAATTCAATGGGGACAGCACCTTTGTATACGTAATGACGGACAGCGTACCGGTACAAAAGTTCGAACGCCGTCCCATACAGGTCGGCATGAGCGACGGCATAAAGATTGCCATCAAAAGCGGCATCAGTGCCCAGGATAAGCTTCGCGGTGCAGAGAAAAAGGATTAACAAACGGAATAGCTTAAAAAGATATACGACATGAATAAAAAGATATTCTTATACCTCGCCATATTCGGCAGTATCTCAGTGCAGGCGCAGGAACGCTGGTCTTTGCGCCAATGCATAGACTATGCCATCGAGCATAACATCAGTATCCGCCAAACAGCCAACGCTGCCGAACAGAGTGCTGTCGAGGTAAATACAGCCAAATGGGCACGACTGCCGAACCTGAATGCCAGTGCCGGCCAGAGCTGGAACTGGGGACGTACGCAAACAGCCATCAAGAACGAGGATACGGGAGACTACTCCACTGTATACGTCAACACCAGCAGTCACGGAACCAACATGTCCGTCAATACCAGCATACCTATTTTTACCGGTCTGGAAATTCCCACCAGTATGCATTGGCCAAACTGAACCTCAAAGCTGCCATTGCCGACCTGGACAAAGCCAAGGAAGATATTGCCATCAATATAGCTTCAGCCTACCTGCAAGTGCTGTTCAATGAAGAGCTCCACCAGGTGGCGCTGGGACAAGTACAACTGAGTAAAGAGCAATATGTCCGTATCAGCCGGCTAGCAGAACTGGGCAAGGCTTCTCCGGCAGAACTGGCAGAAGCCAAAGCACGTGTGGCACAAGACGAGATGAATGTGGTACAGACGAACAATAATTATAAGTTGGCTCTGCTCGACCTCAGCCAGCTTATCGAGCTGGAAACACCTGAAGGGTTCAGTCTGGAATCTCCGGCAGTCAATCTGGAGCTGGTTCCTCTCACTCCTCCGGATGAAATATTCCAAACAGCTATGGTAAGCAAAGCCTCCATTCAGGCGGCACAGTTCCGTCTGGAAGGCAGCAAGCATAGCATCCGCATTGCCCAGAGCAACTACTACCCACAACTGAGCTTGAACGGTAGTCTCGGTACAAATTACTATTCTACCATTGACCGCACCTTCAGCCAGCAGATGAACGATAACTTCAACAAATATGTAGGCTTCAACTCAGCGTACCTATTTCAACCGCCTCTCTACCGTAACCGGGTGCGCACGGCACGCCTGCAACGTGAAAACTATGCCTTGCAACTGGATGATGCCAAAAAGACGCTTTACAAGGAAATCCAGCAAGCATGGTACAACGCCGCCGCTGCCGAAAGCAAATATACCAGCAGCCATACAGCCACCGTTGCCAGCGAAGAATCTTTCAAGCTGATGAGCGAGAAATATGAAAATGGTAAAGCAAATGCCGTGGAATACAATGAAGCAAAACAAAACCTTATGAAATCCCAATCAGACGAACTGCAGGCCAAGTATGACTATCTGTTCCGTACCAAGATTCTGGATTTCTATAAAGGAGAACCGATTGAGTAAAAAACGAAGTATAATTTTAGTTGTTGTGTTTGATTCTCCCTCTCCCTGCTTCATGCAGGCGAGAGGGGAGTTTTTTGTTCTTCTATCTCCTTGTATTTTCCGAAGAACGGGAAGAGCTACTGCGGGTAGTGCTTGAAGAGCTGCTGCGACGGCTTTCGGAATTCCGTACGCCGGAAGCATTTCTTCTTTCCTTACTTTCCGTCTTTACCCTGCTACGGCTGGGGCTCTTATCATTATTTTTAGTTCTTGTGGTTTCTATTTTCTCTTTACTCGACTTTCTGCCACTATCCACACTACTACGTCGCGTACTGCTGTTACGTGTACCTGTACTAATGCGATTATTACTACCGTTGCTACGTCGCGTGGTATATACATCATCCCTGCCTGCCGGACGCTTATGCGAATTTGGCGGATGTTCACCGAACCGAAATCTGAACGGCGGCTGGTGTGGTACGACTTATCATTCCGAATGCTCCACGAACCGGTATAGTGCGGATGATGGTAACGACCGCGATAATAGCTGTTGTGATAGTGCGTACGACAATGCCCACCGCAATATGTACGGTAATGATACGGCCGCGGGAAATAGAAATGATTATGGTTGGTGTAAGTGATGTAAACCCTAAAAGACCAACGCCCACCACTTACATAAACCGGACGGTAAAAATAGGCGGCCTGCATGAAACGGCCATACTGCCGGTTATTCAGCACCCATCGAAGATCGTCATTGCGCACATCCAGATAATCGTAATAGCGATTCAAGGCCCATTCCTCCCCCCGAAGAACGTCATCCATCAGATAGCGTATACCGGAAATGAAATCATAGTTTATTTCGTACACGTCATTATACTGTTCTGTATTCAGGTTCAATTCATAGGCCATCTTGTCCGTAAGAAAGCGGGTCTCTTTACGCACTTTGCTGTTGCTCATTGCCGCACTGCAAACAGCTGTGCTCATCATAGCGGCAAGAAATATAAATATAATCCGTTTCATAATCCCCTCCTTTTTTAGTTATTCTCTCATGATATTGTTTGATGAAGGCATTTATCTCTTCTTGTCCGACGAGAAGGTCAGCTTGTCTATCGCATAATAGAAATTCGGTTTATCGACTATTTTAGGATAAATCTTCTTCATCAACTGCTTCTTTTCACTGTCGAAACGATAAAAATCCATCAGACGGATACACTGGTCAGTAGTGAACCAAGAGGTCAGCAAGGCATGGTCGAGCACTTCCTTACGGTCTGAATCGAAACTCTGTTTTTCCATCAGCCCCATAAACTGTTCGAAGGCAGAGGGAGACATTACCCGTTCATACTGCCCGCCCCCTGACGGTCTGTCACCGGGTCTGCCAGGCTTGTGATGATTAGAAGTACCCCAGTTTCCACCAGGTCTTTTGTCCTCTGGAATGAAAATATCTTCCACTTCATTGATGGAGCAATGCACACGTTCATCATATAGGAGTTTTCCTCTTCGGGGATTCCCCCCACGGATGGCGCTTCATAAACCTCCACCCGACAACTACCACGCAGATTGGCTACAAAACAACTGAAAGTAGGCAGGCAAACCTGCTGTCCGTCGACCAATACCACCACTCTACGGTATGGACTTTCTATACGGATTCCGTCTATGGGCGCCGCTTTTATTGCGGGAAACGCTACCAGAACTAGACAAACACTTAATATCAAATGACGTATCATGACTTTTCTTTTTTTATTGTACGACAAAAATAGGGAGAGGAAATTCCCCTCCCTAATGATTGTCTCTATTTACAAGTAGGGAAATTCCTAATGACTGGGACTAATTCCTAATCCTGATTCCATCTTCCTCCAATACAACCAGATGTTTTTTGTACAAATCTCCCACAGCCTTTTTGAAGGTTTTCTTGCTGACACCGAAAGTTGCATAGATTTCTTCTGCCGGACTCTTGTCATTCAAAGCTATCCGTCCGCCCTGTTCACGGATATAGTCCAGCAGCGTAGCTGAGAAATCTTCTACTTTAGCCTGCCCCGTTTTTTGAAGCAGCAGGTCTATCTTGCCGTCTTCACGTACCTGCTTCACATAGGCTTTCATCCTCATGCCCGTGTGCAGTGGCTGAAATATCTCGCTCTCATATAGCAAGCCGCTATATTCATCGTTGATGATCGCCTTGAATCCCAAATCCGTCTTCTGCCAAATCAGGATATCCACCTCCTGCCCCGACTCATAGGCGGCCTTCTCTTTGGAAAGATAACGGTCTACCTTGGCCGATGCACGATACGATAGCTTCATCATCCAAATGGGCATGAACCACATACTTCTTTCCCACCTGCATCTTCATTTTCTGTTCGCGGAAGGGGACGAAAAGATCCTTCATCAATCCCCAGTTAAGGAAAGCACCATACTGGTTTATCCACGCCACCTCCAAGCAGGCAAACTGCCCGACCTGCACTAACGGTGTCAGAGTAGTGGCTACCAGACGTTCTTCGTTATCAAGATATATAAAAACGTTCAGTTTGTCTCCCACCTTACAGTCTTGGGGGACATAACGCGACGGAAGCAGAATTTCACCTTCTTCGCCACCGTCCAGATACATGCCGAAGGCTACCTCCTTCACCACTTCCAGCGTATTGTACTTTCCTAACTCAATGCTCATAGTTTCTTACTTATCTTCATTTTCCCAACAAAGATAAGTAATTTAGGTACAATACAGCAGTTCGGAAAGAAGAAATAACTTTTTGCTCTAAAAGATAACTTTTTTCTATGAACAACTCTCTTCAAAAAGGGTTATCTTTGTATCGTGACAATCAGCAAGAAAAGATATTACTCACCTTTAAATAAAAAAGATTATGGAATTTCTGACAAATGACAAATTGACAATCGTCGGCGCAGCCGGCATGATCGGTTCAAACATGGCACAGACTGCAATCATGATGCATCTCACTCCCAACCTATGTCTGTACGACCCTTATGCTCCCGGACTGGAAGGTGTGGCCGAAGAGCTGTTCCACTGCGGATTCGAAGGAATGAACATCACATTTACCTCCGATATCAAAGAAGCGCTGACCGGTGCCAAGTATGTGGTATCATCAGGCGGTGCCGCCCGCAAGGCCGGCATGACCCGCGAAGACCTTTTGAAAGGCAATGCCGCTATTGCCGAAGAATTCGGTAAGAATGTAAAAGCCTACTGTCCGGATGTGAAGCACGTGGTTGTCATTTTCAACCCTGCCGACATCACCGGTCTGATTACCCTATTGTATTCCGGCCTGAAACCTTCACAAGTGACCACACTGGCTGCCCTCGACAGCACCCGCCTGCGCAGTGAACTTCCAACACTTCGCATTGCCCCCGACAAAATCGCAAATTGCCGTACCTACGGCGGTCATGGTGAACAGATGGCTGTATATGCCTCTACCGCCAAGGTGGACGGTAAACCGTTACTTGATATCATCGGTACCCCTGCCCTGACTAAAGAGCAGTGGGTCGAAATCCAGACTAAGGTAACCAAAGGCGGTGCCAACATCATCGCCCTCCGTGGACGTTCTTCCTTCCAGAGTCCGGCATACGTCTCTATCGAAATGATAGCTGCAGCGATGGGTGGCAAACCGTTCCGCTGGCCTGCCGGTACATATGTACACAGCCACGGCTTCGACCACATCATGATGGCAATGGAAACTGAAATTACCAAAGACGGTGTACACTACAAGGAACTGAACGGCACACCCGAAGAAGAAGCCAAACTGAAAGAAAGCTATGCCCACCTCTGCAAACTTCGTGACGAGTGATAGAAATGGGAGTACTGCCTGCCATCAAAGACTGGCACAGCATCAATCCGAATATCGACTGATGTCTTCGATAGCAAATGATTTTTAGAAGTAAGGTGCCTCGCTCCATAGAGCAAGAGGCACCTTTTTTAGATATTTTTCCTCAAAAAGCCTTGCGGTATAAAAAAAACTCTTTATCTTTGCACCCGCAAACGAAAAAGGTGCCATAGCTCAGTTGGTAGAGCAAAGGACTGAAAATCCTTGTGTCCCCGGTTCGATTCCTGGTGGCACCACTTTTCAAAAGCAATCGGAATGTAGCGCAGTTGGTAGCGCACTACGTTCGGGACGTAGGGGTCGGGCGTTCGAGTCGCCTCATTCCGACAGAAAAGGCTTAACTTTTAGAAGTTAAGCCTTTTTTATTTCATCCTCCTCTCCTCCGGTTTCCCGACCATAAGAGAGGGGGGGGGGCAACGGTAACAATCTGGGACCAACGTAAAAACCTGAGGGATTCTATTTCTATGCATATAATTTTTGTACAGTTTTTGATTGAAAGGGTGTCAGATTTGACAATTGCATATCTATTCTATATTATATCAACATTTACCAAAGACATACGGAAACAATCTCCAATAACGTAAAAGAACAAACAAGACTCCAACAAAGAGAACAAAAACAACATATACAGTACGCCCGATGTATAAAAAGAATAAAAAAGCTCTCATTTTTGCATATTCTTTCCGAAATAATCCCTAATTTTGCACTACTCTTAGAATAATTATACAGAAAATGAAGAAAAAAGCCAATCGGTTAGACGCCATCAAGATGATTATCTCAAGCAAAGACGTCAGTTCTCAGGAAGAACTGTTGCAAGCTTTGAGCAAGGAAGGCTTTGAACTGACACAAGCCACCTTGTCACGCGACTTGAAACAGCTGAAAGTAGCGAAAGCAGCGAACATGAACGGTAAATACGTATATGTGCTGCCCAACAACATCATGTATAAACGTTCGAACGACCAGAGTGCAAGTGAAATGCTGATGACAAGCGGATTCGTTTCACTTCAATTTTCGGGCAATATTGCCGTCATCCGTACCCGGCCGGATATGCCAGCAGCATGGCCTACGACATCGACAACCGAGAGTGTCCCGCCATTCTGGGTACCATTGCCGGAGATGACACCATCATGCTGGTGGTGCACGAAGCAGCGTCACATGACGAGGTACGCAGCTTCCTATCGCAAATCATCCCGAACATTAAATGATAGATAACAACAAAAAACAAGAAATTAAATAAGAAATGGATTCGAAACAAATTGATGTGATGGTGGCTGACGCCTCACATGAAGTTTACGTAGACAAGATTTTGGATACCATCCGGGAAGCTGCCAAGGTACGCGGAACGGGCATCGCAGAACGCACACACGAATACGTAGCTACTAAAATGAAAGAAGGAAAGGCCATCATAGCCTTGTGTGGAGATGATTTTGCCGGTTTCACCTACATAGAGAGCTGGGGTAACAAGCAATATGTAGCAACCTCCGGTTTGATAGTACACCCCAAATATCGGGGACTGGGGCTGGCAAAACGTATCAAGACCGCTTCTTTCCGCCTGGCACGCCTACGCTGGCTAATGCTAAAGTTTTCAGTCTCACCAGCGGAGCTGCTGTCATGAAAATGAATACCGAGCTGGGATATGTGCCCGTCACCTTCAACGAACTGACCGATGACGAATCGTTCTGGAAAGGTTGCGAAGGTGTATAAACCATGATATATTGGTAGCTAAGAACCGTAAATTCTGCATTTGCACAGCAATGCTTTACGACCCGAAGCTGCACGAAGAGGATAAAATATAAAAATACTAAGGATATGGAAAAGAAGAAGAAAGTAGTAGTCGCATTCAGCGGAGGTTTGGATACCTCGTTTACGGTGATGTATCTTACCAAAGAAAAAGGGTACGAAGTATATGCAGCTTGTGCCAATACGGGCGGTTTCAGTGCTGAACAGTTGAAGACAAACGAAGAAAATGCCTACAAGCTGGGCGCCAAAGAATACGTCACCCTCGACGTGACGCAGGAATACTATGAGAAAAGCTTGAAATACATGGTATTCGGCAATGTTTTGCGTAACGGTACCTATCCTATTTCTGTAAGTTCCGAACGTATCTTCCAAGCATTGGCCATTGCACGTTATGCCAACGAAATCGGCGCGGATGCCATCGCCCACGGTTCTACGGGTGCGGGTAACGACCAGATTCGTTTTGACATGACTTTCCTCGTCATGGCTCCGGGCGTGGAAATCATCACGCTGACACGCGACATGGCACTGAGCCGTCAGGAAGAGATTGATTATCTGAACAAACACGGCTTTGCCGCCGACTTCACCAAACTGAAATATTCCTATAACGTAGGTTTGTGGGGCACTTCCATTTGCGGTGGCGAGATTCTGGATTCCGCGCAAGGGTTGCCCGAAAGCGCTATCTGAAGCACTGCACCAAAGAGGGCAGCGAGCAGTTGCGCCTCACTTTTGAAAAAGGTGAGCTGAAAGCCGTGAACGACGAGACATTCGACGCCCCCATCAAAGCCATCCAGAAGGTAGAAGAGATTGGTGCGGCATACGGTATCGGTCGCGACATGCACGTAGGCGACACGATTATCGGTATCAAAGGCCGCGTAGGTTTCGAAGCTGCCGCACCTATGCTGATTATCGGAGCACACAAGTTCCTCGAGAAGTACACTTTGAGCAAATGGCAGCAATACTGGAAGGACCAGGTAGCCAACTGGTATGGCATGTTCCTGCACGAAAGCCAATATCTGGAACCAGTAATGCGCGACATCGAAGCCATGCTGGAATCCTCGCAACGCAACGTAAACGGTACGGCTATCCTCGAACTTCACCCGCTCTGCTTTTCTACCGTAGGTGTAGAAAGCAAAGATGACCTTGTGAAAAACAAGTTTGGTGAATACGGTGAGATGCAGAAAGGATGGACGGCAGAAGATGCCAAGGGCTTCATCAAAGTAACCTCCACAGCACTGCGTGCTTATTATTCAAATCATAAAGACGAGAAAATCTAAATGACCGGCAGGAAGCAAAAACTGACACGTCCCCGGACTGGAAGGATGCTTTCAGGCGTATGTGCAGGACTGGCAAACTTTTTCGGACTCGATGTCTCATTGGTGCGTATCGTTTATACGTTCGCCACGATCTTTACTGCATTTGCAGGCATACCCATATACATTATAATGCTAATTGTTATACCACAAGAACCAAATAGATATTATCGAAATGATTAAAGTAGGAATCATCGGCGGAGCCGGATACACGGCAGGCGAACTGATACGTTTGCTGCTCAACCATCCGGAAGCGGAAATCGTTTTCATAAACAGCTCAAGCAACGCCGGCAACAAAATTACCGACGTACACGAAGGACTGTACGGCGAAACAGACTTGGTATTTACCGACCAGCTCCCGCTGGAAGAAATCGACGTACTCTTTTTCTGTACGGCACATGGCGACACGAAGAAGTTCCTCGAAAGCCACAACGTGCCCGAGGAACTGAGAATCATCGACCTCTCCATGGACTACCGCATAGCCTCTCCTGACCACGACTTCATTTACGGCTTGCCGGAACTGAACCGCCGCG
>ENA-OQCE01000768-OQCE01000768.1-human-gut-metagenome-genome-assembly--contig:-NODE-768-length-15151-cov-2.884252_pt1 | contig 15151 bp, 16 predicted proteins | sample MGYA00242495_ERZ504572 | MGnify/ENA primary metagenome ERZ504572 (study PRJEB26092, sample SAMD00036228) | human gut metagenome | host: Homo sapiens | study: EMG produced TPA metagenomics assembly of...
CTGCCGCAAAATTATATATGATAAATATGGTGGCTTTGATTTGTCATACAAGATTGCTTCCGATTTTGAATGTCTTTTACGGTTTATTTTCGTACATAAAATACAGACAACATATATCCCAATGGATTTTGTAACCATGCGTACAGGAGGAACTTCCACCAGCGGCTTTGCCAGCCATAAACAAATTATATCCGATCATCAAAAAGCATTCAAACGTAATGGCATATACAGTAATGTCTTTTTGGAATCATTGAGGTATATTTATAAAATTCATGAAGTATTACTAACAAAAATAACAAGATGAAAACAGCTTTAATCACCGGAATTACCGGGCAAGACGGTTCGTTTCTTGCAGAATTTTTATTGGACAAAGGATATGATGTTCATGGTATCATCCGTCGTTCATCAGTTGATTATCGGGAACGTATTGCTCATTTAGAGGGGAAACCTCATTTTCACTTGCACTATGCGGATATGGGGGACTCTATGTCTTTAGTGAAATTAGTGGGCAAGGTACAACCTACCGAGATTTATAATTTGGCTGCTCAAAGCCATGTGCAGGTATCGTTTGATGCACCTGAATTTACAGCTGATGTGGACGCTGTAGGAGTGCTTCGCATATTGGAGGCGGTTCGTACCAATCATCTGGAGAAAACCTGTAAGATTTATCAGGCTTCAACTTCCGAACTTTATGGCAAGGTAGAAGAAGTTCCTCAAAATGAAAATACACCGTTTCATCCTTACAGCCCTTATGCCGTAGCCAAACTCTACGGCTATTGGATTGTGAAAGAGTACCGCGAGGCTTATAATATGTTCTGTTGTTCGGGCATCCTGTTCAACCACGAATCGGAACGTCGGGGCGAGACCTTTGTAACGCGCAAGATTACGTTGGCTACTGCCCGTATTGCTCAAGGAAAGCAGGATTGTCTGTATCTGGGTAATCTGGATTCCTTACGTGATTGGGGATATGCCAAGGATTATGTGGAATGTATGTGGCTGATTCTGCAACAGGACAAACCGCAGGATTTCGTCATTGCAACAGGTGTACAGCACACTGTTCGCGAATTTGCTACATTGGCATTCCACTATGCGGCATTGAACTGCGTTGGGAGGGTGAAGGTATAGATGAGAAAGGTATTGATGCAAAGACCGGAAAGGTACTGGTAGCTGTCAGTGAGGATTTCTATCGTCCTACGGATGTTGTCAACCTATGGGGTGATCCTACGAAAGCTAAGAATGAATTGGGATGGAATCCGCAATCCACCTCCTTTGAAGAGTTGGTGAAAATTATGGTGTCTCATGATATGCAAAAAGTGGCTGCGGAACATGTGGCCAACGTAATGCGTACCAACTTGGCCGAATATCTGGAGAAAGGAATCGTGAAATGATGGATAAGAACGCAAAAATCTATGTGGCAGGACACCGGGGAATGGTGGGATCTGCCATTGTCCGTGAACTGCAACGGCAGGGGTATACGAATATTATCACCCGTACTCATGCAGAATTGGATTTGACACGGCAGGAAGCTGTTGAAAAGTTTTTTGCGGAAGAAAAACCGGAATATGTCTTTTTGGCTGCTGCCAAAGTGGGTGGTATCATTGCCAACCAATCTGCATTGGCTGATTTCATGTATGACAACATGATACTGGAGATGAACGTGATTCACGCAGCCTGGAAGAACGGCTGTAAAAAATTGGAGTTCTTAGGTTCTTCATGTATTTACCCACGTTTGGCCCCTCAGCCTATGCCTGAATCTTGTTTGCTAACATCAGAATTGGAGAAAACGAATGAAGCGTATGCCTTGGCCAAATATCAGGTCTGAAATATTGTGAGTTTTTGAATCGGCAGTATGGTACGGATTTCATTAGTGTGATGCCAACAAATCTGTATGGACCCAATGATAATTATCATCCTGAACATAGTCATGTACTTCCTGCTTTGATCCGCCGTTTCCATGAGGCGAAAGAAGCGGGTCTGGATGAAGTGACTTGCTGGGGTGACGGCAGCCGCTCCGGGAGTTTCTCTATGTTGACGATCTGGCCAACCTATGTGTATTCCTGATGAATAACTACTCGGGGAATGAGACGGTAAATGCAGGAACCGGCAAAGAATTGACCATTAAAGCCCTTACAGAACTGGTGGCTAAGGTTGTAGGATTTACAGGCGAAATCAAGTGGGATACCTCACGTCCGAACGGAACACCCCGAAAGCTTTTGGATGTATCGAAAGCAACGGCTTTGGGGTGGTCTTACCAAACTGAATTGGAAGATGGTATCCGATTGGCTTATGATGATTTCCTGCATAATCCCATGCGTGCAGAAAGGTAACGATTTAAAACATTATTTATGCAAATTCTTTTATTATCCGGAGGCTCTGGGAAACGTCTTTGGCCTCTATCAAATAACAGTCGTTCCAAACAGTTTATAAAATTACTCAATTCTCCCGATGGTCAAAAAGAGTCGATGGTACAACGGGTTATTCGTCAATTGGGAGAATCCGATTTAAAAGGTCATGTAACCGTGGCTACCAGCTTGTCTCAGGCTGATGTTATTTACAATCAGCTGGGTGAATACATCGATGTAGTGGTGGAGCCAGAAAGACGTGATACATTTCCAGCCATTGCCTTGGCAGCTTCATATCTGAAATATGAGAAATCATGTGCCGATGAAGAAGTAGTTGTTGTTATGCCTTGTGACCCTTTTACGGAAGCAGGATATTTCAAAGTTATTGAGCAGATGGTGCATGCGGTGGATGACAATGTAGCCGAGCTGGTTCTTATGGGGATTACTCCAGCCTATCCATCTGTTAAATATGGATATGTAGTGCCTGATGAATCGAAACTGAAAGGTGGAATCTTTTCGGTCAAACGGTTTACGGAAAAACCGAATGTAGCTACAGCGGAATATCTTATAAAAGAAAATGCATTTTGGAACGGTGGCGTATTTGCTTTTAAGTTGGGATATATGATGAATATTGTGGAGCAATATATCCGGGCTGTTTCTTTTTCGGAAATCCGTAACAGATATAGTGAATTCCCCAAAATCAGTTTCGATTATGAGGTGGCAGAAAAGGCCAAATTGGTAGCAGTAGTTCCTTTCTCTGGCAAATGGAAAGATTTAGGGACTTGGAATACACTTACAGATGAGTTGGAAGACCATGTAATAGGTAATGTTATCACAGATGGAGAGGCAGAAAATACACATATCATTAATGAATTGGATCTTCCGATTATGTGTATAGGAACCAAAGATTTGGTGATTGCAGCATCGAATGACGGTATTTTAATTTCCGAAAAGAGCAAGAGCGAGAACATAAAAAAATATGCAGACCGGCTACAGTGTTGTCCAATGTATGAGGAAAGACATTGGGGAGAATACAAGATTATTCATAATGTTCAATATTCAGATGGCTTTCAGTCGTTGACGAAGCAATTGATTATAAAGGCAGGAAAAAGTCTCACATATCAAGCTCATCATCTACGGAAAGAGGTATGGACGGTTGTTGACGGAGAGGGACTGTTGGCTATAGAAGGAAAAATTACCCCAGTTAAACGGAGATACTGTTTGTATCCTTCAAGATATGCGCCACGGTCTAAAAGCCATAAATGACTTGACCCTGATAGAAACGCAAACCGGAAGCGATCTTCTTGAAGATGATGTGGAATTGTTTGATTGGAATTGGCAAAAGTAGATACAAAGTTTGGCTAGAACTTTCAGATAATCAAATCCGATTAAATATTTTACACAAAATTCAGTATTATAAAAGGCAAGGGCTTTTGTGATTCTTCCATTGATTATGAAAATCGAGTTTATGGGAGAATCAAAATTTATATTGCATTCCAAAAATGCAAATGTTCAGTGGACAGTATCAAAATATTCCGGTGTTAATCCATTAAGAATTTATCTTATGCTATTTCGTATGGGAATGAAGAAAGAACAAGAAGTGTTGGAACAAACTGCGTCTTGTACATCACTTTTTGTTCTTTTGATATCTTGAAAACATTGATTGTATAACATGGTTTCTTCGTTATCGGTTTATTATCGAAAACTTGCTTATCACGTAATAGAATCGGACGGCTTCCTATGGGTCGGATTCAAGCCGGGAATGGTACATTTTATTGCTAAAGAGGTTTGGAATATTCGCCCCTTGACCCGAACGGATGTTGAGAGATATTATGAGGAGTTTACAGTATTAACCAAGGTAAAGGGAGTCTTTATTTTCGGATTGTAGCTCATGGTGGATTTCTGAAAGAGGCGTTGGCTTATGAGTTGCATGGTTTGACTGTTTCTGACGACAACTACCTCAGAAGCCTTAATTCCGGCAGACATGTAGAACTTTACCCGCATAACGAGAAAGCTTATCGTGCTATTATAAAAGGCTTTGAACAGCATCGTATCGGTACCGTTGTGCAAGCGACCGGGACGGGAAAGTCATATCTGCTGGCTCGTTATATATCAGACCATGCCACAGAACGAATTTGCGTATTTGCTCCAAATGTCACAATCCTGGAGGAGATCAAAAAAGCGGTAGGCTTTACCTCTCCTTATATCTGCTATCGAACGTTTCAGTCATTGATATATTATCGAAAAAATGATAAACAACTCAAAGCAGATCATATTTTGATTGATGAGTTTCATCATTTCGGTGCAGAAATATGGGGGGCTGCTTTGCAGGAGGTAATTGAATCCAATCCGCAGGCCTATATATTAGGAACATCGGCGACTCCTATTCGCCGGAGGAATGATCGATACGGTGGATCTTTATTTCGAGGGAAATCTGTTTTATGAACTTACCTTACCTCAGGCTTGGTATTACCGTATTTTACCAGTCCCAATCCTGGTACAAAGTGCCTATGGATTAGACGGTGAACTGAATCGTTTACAAAAGCGATTGGATCGAAGCGGATGTTCAATTCGACGAAAAGAACAAGTCCAAAAGAAACTGGATGTGGCTCGCGTTGATTTTAAAGGGGCGTTAGGAGCTCCTGAGGTAATCCGAAAGTTCTTGCCCAAAGATGTATGTAAACTGCTGGTTTTTTTGCCGTGATCTTACCGACCTGAAACAGATGGTTCCTGAGGTGTGTGGCTGGCTGACACAAGCCGGACGGGTAATCATACCATTTGAGATCCATCACACTCAAAGCGAACGGACTAATAATCAAATACTAAAGGCTTTCCAAAAAGAATCTGGGAAATTGCATGTATTGTTCTCTGTCAATATGCTGATAGAAGGACTGCATGTGGAGGGCATAGATGCCGTCTTGTTTCTACGGCGGACAGAATCCTATATTGTTACCCTGCAACAGCTGGGCCGTTGCTTGGATGCCGGAAGCGGGAAACAGCCTGTCGTATTGGATTTTGTGAATAACCTATCGGGCAAATCTGTATATGACATGATGGCCTTGCACATGGAACGCCTTGCCTGTCAGCCTTCACCCAAGGGATTTGAAGGGGTGACCTCTTTTCTGACCACAGGTTTCCTATCAGACATACGGCTTCGTATTGAGGAGATATTGACAGAGTTGGAACCTTGGCAGATCATGTATGAGAGGCTTATTGAGTTCCGTAAGAAAGAAAATGACTGGCCTTCGGTTACAGAGGGGAAGCTGGGTTTGTGGTGCAATACGCAGCGCATGGCTTACAAACGGGGCAGACTCTCGGAGGAGCGTTACAAACTGCTGGATCTGTCGGCTTTGAATGGAACCTGCTGGATTCAAACTGGATGAAGGAATTCCAATCATTGAAAGTCTTCTTTGCGACTCAAGGTCGCTGGCCCAAACGGGAGGATGGTGCCTTGGCTACCTGGTGTTATACTCAACGGGAAAGACGTAAGAAAGGACATTTGAGCAAAGAACGCATTCGTGTGTTGGATGAGATCGGATTTGTGTGGAGTCAGGACTTGAACGGTGAATGGATGAAAAATTATGAAGCGTTGAAAATCTTTCTCGACAAACAGCAGCGCTTCCCAAATCAGCCGAAGGCTATTTGGGCGAGTGGTGCAGTACACAGCGGAAAATGCGCAAGCAAGGGAAACTTTCCCCTGATCGTCAAACACTATTAGATCGAATAGGATTTGTCTGGTCGGTGGAGCAGGTCTGGCGAAGCCACTTGGAACAGTTGCACCAGTTTCATGTCCAAAATGGACGATGGCCTGGATGTCGTGAAGGGGCATTGGGGCGTTGGTGTACGGTTCAAAGACGGAATTATCGAAGAGGAAGCTTGTCGGATCAAAAAATCGCCCAATTGGAACAAATAGGATTTATACCCTTGAAAGGAGACAAGTAATACAGAAGAAATGGAAATACTCTCATTTCATACGAAACAATAGAGTTTCCGCAGCCTTATTATCGCAGTTCAAAGTACACTATGATTTTAGAATACAATATACCCAATCGCTTTTCGTACTAATAGGCATATTACCGTTTATACAAGCCACCCTTAAATTTCGGATAGAAGGACTGGTTGCTTTCCACATACATATAGTGTCTAAATAAACAGCAAATATTGATAAATGAGTATTCAATATAAAATCATCTTTGGATATATGGTGTTGATTGTGGTATAATCGGTATGATTATAATCATGGTACGTGAGCGGAATAGGGTTTTGGTGATTGAAACTGAGGCACAAACAATTCATCGGGTTCAACACAATGGAAATATAGTCCAGCATCACATCACGATTCTCTCAACTTATGGTGAAACAGCCCTTTCTTGGAAGAGGAGGATTTTGCGAACTATCATTCTCTTCGTCTGCATATCGATTCCATGTTGCAGGCCATGCACAAGGGGTATGAGGAATTTGTCAGCCAAAGTCAAATAGACTCGCTGCGCTATCTATTATCCAGTAAAGAAGAGCATTTATACCAAATTATGCAACTTTTCCATAGTCAGAACAGTCAGGAAGGTATGCAATTCTCTCATTTACCAGCGGAAGCTCAACCGCGTACTGTTATTCGTAAAAAGAAAGGTTTTACAGGATTTTTAGGGGCAAAAGAAACTCTGGAGATAGTTCCTTCCGCATCTACAATTCTCAAGACATTGAACAAGGAATTGCTATCCATGCAGGAAGAACGGCAGGAAAGTATCAATGCTTATACCGATAGCCTCCGCAACCACAACAAGGAACTCAACCGAAAGCTTCGCCATCTGATAACCACGATGAACAACCAGACAGAACGTGTACTTGAAGCGAAGGAATGTCATCTTAGAGAATCTTACAACCGTTCCATATGTGTCATCTCCTGGCTGATTATCTCTGCCATTATTCTGCTTGTCATATCCTATCTGATTATTCAAAAAGATTTACGGGAAAAGGCAAGAACAAGGAAGCGTTTGGAAGATACGATACAACAAAACACTGCGCTGTTGGAAATGCGCAAGAATATTATCCTGACCATATCGCATGACATACGTGCCCCTTTGAATGTCATTGACGCAGTGCCGATCTGGCAATGGATACACGTGAAAAGAAACGGAGGAATATCCATCTGAATAATATAAGGAGGGTGTGCAAGCATGTGGTACATCTGCTTAACAACCTGTTGGATGTGTACCGGTTAAACGAGGCGAAAGAAATACGGAACGATGTCCCATTCGACCTGCATGAATTATTGGAACGTACCGCTACCGGTTTTTCTCATATAATCAATAATAAGGGTATCCTGTTCAATTGTGATTTTAAGGATACGGAAGTCAAGTTATATGGTGATGCAGACCGCATAGAACAGATTATAGACAATCTGCTTACCAATGCAGTTAAGTTCACGGAGACCGGCACAATCAATTTCAATGTGCACTATCTCAATGGACTGCTGGTCATGGAAATAGTGGATACCGGTGTTGGTATGAGTGAGGAGACACTTTCCCGTATCTTTCGTCCTTTTGAACGCCAGACCTCTGCAACCAATGCGGACGGATTCGGATTGGGGCTTCCGATCACGCAAGGACTTGTCAATCTTCTTGATGGGACAATAGAAGTAACAAGTTTGATTAATTGTGGAAGCACATTTCGTGTGACCCTTCCCATGCCGGAAACGGATGAACCGTTGGAAAGCGAAAAACATGTCCCGGCGCATTTCACACACCTGCATCACAATGTACTTGTTATTGATGACGACAGTATGTTGCAAGCTGTCATTAAAGAAATGTTAGAGCGTAATGGCATGACCTGTACAACTTGTACCACAGTCAAAGAGGTAGTAAAAGCCATGCGGGAAAAAGATTATGACCTGTTGCTTACAGATATCCTGATGCCTTACACCAACGGGTTTGAATTGTTGACTTTGTTACGTAACTCAAGTATTGGCAATTCAAAGACTATACCCATTGTCGCTATGACTGCACGTGGAGAGAAGGAGAAAGATGCTTTTTTGAATGCCGGATTTACAGCCTGTATTTATAAGCCGTTCTCATCTACAGAATTGATCGGTCTGTTGTCAACTATAGAAAGAGGTTGCCCTGACAAAAAGCATGATGTAGATTTCAGCATGATGTTGTGTGAGGTGAGCGATAAGATAAAATTATTATGTTCCTTTATTGACCAGTCGAAAAAAGATGTTGAAGAACTCAATTCGGCCATAGAAAATTGTAATAGGAAGAAATTGCGTGAAACGGTTCACCGTATGCTGCCGATGTGGGAATTATTACATAATGAAGAAATGTTGTTCGCTTATCGTTCCCTTTTAAAAGATGAAAGGGCCAGTGACACTGCTTTAAAAGAATATACTCAACGGATAATAAATCATACCGATATGTTGATGGCAGCAGCAAAAAATGAAATAAAAAGACAGACAAATGAAACGGAAAATACTGATAGTTGAAGACAATATCAGCCTGTCTCAGATGCAGAAGGACTGGTTTGCACAAGCTGGTTATGATGTCGTGACAGCTATGAACGAACCGATAGCCCGTTCACTGATACGCAAAATACAATTTGATCTGATTCTATCGGACGTACGTCTACCCGAAGGGGACGGAATATCTCTACTGGAATGGCTGCGCAAGGAAAGAAAGGATATTCCTTTCATCATCACGACCGAGTATGTGTCGGTTCCCGATGTGGTGCGCACTATTAAGTTGGGAGCGATAGACTACCTTCCCAAGCCGGTACGCAAGGAACATCTGCTGGAACTGGCAGAAGATGTGTTCCGCCCCATGGTTACGGTACGGAAACAGGAAAAGGTACTGTTTCACCGTACAAGTCCGAAGATCCTACAAGTGGAGAAACTTGCCAGACTGGTAGCTCCATCGGAAATGTCGGTGATGGTACTTGGTGCCAACGGTACAGGGAAGGAGTCGGTGGCACAGAGCATCCATCTGGGCAGCGAACGCCGGGAGATGCCTTTCGTGGCGGTGAACTGCGGGGCACTGCCACGTGAACTGGCCGCCTCGTTGTTCTTCGGTCACGAGAAAGGGGCATTTACCGGTGCCGACACCGCCAAGACCGGATATTTCGACATGGCGAAAGGCGGAACTCTGTTTCTGGACGAGATAGGTACAATGTCCTATGAGATTCAGTCCATGTTGCTGCGCGTGTTACAGGAGAATACCTATACTCCGATAGGCAGTGACAAGGAACGGGTAGCGGACGTGCGTATCGTTACCGCCACAAATGAGAATTTGCAACTGGCCATCAAGGAAGGGCGGTTCAGGGAAGACCTTTACCACCGCCTTTGCGAATTCGAGATACGTCAGCCTTCATTGGCGGAATGTCCGGAAGACATCATCCCTTTGGCTGAGTTTTTCCGTGAACGCCATTCGAAAGAACTGAAAAGGGAAACACAAGGCTTTACGGAAGATGCCAAGCGCAGGATGCTTACCTATTCATGGCCGGGCAATGTCCGGGACTTACAGAACCGGATCAAACGTGCTGTATTGATTGCGGAGACTCCGATGCTGGATATGGAAGGATTGGATATTGAGATTCGCCAAAGTGGAGATACGCACTCCCCGGCAATTCAGCGTTGAAGGATGAGTCATTGGAGAAAATGAATATTATCAATGCTCTTAAAGCTTGCAACGGACACCGGGAACAGGCTGCCGCACTGCTGAACATCAACCCGGCAACACTGTACCGGAAGATGAAGAAATACGGGGTGAAATAAAAATGAGCCTGCCGTTAGTGCAAATCTCACTGAATATGTGTACATTTGCAAACAAATAGAGAAAAATCGACATATTGTCTCTAAGACAATTGCTGACTGTATATGACATAAGACCGCAAGGTGTTTCTAATGGGAATCTGGAAAATTAACATTGAAAGGAACTATTGCGTGATTGCTTATGCTATGCCTACGCATAGCGTGCATTCACCTATTCCTTTCAAAGGCATTCCAGAGCCTCCATTAGAAGTAGCGTGTTTGCACGCTTCTTTTTTTGACGGCTTACGGTCCGGTATCAAAACAGAATTTATGCCAAAAGTCCAAGCTGTAACGGCGATGACACTGGACGGCTTCCTGCCGGAAACCGACAACGTGCTGATGCGATGGGTAATGAACCACAGGAAAGGTTTTGCCCGTTGGCGGGAGCGTTGTGATGCCCGGATTTTACCCCATTACATACTAGACCTTCTTTGTGAAAAAGACACTAAAGGCGATTCCTTTATCTACCTGGCAGAAGTTTCTGATGCAGAAACATTGGATCTCCTGCGTGGCCTCTTCCATTACAATCTTGTGGAAGAACTTATTATCTACCTTTTTCCTTATTCCGCCGGCAAAGGGAATTCCATACAGGCCATCTTTCCCGTCCGGCAATGGCAGTTACACAAGGCCGTTGTCCTGCCTGGTGGCATCTGCCGTCTGATTTATCGTAATCCTTGCAGGATGTAACTTGCAGATTGCGAGAATCCTTGCATCCTGCAAGGTTAATTTCCCATCAAATATTTCTCCTTTATTTTTTTATTGTGCTGTATTTCAACGGAATAGCTATGTCATTTCGTGAAATACAGAGCCATTGGCACGCCGTTAGCCCTATATCATAATATAACCTGTTGCGCGACAAGGTGTAACCAGTCAATTATTTACACTTTAAAGACAGACCGTATTATGATACAGACAGACCGTGAGACCTTCCAGATGATGCTTCATCAGATTATGGAAAGGTTCGACAGGATTGAAGACAGGCTGAGCCGTATGAACCGCCAGACCTCTGCGCTTGACGGAGACAAGCTGCTGGACAATCAGGACATGTGCGAGCTGCTCGGCATTACCAAACGCACTCTCGCGCGGTACCGCCAGAAGAAACTCGTGACCTATTACATGATAGACGGGCGTACCTATTACAAGTCCTCCGAGGTCGAGGCGTTCCTCAACCAAAAGGGCAGGCGTTTGCCGGCGAGACTGAAAAAACAGATGGAAAATTAATATAAATGAAAGAATATGGAACTTGTATGTATTGACAAACAGACTTTTGAAGAACTGCGTGTCCGTTTTTGCGAATTTGAGGACCGGGTGACACGCCTGTGCCGTCCGGTCGAGGATCTCGGCCTGAAAAACTGGCTGGACAACCAGGAGGTGTGCGACGTACTCCGCATCAACAAAAAGACCCTTCAGGCGTATCGTGCCAAAGGTCTCCTTCCTTTCAGTCGCATCAAGAACAAGCTTTTCTACAAACCGGAAGATATACGGAGATTATTGGAATTGAGTTACCACCCTTTAATAAAGAGCAAATTATGAGCTATCATTTTATAGACAAGAAAGACCCACGCATTGACGTGATGTTCCAGGGACTGGAGAAAATGGAGAGGATGCTTTCAGTAATGGAAGATGTACCGAGATCACTCTTCAACGGTGAACGTTTCCTTACGGACGAGGAACTTTCCAAAGTCCTGCGGGTAAGCAGGCGTACATTGCAGGAATACCGTACATTCGGTGTAATCCCTTACTATCTGGTACAGGGGAAGGCACTCTATAAAGAGTCCGATATCATGAAAATACTGGACGATGCCTACAAACGGTGCCGGGAGGAACAGCGCTGGGTATAGTACTGCTTCTTTAATCAAGCACGGAGAAACTGCCCGGCTGACAGCAGGCAGTTTCTCCGTTTTCCATTTCATACAGCCGGTGATTTTATTTTCCGCTTTTTCCTGACGGTGAAATCCTCCTCGCAAAGGTCTATCCTGTTTCCGAAACCTGTGGACCTCAACCGTTTCATGTCCTCGTCCACTTTCGTGTCCGTAACCTGCGCGTAAATCTGCGTGGTGGAAATAGAGGTATGTCCCATCATCCGGCTTACCGTCTCTATCGGAACGCCGAGCGAAAGGGTGATGTGGGTACCGAAATTATGCCGGGCCTGGTGAAAGGTCAAATCAAAACCATATACCTGCCCCAATTCCCTAGTCAACAGGATAAAATACCTGCGGGCATAAATATTGAACACCTTGTCTCCGCTTCTTTGGCCGCGGTATTTCTCTATGATTTGAAGAGGAATATCCAGCAGACGGACAGAAGAGAGCGTATCGGTCTTTTTCCGGTGGATATGAATCCACCATGTGCCGTCGCCGGTCTGCGTGATGTCCTTGTCCGAAAGCCGTTTCAGATCCGCATACGCCAGTCCGGTAAAGGTTGAAAAGATGAACATATCCCGCACGAATTGCAGTTGCGGTTTCTCCACCGGAGTGGTCATGAGTGTTTTAAGGTCTTCCAGTTTCATGTGGCGGCTCTTCCTTTTGGGCAGTTCGGGATGCAGGCGGCAATAAGGGTCGCGTCGCAACGTGCCCTGGCTCACAGCCCGCATCGTGAGCTTTTTCAAACGGTACAGGTGTTCATGCACGCTTTTGGGTTTCAGGTTGCGGTCAGTCCGCAGGAATACCTCGAAATCGTCATAAAACGTCCGGTCAAGGCTTCGCAGCGTCACATCTTCCACGCCTTTCTTTTCCCGGACAAAAGCGGAAAGATGCTTGTAGGAACGCTGATAGGAGTCGTATGTTTCCTGTATGCGGTCTATCCCGACCCGTTTCCTGAACTCCTCGTTATGCTCCTTGAAAAGAGCCAGCAGGGTAAGCGGTTTCTGTCCGATACCCTTGACTGCGTTTTTGACCAGTTCAGCCGTGATGAACCCCAGGCTGTTTCTTATCCGCTCATAATGTCCGGCAATCTCACGTGTCAGGTCATCTATGGCACGGTTCACGGTAACGGCATTCTCGCTCCTTCCGTTGGCACGGCCTTTCTCCGGATTCCAGATGCCCGGATTGACAGAGACTTTGGTTCCTATCTGTGCCCATTCGGCATCAATGCTCACCTTGCACAATAGCTGGCACATTCCGTCCTTTCGCACTTTCGTGCGGTTAATATAAAACAGCACGGCAAAAGTGCTGCGTCGTTTGACATTCTGTTTTTCAGTATTCTTTTCCATATTCTTTCCATTTAAAAGGTTATTAAATGACGACAGAAAAACGCTCCGAGATTTTTCGGTTCAATGCCTTGGTGTCGGCGTCTATCTTCTCATCGGTCACTTTCGCGTAGATTTGTGTGGTCTCTATCTGACTATGGCCGAGCATCCTGCTGACCGTTTCAAGGGGGACCCCATGAGAGAGTGTGATTTCCGTTGCGTATGTATGCCGTCCTGCATGGAAGACCAACGGACGGTCAATGTGGCAGATTCGGGCAATCTCTTTCAAGTAGAGGTTCAGCGTGGAATTGCAATACATCGGCAGCAGCTTGTCACCGGGAGCTGTACCGCTATATTTCTTCAGAATCTGCAACGGTAAATCCAAAAGAGGAATCTCAAATTCTATCTTGGTTTTCTGCCTGGCACTCTTGATCCACCATATTCCATCTTCCGCAAGGCATAGATTGTCCTTTGTCAGCAGGCGCATATCTCCGTATGGAATGCCGGTAAAACAGGAAAAAAGGAACATGTCACGGACATGATAGAGGGTCTGCCTGTGAAGCGGGGTGGTCATAATCCTGTGCAACTCTTCTGCCGTGAGATATTTCTGTACGTGCTTCGGGCGCATCGGCTCGTAGCCCATGAACGGGCTGGCGGTAATAATACCGTCAGCAATGGCCTCTCCGACAATGGTTTTCAGTTGGACGGTCAGGTTGATGATTGTTCCGGGAGCGAGGTTACGTTCCGTCCGGAGATACAAATCATACTTGTCAATGAAAGAACGGTCCAACGCAGAAAACGGAATATCGGAGAGCTTGTATTGCGCCTGCAAGAATCTTTCGATATGGCTATAGGCATTGCTATAGGCTCTCAGGCTTCCTACCGTACGGTTTATCCCCACACGCTTTTCAAAGTTGCGGATGAACCGCCTGAAATATCCCAGAAGCGTTTCCTGCCCGCTTGCCATTCCAAGCAGTATGCCTTTCACCTCTTCGGCCGTCACACCGTCACGGACAGCCGACTGTTCCATATAGATATTCAATGCCATCGCACGTATCTCATCCAGCCGGTTGTTGATTTCCTTTGCCGCCACGCTTTTTCCGGAAGCGCGTCCCGAAGACCAGCGGGATTGCGGGACTTTTATCTTCACACTGAATGCCGCTTCGGAATATTTTCCGACATTCAACTTTGCCATTACGGGGCAATTCCCGTCGGCATCCGCCTCGCTCTTTTTCAGGTAGAACGACACCTTTACATTTGCCTGATTCATAACCAATTCCTTTGTTTGCAAAATTATTATATGCAGAGTAAATGAACGGCATGAAAAATGTAGCGGAACGTAGAATAAGACCCCTCGGCCTGCAAACAAAGCCTGTATTTTTTTCTGATACGGAAAAATATGACTAAGTTTGCGTCAGCAGACATGGAAAAAACAGCGTTCTTTGCGGTGGTAAACGGGGTTATCAATGAAAGACGAAAGCTCGTTTTTCAAGCCTCTTTTTTTATCCCGAAAAGGCAACGGATAAGTAGTGATTTGTCCTCCTAACTCCACCTAAAACTTGCTAAAAGCCCCCTGCGGAAGAATGTGGTACAAAACGACATATCCCTTTTGCTATCAAACACTTTACATTATTTTCTCCAAGGTTATCCGTATGTGAGCGAGTTTTCCTATCTTCTTTTTAATAGCGGCTTCTTTCCGCATAATTCTGATGATTTCTTCTTCAGATAGATAGATGCGTGGGGCACGAATTGCAGGATTTCTTTTTATGCCGAAAGATTCTGCTTTCTGACTTCGGCATTGCTTTGTTGTTTTTTGTTTTTCAC
>ENA-OQCE01000770-OQCE01000770.1-human-gut-metagenome-genome-assembly--contig:-NODE-770-length-15102-cov-16.376427_pt1 | contig 15102 bp, 13 predicted proteins | sample MGYA00242495_ERZ504572 | MGnify/ENA primary metagenome ERZ504572 (study PRJEB26092, sample SAMD00036228) | human gut metagenome | host: Homo sapiens | study: EMG produced TPA metagenomics assembly of...
CTCAATATAGCTCATGTTCTCGACAATGCCAGAATGGGGACGTTCATCTTCTCGGCCATGTTGACCGCCTTGGCGACGATCATCGAGACCAGATCCTGCGGCTCGTGACGATGACGATGCCGTCGACGGGCAGCGACTGGAAGACGGTGAGCGCGACGTCGCCTGTTCCCGGAGGCATGTCGACCAGCAGGTAGTCGATGGCCCCACGAGGTCTCGCTCCAGAACTGCCTAATGGCGCCTGCGATGACCGGACCGCGCCAAAGGACGGGGTCGGTCTCGTTTTGGAGCAGCAGGTTGGAGCTCATGACCTTGACGCCGTGCTCGGAGATTTCGGGCAGCATAAGGTTGCCAAGGGCATGGACGTGGCGTCCACTCATACCGAACATCTTGGGGATAGAGGGACCGGTGATGTCGGCATCGAGGACGCCGACCTTGTGGCCGTGACGGGCAAGCTCGGTGGCGATGGCACCGGTGACAAATGACTTGCCGACACCGCCCTTGCCGGAAAGCACGGCGATGACGCGCTTGACCTCGGACAGCGTGTTCTCCTCAAATTGCGACGGCGACGTTTGTCCGCCGGCGGCCTGTGCGTGTTCGCAACCCATGTATGACTCCTTTGTATATGCTGGGGCCGGGGCCCCGCGATGTGACACGAGCGTCATTGTACCCTCGTTTGCGAGCGGGAGTCATTTGCGATGCGTTTGGGCCGAGCGTGCTTGCAATACGATGGGCCCAAGCGAATGGGCGGGCTTACTGAACTTTGCTGGCGAACTCGAGGTATTGCATGCGCTGCAGCTTGTCGATCGTCGAGGCGTAGGGGCTGTCTTCCGATTCCAAGTCGTAGCGCAGCCCGTCGGCACCGAGATAGCCGGCGACATTGATGGTGGGCACATCTGACCTTGTCGCAAGCAGGGCCTTTTGGTAATTGGTGAGCGGGGCGCCGATCTTATTAAGGGTAATGGCTGCAATCTCGTTTGCCCCGACGGTGTCGTAGACGTTGAGCTCGGTATTGCCGGCGATCTCATAGTTAGCCCAGACGAGATATGTCGACTGATAGATACGGAAAGCGTGGCTTGCCGTATCTTCCTGAGGGTACAGCTCGTCGTTGAGAGTCGTTGCGGCGCTCGGCTGATGGTCGCCAAAAAAGACAAGAACAACCGGTCTGCCGATGTTGCGGAGCTCGTTGATAAAGTACTCGAGGTCCCGGTCGGATGCGTTGATGCAGGTGAGATAGGTGTTGAGCGCGCTGTTGGCGCCTTCGCTGGCTCCCTCGACCCAATAGTTTGTCAGCTCTTCGGCGGGAACGGTGCCATAGTCGTAGCCGCCGTGATTTTGCATCGTGACGTCAAAGATGAACTGCGGCGCTTCGTCGGTTCTAAGCAGGTCGAGTATCTTGTCGTAGGTGGCGTAGTCGCATACGCCGGCATGGTAATAGGGCGCACCTTCGAAATCGCCGATTGAAAGAAAGTCTCCAAAGCCCAGCTGCTGATAGATTTTATCTCGATGGTAGTTGACGGGGTTTTGCGGGTGCATAGCGGTAGTGGTATACCCAAGCTCTTTAAGGTCCTTTGCCAGGCTGTTTACGCCATTCATCTGATACAGCTGATAGGGGATCTTGCCTAATCCGACAAAGGCCGTTGTCGCTCCGGTCAAAAATTCGAATTCGGAGTTCGCCGTTCCGCCACCGGCGACCGAAGCGAGCATGGTGCCGCGAACAAGTGTGTCGGGAAGCGAGTTGTAGAATGCGGGGCCGGAGTACCCGGCCGCCTGGAGCTGCTCAAAGCACGAAAGGTCGCTAAAACTCTCGTTCATGATGGCAACAATCGTCGGCTTGATTTCATTGAACTGGGCAACGGCCGCCGCGCGCTGTTCGCTCGAGCCATATGTGCTGTCGTAGACGGCGGCGAGCTCCTGCTCGATGCTCTGCGCCTCATCGGGCGTATAGTCTTCGGGCTTCTCAATGGGCAACTCGTTGACCATTTCGGTGAACGAAGTGATAAAACCCTGAGACGCATACGTGGTGATGGGCTGCCAACGGTCAAATCCAAAATCCAGCGCCTGCTCCAAGTCGATGTTGGAAAAGCCTGAGAGCCCCACAACGGTCACTAGCAGAAAAGCACAGAGGTTAGCGGCGATAGCGGGGAAGACATGGGTGGGCGTACGGAGCTTTCGCGGTCGGATGAGCGAAAGAAGCCCCAGGGAAATCTCCAGCAGGGCGAGAGAGGTTACGATTCCGGCGGTAAAGGTAAACTCGTATCCCTCGCTCACTTCCATTGCGGTGCCAAGGGCCAAGATATCGCTTGGCAGGATGGCTTCGCCTTTAAACGTTATGACGAAGTGCTCGGCAATGCCAAGGACGCAACAGACGACGGGCACGAGGACCATGACGCCTCCATGACGCTGTCCCAGCAAATAAAGGGAGAGCAGAACCGTCGCGAGCAACCCGACGGAAAACCCGAATGAGTTGGCGGGAATGCGATAGAACGTTTCGTTGCAGGCAATTTCGATTGAAACGAACGAGAGCGCTGAAACAGCGGCGATGACAAGGATGTCGCGGCAAATACAGGCAACCGTTCCCGTCGCAAGGTCGGTTTGGTCGATAAGTCCCGAAACCAAGGGCTCGACAAGAAGCATGACGGCGGCAGCACCGAGCGCCGAATAAGAAAGGACCCATAGGGAGCTGCCCTCATTTACGAGCGATTGATTCGTAATCCATGCAGCTACCACGCCGAGCGGCATGAGGAGCGTCGCGCACCAAAAGACGCGGGCAATGGGTGGCTTTTCGTTGCGTTTGATTGAAAAATACACGCGCACGACGACGGCGGCCACGATAAGGACGGCGATGAATATGGGCAGATTGGCCATGTCGCTCGAAGTGATTTCAAGGGGGATATCTTCGGTCATGGACGTTCCTCTGGTACAGCAAATTAAGTTCAGTATTAGATTACTGTAACCTTTCCACGGCATTTCGAGAAACAAAGCGCCCGATACGCAAAGCTAAAGGTCTGCGAATCTTGTATTACGAACATCTGTGCGCGTCGAGTGCGCTAAACTCATCGGCAGTATGATTCGATGCAATAGGAGGCAAGGAGCTTCCATGTCTGATTCCTCTATCGTTATTCGCGGCGCTCGTGAGCACAACCTCCGTGATATCGATGTTTCCATTCCGCGTGACCAACTCGTGGTCATTACCGGTCTTTCTGGCTCGGGCAAGAGTTCGCTGGCATTCGACACTATCTATGCCGAGGGCCAGCGTCGATACGTCGAGAGCCTTTCGAGTTATGCGCGCCAGTTCTTGGGCCAGATGGACAAACCCGACTTGGATTCAATCGACGGCCTTTCGCCGGCGGTGTCGATCGACCAAAAGACGACATCTAAAAACCCTCGCTCGACGGTTGGCACCGTAACCGAGATTTATGACTATCTGCGTCTGCTGTTCGCCCGTGTGGGCACCCCGCACTGTCCCGAATGCGGCCGCGTCATTGAGCGCCAGACGACCGACCAGGTCGCCGATAAGGTCCTGGCGGCGGGGGAGGGCCGCCGCGCGTTTGTGCTGGCACCGGTGGTGCGCGGGCGAAAAGGCGAGTACACCAAGCTGTTTGAGGACCTTCGCGCCGAGGGCTTTAGCCGCGTGCGTGTCGACGGCGAGGTTCGCTCGCTTGATGACCCTATCGATTTGGATAAGAAATTCAAGCACGATATCGAGGTCGTGGTCGACCGCATCGTGATTCGCGAGAACTCGCTGGGCCGTATTGCCGAGTCCGTTGAACAGGCGACTGCGCTGGCGCACGGCAATGTGAACGTATACTTGCTGCCCGACCGCGACGCTCCCGAGGGGACCGAAGGCGAGTTGCTGGAGTATTCGCTGGCGTTAGCGTGCCCGGAGCATGGACACTCCATCGATGACCTGCAGCCGCGTGATTTCTCGTTCAACGCGCCCTATGGCGCGTGCCCCGAGTGCGATGGCCTGGGCTTTAAGAAGACGGTCGATGCCGAGGCCCTAATCGAAGACCCCTCGAAGTCGATCGCCGACGGGGTCTTTGGCAGCCTGTTTGGCAACTCTAACTACTATCCGCAGATTTTCGCTGCGGTCTGCAAACACTTTAAGGTGAGCGTCGATACGCCGTGGGAGGATCTGCCTCCGCGGGTGTGTCGTGCGTTTTTAGACGGCATGGGCGACCAGAAGATTTCGGTCGACTATCAAAAGCTCGATGGGCGCCGCAGCCAGTGGGACACCAAGTTCTCGGGTGTGCGCAATATCCTGTACGAGCGCTATACCGAGACGACGAATGAGAACACCAAGGCGCGCTTGGAGAAGTACATCCGCGAGGAGCCGTGCTCGAGCTGCCACGCGCTCGTTTGCGCCCCGAGATGCTCGCCGTCACCGTGGGCGGCAAGTCCATTTACGAGGTTTGTTGTCTGTCGTGCCGTGAGTCGCTCGAGTTTTTTGAGGGCCTGGAACTCACCGAGCGCCAACAGTTTATCGGCGGACGCATCGTCAAGGAAATCCTGGAGCGCCTGCGTTTTCTGGTCGATGTCGGACTCGACTATCTGACCCTCGATCGTGCCTCGGCGACGCTTTCCGGAGGCGAGGCCCAGCGTATTCGCCTGGCAACGCAGATCGGCGCCGGCTCATGGGTGTCCTGTACATTTTGGACGAGCCATCGATTGGCTCCATCAGCGCGATAACGAGCGCCTGATCAAGACGCTTGAGCGCCTACGCGATATCGGCAATACCGTCATCGTCGTCGAGCATGATGAGGATACGATTCGTGCTGCCGACTATGTGATCGACATGGGCCCCGGCGCGGGCGTGAACGGCGGACACGTAGTCGCGGCGGGAACGCCTGCCGATATCATGGCGTGTCCCGAGTCGATGACGGGCGCTTATCTGACCGGCAAACGAATGATCCGGGTTCCCGATGAGCGCCGCAAGCCCGGTCGCGGCTGCCTTAAGATCACGGGCGCCCGCGCCAACAACCTCAAAAACGTTACCGCCAAGATCGAGTTTGGTACGCTTACGGTCGTTACCGGCGTGTCGGGATCGGGTAAGAGCTCCCTGGTTACCGACACTATCGCACCTGCCCTTACGAATGCCATTCACCGTTCGACGCGCCCTGTGGTCCGTATAAGAAAATCGAGGGCATCGAGTGTATCGATAAGGTTATCGATATCGACCAGTCGCCGATTGGCCGCACGCCGCGTTCCAACCCTGCTACGTACATTGGCCTGTGGGATGATCTTCGCGCGCTGTTTGCGAGTACGCCGGAGTCGAAGGCGCGCGGCTACTCGCCGGGACGTTTCTCCTTTAACGTGAGCGGCGGTCGCTGCGAAGCATGCAAGGGCGACGGACAAATTAAGATCGAGATGCACTTCCTTCCCGATATCTATGTCCCCTGTGAGGTCTGCGGCGGCAAACGCTATAACCGCGAGACGCTTGAGGTCACCTACCGTGGTAAGACCATCTCGGACGTGCTCGACATGAGCGTCACCGAGCACTGGCCTTCTTTGGGAATATCCCGCAGATTAAGCGCAAGCTCCAGACGCTGTACGATGTAGGCTTGGGCTACGTGAGCCTGGGCCAGCCCGCTACGACGCTCTCGGGCGGCGAGGCGCAGCGTGTGAAGCTCGCCAAGGAGCTTCATCGACGCCAGACGGGCAAGACGTTCTATATTTTGGATGAGCCGACGACCGGCCTTCATTTTGAGGACGTCCGCCAGCTGCTCGATGTGCTGCAGCGCTTGGTCGATGCGGGCAACACGGTGCTGGTGATTGAACACAACCTTGATGTCATCAAGGTTGCCGACCGCCTGATCGATATGGGCCCCGAGGGCGGTAACGGCGGCGGAACCGTCGTGGTTTCGGGCACACCGGAGCAGGTTGCGGACTGTCCGCAGAGTTATACGGGCAAGTTTTTGGCGCCGTTGCTCAGGCGTGACCGGGAGCGTCAGGCTCAACTTGATGCTCAATAAATAGGCGATTCAGTTTATGGGCGCCATCGACTCCTTGTGATTCGATGCGCTTGCTGTGTCGAAGTGACGTATGCAGCCGAATTGGACATATACTTAATCCTTGCGTCCGAATGCGAGGGAAAGGATATGCCATGGCAAAGGCTGTAAAGACGCCAAAAACCAATGCGATGCGCGAGCTGGAAAGCGCCGGCATTTCCTATGTTCTACATACGTACGAAGACGATGGTGATGAGTCGGCGGGCCTGGGGGTCGCGATTTCGGAGCAGCTTGGCGAGGAGCCCGGACAAGGATTTAAGACCTTGGTCTGCGTGACGCCGTCCAACGACCACGTCGTGTGCTGCATCCCTGTTGCCGACGAGCTCGATCTAAAGTCCGCCGCGCGTGCCGCGGGGGAGAAGTCCTTGGCCATGATGCATGTGAAGGATTTGCTTGCGGCGACTGGCTACGTTCGCGGCGGCTGCAGTCCGGTCGGTATGAAAAAACGCTACCGGACGCTCATTGATGAGACATGTGTCCTTTGGGATACCATTTTTATTTCGGGAGGCAAGCGTGGTTATCAGCTTGAGCTTGCACCCGATGATTTAATTGCATTTTGCGGGGCGACGGTCGCCCCGATTACGAGAGAGGACTGAGCGATGCCGCAGGAAGAATTGAAGTGCGGAGCTCATTTTGCAAAAGAATCTGCGCCTCAGACACCCTCATCCGAAGCTTCTTCGTCGCGAGACGACACTGACGACATGGGCTCGTCGGACTACTCCACGGTTGGTCGTTCCGCCGGGCTTATGACCATCCTGACCATCGTGTCTCGCGTCACCGGCTTTATCCGCACATGGGCAATGGCGGCCGCTATCGGCATGTCGCTGCTCTCGTCCTCCTATCAGGTCGCCAACAACCTGCCCAATATGCTCTACGAACTCGTGATGGGCGGCATGCTCGTGACGGCGTTTTTGCCCGTGTACATGGGCGTGAGGCGTGAGCAGGGTCGCGAGGCCTCGAACGAGTACGTGGGCAACCTGCTCGGTATTCTGCTATTGGTGCTGGGTGGCATTTCGTTGCTGGGGACCGTGTTCGCTCCGGGCTTTATTTGGACGCAATCGTTCCTTTCGGGTGACGGCGGCAGCATGGATACCGCTGCGTTCATGTTCCGTTTCTTCGCCATCCAGATTCTGTTTTATGGTTTGGGCTCGGTGTTCTCGGGCGTTCTCAACGCACACCGCGACTACTTCTGGTCGACGTTTGCCCCGGTCCTCAACAATGTGATCGTCATTGCGAGCTTTATGGCTTTGCGCCCGTGTCCGCACAGTTTGGCGAACGTGCCGGCATCATCTTGATTGCGGCCGGTACGACCCTCGGTGTCTTTGTTCAGATGGCTTGTCAGATCCCCGCGCTTGGCAAGCACGGCGTGCATCCCCATATCCATATCGACTTTAAGGACCCCGCACTGCGCCAGACGATTGCGCTCGGTATCCCGACGCTGCTCGCCACGGTGTGCATGTTTGTCTCGACTTCTATCACCAACGCTGCTGCGCTGGTGGTCCAGCCCGAGACTGGTCCTTCCGTCATCGCCTATGCGCGCCTGTGGTACACGCTGCCCTACGCGCTGATTGCCGCCTCGCTTTCGACGGCGCTCTATACCGAGCTCTCTCACGACGCACAGGAGAAGGATTACGACAGCGTTCGCACGGGCATTTCGCGTGGCGTCGCCCAGATGCTGTTCTTCCTGGTTCCGTTCGCGCTGTACCTGATTGTCTTCGCGCGTCCGCTCAACATGATCTACTGCGCTGGCAAGTTCGATGAGTCCGGCGTGGCGCTGGTGTCCGAGTTCCTTGTCTACCTGGCGTTCTCGCTGCCGCTCTACGGCGTGGTCGTGCTGATGCAGAAGAGCTTCTCTGCCTTGCTCGACATGAAGCCCTATAGCCGCTATTGCCTGTATTCCGCCATCGGCCAGGCCGGCTCGGTTCTGCTGTTTGGCGTTGTACTGGGCTTCGGTATGCCGGCAATCGCGCTTTCGTATGTCGTCGACTACGTGATCTTGGTCGGTTGCTCGCTGTGGTGGCTGCGTCGTCGTCTGCGTGGTCTTCAGGTTAAATCTATCCTGCATGGCGGTTTCTTTGGCCTTTTGCTCGGTGGCCTGGGTGCTGCCGCAGGCGCCGGCGTCATGTGGGCGCTTGAGCACTTTGTCGGGGCACTTGGCGGCTCGATTCTGATTACTCTTGGCTACGTTTGCGTTGCGGGTGTCGTCTCGCTTGCTGTTACCTTTGGCCTTGCCGTCGTCCTTAAGATGCCCGAGGTCTCGGCGCTGATTCGTCGCAAGTAGGTGCGCGTGGCCGGTCACGACAACATTCCAACGCTTGCCGAGCAGGTTTCGCGCGTTCCCACGCAGCCCGGCTGCTACCTTTGGAAAGACGCCAAGGGCGATGTCATCTACGTGGGCAAGGCGAAAAACCTGCGCGCCCGTATGCGTCAGTACGTGACGCTGCAGGACGAGCGCCAGAAGATCCCGCTGATGATGCAGCTGGTGGCGAGCTTTGACTATATCGTGGTGGAGACCGAGCACGAGGCGTTGGTGCTCGAGCGCAATTTGATTGGTCAGTACCATCCGTACTTTAACGTCGACCTCAAGGATGACAAGAGCTACCCCTTTATCGCCATTACAAAGGGCGACCTGTATCCCGCTATCAAATACACGCGTGAGCGTCATAAGCCGGGAACGCGCTATTTTGGACCTTATACCGATAGCCGCGCGGCACGTGAGACGATAGATACGCTGCGCAAGGTTATCCCCATCTGCTCCGCATCCTGTGCGGAGTGGCGTCGTTGTCGCCGTATCGTCGAGTCCCACAAGGGCGAGGAAGACATCGTCAATATGATTTGCGCGCAAAACGGGCGCCCCTGCTTTGACTACCATGTCGGGCGCGGCCCGGGTGCGTGTGTCGGCGTGATTTCCCCGGCAGACTATGCCAAGAACGTCAAGCGTGTCGAGCGCTTTTTGTCGGGCCATCGCAAGGATGTCGTCGATGAGCTGACCTCCGAGATGACGGATGCCGCTGAGGCGCTCGACTTTGAGCGCGCGGCACGCGTCAAACGTCGTTTGGAGGTCATCAGGGGTCTGGACGATCGTCAGCAAGTCGTTTTTCCCTCCAGTGTCGATATAGATGTCATCGGTTTCTATCGCGAGGAGACCATCTCCGCCGCTTGCGTCTTCGTCGTTCGCGAGGGCCGAACAGTTCGCACCTGCGAGTTCATTCTCGACAAGGGTCTTGATGTTGACGAGGAAGAGCTCCAGTCGGGCTTTCTTAAGCGCTATTACGACGAGACGGCTGATATTCCAGCTGAGGTCAACCTTTCCGTCGAGCTTGAGGATGCGGAAGCGCTGGGGGAGTGGCTTGCGGGCAAGCGTGAGCGTTCCTGCCATCTCCATAGGCCGCAGCGTGGCGAAAAGCACCGTCTGCTCGATATGGCATCCAAAAATGCGCGCCATGCCTCATGCGCTACATGATGCGAACGGGGTACGCTGACGACCGCACCAATCAAGCGCTCCTGGAGCTCGAAAGTGCGTTGGCGCTGCCATCGCCGCCGTTGCGTATCGAGTGCTTCGATATCTCTACACTGCATGGCACCTTTACGGTCGCTCGATGGTGGTGTTTACCAACGGGCGCGCCGACAAGAGTCAGTATCGTCGTTTTAAAATTCAGGCCGAATTGGACGAGGCAAACGACTTCGTGTCGATGTCCGAGGTTTTGGGACGACGTTATGCTCCCGAGCGCATGGCCGACGAGCGCTTTGGCTCGCGCCCCGATTTGCTCGTTGTCGATGGCGGTAAGCCGCAATTGACCGCTGCGATCAAGCAACTTGAGGCTCTTGGGCTCAATATACCAGTTTGTGGCTTGCAAAGGCCGATGAGGAGGTTTTCGTGCCTTGGGACGAGACTCCCGTCGTGCTGCCGACCGGGTCCGCGTCGCTCTATCTAATTAAACAGGTGCGCGATGAATCGCACCGTTTTGCCATCACGTTCCATCGCGAATTGCGCGATAAAGCCATGACGGTTTCGGTACTCGATGACGTTCCAGGCGTGGGACCCACCAGAAAACGTGCCTTATGCGCCATTTTGGCTCGATGAAGCGTTTGCGCGCGGCGAGCGAGCAAGAGATCGCGGAAGTCGAGCATTCCTGCCGATGTCGCCAAAGCGGTTCACGAGGCGCTCGTTGCATGGAATGCCGAGCGCGCCGAGGCGGCGGCAAAGCAATCCGAAAACTAAACACGCCTCTAAACAACTGATATACATGATTGCGTGATTTTCAATCATTTATTTCACGGCGATTACCAGCCGATTTCGGGTTTAATTGACGCTAAAACGTTTGACTAGCCATGGTGAACAACCCTGCTATCCTGCGGGTTGACGAAGACTGATATCTCACCTCGTCGATACATACTGTCTGGCGAATCGTTTGTCAATGAATTCGGTGAACGGTAGCAAATACCGTTCAAGCGTATGTATGTATCGGTCGCCGAGCGCGGCACCTCAGTTGGGTTCGTCGGTAGGTAAGGTATATATCGTCCGCAAGTTGCGCGGGGGCACGTCTAGGCGCTCCCGGGTAAGATTCTCTATTGATAGGAGAAGACATGGCCATCATCAACAAGGGTATGTCCAGGCGTTCGTTCCTCGGCCTCACCGGCAGCGTCGCTGCTGTCGCAGGGCTTGGTCTCACCGGCTGCGGTGGCAGCTCTAGCGACGAGGGTTCCGCTTCCGGTTCCACCGATTCCGCCAACCGTGGCGACGGCGTGATCACCGCTGGTTCCGCTTACGCTCCGTCCAGCTTCGATCCCGCCAGCACCGGCTCCGCTGTGGGCCTGGGTGCTAACTGGCACGTCGTCGAGGGCCTCTACGGCATCGATTACCACGACTACAGCACCTTCAAAGAGCTCGCCACCGACGATCCCAAGTCTGTGGACGACACCACTTTCGAGGTCACCATCCGCAAGGGCGCCAAGTTCTCCGATGGCACCGAGGTCACCGCTGACGATGTCGTTGCCTCCTACACCGCTTGCGCCGCTTCCGCTACCTATGCTCCGTTCTTCCAGCCCTTCGAGTCCATCGAGGCCAAGGACGCCAGCACCGTGACGGTCAAGACCAAGGTCCCCAACTTCTCCCTGCTCAAGGATCGTCTGGCCATCGTCCGCGTTACCCCGGCCACCCAGACCGAGGAGGATCGCGCCAAGCAGCCGATCGGCTCCGGCCCCTGGATGTACGACTCTATCTCCGATACCGAGATCACCCTGGTTCCCAACCCCGAGTACAACGGTGAGTATGCTGCCGAGGATAAGAAGATCCAGTACAGCATCCTGACCGACCCCACCGCTCGCGTTACCGCTCAGCAGGAGGGCTCCACGCTCGTTATGGAGCTCGTTACCGCTGACGCCGTCGACCAGCTCGAGAGCGCCGGCTGCAAGATCGATAACGTTCAGGGTTTCGGCACCCGCTTCATCATGTTCAACGTCGCCAAGGAGCCTTGGAACAACGTCAAGGTCCGTCAGGCTGTCATGTATGCGCTCGACACCGAGAAGATGGTCAGCAACACCTTCGCCGGCCTTGCCACCGCTGCCAGCTGCTACCTGCCCAAGAGCTTCACCAACTATCATGAGGCTTCCACGGTGTACAAGACCGACGCCAAGAAGGCTAAGAAGCTCATCGAGGAGTCTGGCATCACCCCGGGTGCCATCACCCTGCGCACCACCGACAACGAGCAGATTAAGGGCATGGCCGCCCAGGTCAAGAATGACCTCGACGCTCTCGGCTTCGATGTGACCATCCAGACCGATACCTCGCCGGCCACCTACGCTGCCATCGACGGCGGCGAGGCCTACGATATCCTCCTTGCCCCTGGCGATCCTTCCTGCTTCGGCGCCGACCCCGACCTGCTGCTCAACTGGTGGTACGGCGACAACGTCTGGATGCAGACCCGTTGCCCGTGGAAGGAGTCCGCTGAGTGGCAGAAGCTCCACGGTCTCATGGACGAGGCTCTTGCCGCCGAGGGCGATGAGCAGCAGAAGAAGTGGAACGAGTGCTTCGACATCATTGCCGACAACGCCGTTCTGTACCCCGTTGTCCACGTCAAGACCGTCTCCGCTTCCTGGGACGATCCGTCCACTGCGCCCAACGGCGAGGCCCTCGATGGCTTCAAGGGCATCGGCACGACGAGCATGTCCTTCAGGGGCGTTGCGACCGTCAAGGCGTAAGACTCGCTTGAGTCTGTATGCAGGATGTCGGTCGTTGGGACCGTATCCTCATAGTTGAAACAAAGACCCGGGCGACCTCGATGTCGCTCGGGTCTTGTAATGAGTATCCGTACTCATATACCAGTTGGTCCTACCGACAAAAGAAAGGGGAGAGAACGTGAACAACTTGCTACGTTTGATTGGAAGGCGTCTTGTGGCGCTGCCGATCATGGCATTGGGCGTCACCGTCCTGGTGTTCTTCCTTATGTCGTTCTCCAAGACCGACCCCGCCTACACGGCGTTGGGTGACGGTGCCTCGCCCGAGGCGGTTGCCGAGTACCATGAGAAGTATGGTCTGGACGACCCCTGGCCTGTGCGCTACGTGCGCTATATGGGCGATTTGATCCATGGTGACATGGGCACCTATGGTGCTGCTCGCAACTCCGTTGCCAAGCGCATCTCCACGGCCCTGCCCGTCACGATGCAGCTGACCTTCATCGGCCTTGCCATCGGTGCGGTCGTTTCGTTTTTACTCGGCGTCATCGCGGCACTGTATCGCGACAAATGGCCGGACCAAGTGATCCGCGTCTTTTCCATCGCCGGCTTGGCAACCCCGTCGTTCTGGCTTGCCGTTCTGTTGATCCTGCTGTTCTCTTCCTACCTTAAGGTGCTTCCGGCATCGGGTGCTCTGCCTCACTTCACCACGAATCCGGCTGGCTATCTGGGACGTATGATCATGCCCGCTATCGCCTTGGCATTTCCGCTGACGGGCCAGATGACTCGTATCGTGCGTACCGCCATGGTCGAGGAGCTCGATAAGGATTATGTCCGTATGGCTCGCGGCGCCGGCGTTCCCGAGAAGGTCGTCGTCGGCATCAACGTTCTTCGCAATGCGCTGATCACCCCGGTCACCACCCTCGGTCTTAAGATCGGTTACCTCATGGGCGGCGCCGTCGTCATCGAGGTTATCTTCAACCTCCCCGGCATGGGCACCGCGATTCTGCAGGGCGTTCAGGGCAACGAGGCGAACCTGGTTCAGGGCGTCGTTATCGTCGTTGCTCTTGCTTCATCATCATCAACATCGTGGTTGACATGCTCTACCTGCTCATCAACCCGCGCATCAGGACGGTGTAGATTATGGTAAAGATTCGAGAGAAGCAAACCGAGCAGCTCGAGAAGGCTGCCTCCAAGGGGCTCAAGCTCGGTGGCTGGAAGAAGATGACGCTGTCTTCTAAGATTGCCGCCGTCGTGTTGGTGCTGGTCGCCCTGACTGCGATTCTGGCGCCCCTTCTTGCCCCCTATAGCCCGGTCGAGATTTTTACGGCTCGCCAGGCTCCCGGCAACGGATTTATCTTCGGTACCGACGATAAGGGTCGCGACATTCTGTCGCGCATGCTCTACGGTGGTCGTTACTCGCTGATTATCGGCTTTGGCGCCACTGCCATGGCTCTGGTCTGCGGCTCGGTCGTGGGCGCCCTTGCGGCGGTTTCGCGCAAGGCCGTTTCCGAGACGATCATGCGTATCCTGGACATCATCATGTCCATCCCGGGCATCGCCCTCGCGGCCGTCTTCGTCTCCATCCTGGCAACTCCGTGCCGTCGATCATCTTCGCCATCGGCTTTATGTACACTCCGCAGATTGCCCGTATCGTGCGCGCCAACATCGTGTCCGAGTACGGCGAGGACTATGTCCGCGCGGTCATCGTTTCCGGCGCCAAGGCTCCGTGGATTTTGATCAAGCATGTTCTGCGTAACTGCATCGCCCCGATCATGGTCTTCACCGTTACCCTGGTCGCCGACGCCATCATCTTCGAGGCCTCGCTGACCTTCATCGGCGCTGGTATCCAGGAGCCCACCGCTACCTGGGGCAACATCCTCGCCGACGCCCGCGGCGGCGTGCTCGCCGGCCGTTGGTGGCAGGCGCTGTTCCCGGGCCTGGCCATCATGATCACCTGCCTGGCGCTCAACATCCTCTCCGAGGGCATTACCGACGCCATGGCCGCTGCTCCCTCCGCCGCCCTGGATCCGACCGATTCCTCCAAGCGTCGCGAGGCCGACCTGCTGGTCTCCGACCCCGTTCGCGCCTACAAGGAGCAGGCCCAGTCCCTCTCCGCTCGCCTTGGCGCCCTGCGCGATGTCGAGCTCAAGCGTGACGATCGCCATGTGCCCGACGAGTCTGTCGAACCGATTCTCTCGGTCCGTGACTTCTGCATTCAGTTTGAGCATCACGGCGATATCAACGTCGTCGACCATGTCAACTTTGACGTCCGTCCTGGTCAGACCATGGGCCTGGTGGGCGAGTCCGGTTGCGGTAAGTCCATCACCACGCTGGCCATCATGGGCCTGACCGACGATGACGAGCACCTTTCCGGCGAGGTCCTCTGGGAGGGCCGCGACCTGCTCAAGATGAGCAAGAAGGAGTGGTTCGGCCTGCGCGGTACCGATATCGCTATGGTCTATCAGGACGCCCTGTCCTCGCTCAACCCCTCCATGCTCATCTCTGCCCAGATGAAGCAGCTCACCAAGCGCGGCGGCACCCGCAGCGCCGAGGAACTCCTGGAGCTCGTGGGCCTCGACCCCAAGCGTACGCTCGAGAGCTACCCGCATGAGCTTTCCGGTGGCCAGCGTCAGCGTGTCCTGATCGCTATGGCCCTTACCCGCGACCCCAAGCTGGTCATCTGCGACGAGCCCACGACCGCTCTGGACGTTACCGTCCAGAAGCAGGTCATCAAGCTGCTCAACGACCTTCAGGCCAAGCTCGGCTTTGCCATGATCTTCGTCTCGCATGACTTGGCGCTGGTCGCCGAGGTCGCCCATAACATCACGGTTATGTACGCCGGTCAGTTATCGAGCAGGCGCCCACCAAGGAGCTGCTCACTAACCCGATCCACGAGTACACCCGCGGTCTTCTGGGC
>ENA-OQCE01000772-OQCE01000772.1-human-gut-metagenome-genome-assembly--contig:-NODE-772-length-15061-cov-1.865274_pt1 | contig 15061 bp, 19 predicted proteins | sample MGYA00242495_ERZ504572 | MGnify/ENA primary metagenome ERZ504572 (study PRJEB26092, sample SAMD00036228) | human gut metagenome | host: Homo sapiens | study: EMG produced TPA metagenomics assembly of...
GCAATATTTGGATTTTCCATATGACACCAGACTGGTTCGCAAGGAAGACGGCAAGTTATATGTGGATGAAGAGTGAAGTATAAATTAAAAACATTCAAGATATGAGACCAACACAATATGAAGCGGCTCTGGCTGCAATGACGGCCTGGCTCTCGCACCCGCAGGAACTGGGACACGAGCCGGCAGAGATAGAGTGTACAGGCACGTTCGTACTGCACGATATGACCTACTACATCTTCAAATACAAGGATACCAAGGACAGTGAATGGCTGCTGGGTGTGAATGGTGGATACGAAGGAGACAGCTTGTCTGACTGCGGCCATACCTTCAGTGAGATGGAACCTTATGACGAAAAGACGGCTGTCAAGGATGCTACGGCCCTTGTCGAGATGGTGCGTTCCTACTGGATGGAACAGGCAAAGCAGGCCGAGGAACGTGAGAAAAAGACCGGCACATTCGTGGGATTCGCCCTGCTCTCCGACAACAGCTGGGACAAGGAAAAATACATCAGAGATTTGAAAGAACAGTGGGACATCACCGCTGAAGAGAAATCTGACGAGGAACGGAATCCCGAGTCACTGGTCTTTGACGTGGGTGACATGATGGCGGCGGTAAGCCTGATGCCTGCCCCCGTACCTAATGGCGAAGCGAAGAATGCGCGAAGAACAATTACATGTGGCCGGAGGCCGAAAAAACAGCCAAAGAGCATAAGGCACACATCATGGTTGCCGTTATCGGCAAAGAGGAGTCCCTGATCGAAAGAGGCAAACTGTATGTGAAGCTGTTGTCTGTCTGCTGCCACCAGAAGAACATAACCGGTATCTATACCAGCGGTGTCGTTTCCAGCCCCGTTTCTATGAAGGCTTTTCCGGAATGATGAAGGAGGATTCGCTGCCTATATACAACTGGATATGGTTCGGGCTTTACCGTACCGAAAAGGGAATCAGCGGCTACACCTATGGAATGGAGTGTTTCGGCAAGGACGAAATGGAGGTCCTTGACGTGGATGCCGACCCGTCAAAGGTGAGAGACTTCCTGGCCAGCATGGCAGGATATGTTCTGGAATACGATGCAGTTCTCAACGACGGAGAAACCATAGGCTTCTCTGCTGTCGATAAACATAGGATAACACGTGGACAGGGTGTTGCCCTTCCGGACAAAGTGACTCTGAAAATCTCATACGGCAGCGAAGACGATGCCGATGGCGGTCCCGATTTCCCGGATGACACGGATGAAGTGATGGACGATGCGGAAGGCCATCTGGAGAAGTTCAAAGAGAAGGATCTGCCGTTAGATACAATTACGGCCTACAATCATCTGGCAATATATCTACGCTGGTGCATGGTAAATGACTTATGAGGGATGATTTTCTTGAACAGTTCGGAGACCTTGTGGCCCGGATCAAAAGCGGCTCGGCCGATGATGACCTGAGGGTGTTCATAAAGGACAACCTGAACGGGCAGCTTACAAGATTCCTGTTCAATAAACAGGGCCGTGCATTTGCCGACTACTATTATGGCAGTTACTATGGCGCCAACGAAACTCCATTTTATCCCGGAGACATTGACAACCACGCCCTGGATTATTTCGGTCCGGAAAGGTATCATTCCGATGAGTTCAAAGAGGAAGCATACCTGTTTGTCCCGTATGACGAGGATTATTACCAGGCAATGTCACAACGCATAGACAGACGCTTCGCCAACTGGCAGGGGCTGCATATAGACAAAGATACCGTTGAGCCAGACGAACTGGCCCGTGCCTTCATGGATTATCTTGATTGTGAATGCACCTATTTCCCATCCATGAGTGACGATGACCCTATCATGTCAGCCTATACCTATGCCCAACGGCTCGGCGTACGGGAAGGCTTCATCCCCGTTCTGTCAATGTCGATGAAGGTTTGTGGGAAAACATAATCGGGAACTCGGATCCTGACAGCGAAAGCTCGGATGATTACACATTCAACCGGGAAAAAGTCAATGAATTCCGCAGAAGGCTGCTTGAGGCTCCTGTCATGGACGGGAAATCCATCCTTGACAAGCTGACCGGGCAGGACAACGATGATATTGATGAAGAGCCTGAAGGCGGATTCGACAACAACCGTTATTCGAGCTACTGGAATACCGATACGAACATGACGCATCCGCTGATCCTTGCCCGTATTCCGGTCACGGAGCCGTGGAAAATATTCGCGTACCTGCCATTCGGCAACTGGAACGACTGTCCTGCAAACCCCGAACTGATGGCCATCTCAAAGTATTGGTACGAGGAATACGGTGCTGTTCCGGGAACCTTTACCAGCGACCAGCTGGAGTATGAACTTCCAGCTCCCGTTCCGGAAGACAGAGCAATGGAAGCCGCAATACAGCAATATGCTTTCTGTCCGGATATGGACCAGAGCTGTGACGGCATAGGCAGTCTTGCCGACACGTTGCGTCAATCCAGAATATGGTATTTCTGGTGGGATTAACCGATTCTTTCACATTCAAAAGCATTTCAATATGAATCAAGTATTTCAACAAGACCTAAATACAAAGGAACTGCAGCCCGGAGGACCTTTACTTATAAACCTTCTGTTCAAGGAACCGGTTGAATTGCCGGATACGCAGAGGGTGGCTGATGTATGCCGGAAGCATTTCGGCAATGTAGAATGCCGCGAAGGTGATGACAAGTCTGTCTTCATCACAGCTTTGGACCACATGGTGGAGTTTGAGGACGGGAAAGCACCCGTGCAGTTCCTGATGACTTCGTGCATGGACTTTGACGGAAAGACCGTGGACGACTTCACCCGGAGCCAGATGTGGGACTGCCAGGAAAGCCGTGACCGTATCCTTGAGGAATGCCGGTACAGTATGCTCGCTACGGACTTCCTTGCCCGCGGCCTGTCTTCTCTGGAACGTGCCAATCTGGAAATGGACTACCTTGAAGTGCTCGCCGAACTGTTCCTGTCCTGCGAAGCGTTCTTCTTCAGCGGCAGCGGGAAACTGTTCGAGGCGGAGGAAATCCGCGGCAATCAGATAGAAGGTCCTGACCGGTTCATCCGCTATGCCGTAAACGTCCGTTTCTTCACGATTCAGGGTTCCGACGACATGCTGGTCGATACACTCGGATGAACACGCTGTTCCTGCCTGACCTGCAGTACCACTTCCGCGGACTTGATCCGAACTGGATAGTGAACCATGCCTACAACGTGGCTTCCTATCTGCTTACAAGCGGCAACGAAATAGATTCGGGAGAAACCATCGATGGAATCAAAGACGGTGATATGGACCGCAGCATCCAGTGGAAATGCCAATACGAAGACGCGCTGATACAGCCCAAGCGTCCCGTACTTGACATCAACACGGGAGAATATGCAGCCGGGAACAGGGAATGATTTACCAATGACCAATTAACTTGTTGCGTATGCCATTGAACTTGACAGAAGAACAGATATTGCAGCTCGCTCCCGACGACTCATCTGTAAAGGCCGGCAAAGGACTTGCGACCTTGAGCAAATGGGTACTGAAGGAATGCAGCGGACGTGCCGTCTGGGGTCATTGCCAGGGAAGCGGAAAGAATCCCTACCAGACGGTGATAGACTTGAATGACATTGCGTTCAAGTGTTCCTGCCCGAGCCGCAAATTCCCGTGCAAGCATGGGCTTGGCCTGCTGTTGCTGTACGCCCGCCAGCCTGACCAGTTCACGCAGCGGAAGAGCCGGAATGGGTGACGGCGTGGCTTGCCAAAAGAACGGAGAAGGCCGAAAAGAAGGAGCAGAAAGCCAAAAGCGAAACCCCTGTGGATGAAGCGGCTCAGCCAAGAGGCAGGAGAAGCGGCACCAGAAGGTACTGGGAGGCATATCCGACCTTGAGGTATGGATGAAGGACCTGGTGCGCAACGGATTCCTGAATGTTCCGGAACGTGCCTATACCCTGTTTGACAACATGGCCCGGAGGATGGTGGATGCCCAGGCACCGGGACTTGCGGGGAGACTGAGAGCCATGGAGGCTATAGACTTCGACTCGGAAAGCTGGAAATCCGACCTGACGGAAAGCATGGGCAGGCTGTACCTGCTCATGCAGAGCTACAGAAACATGGACGGCCTTCCCGAAGAATGGAAGGACGAGATACGCACGCAGATCGGATATCCCCAGTCCAAGGACAACGTCCTTGCCGGAGAGCCGGTGGCGGACAGCTGGCTCGTGCTTCACAAGCAGTCCCGTAAAGTCAACGATATCAATACCGACATCTACTGGTTTTACGGAAAGGAAAGCAGACTTTTCGCCAGATACCTGAGTTTTGCCGTTGCCGGTACCTTTTCCACCGAGAACTGGATTCCGGGCAGTGCTATAAAGGGGCGCTATGCTTTTACAACGCACGGGTACATGCCGGCGTGCATTGTTCCGGGAGTCCGTACTCGCGGAAGAAAACTTTGTGCCGGCGTGCAGCCCTAACCTGAAGCAGGCTGCCGCGGTGTACCGCACGGCCATGCTGACGAATCCGTTTTTCGAGGACGTCCCCCTGCTTGTGGATGACGTGAGGGTTGCCGTAACGGGAAAGACTACAGCTGCTGGACAACGCGGGCAATGCCGTCCGTGTGGCGATGCCCGAGGAAACCTTCATCGACATCCTCGCCATTACCGGCGGCAATCCGTTCGCCTCGCTGGTCATTGTAAACGGGGATATATGGGAACTGAAATCCATTTGGTACAACAAAGAATATCATACTTGGAGAGATGAACGTAACTGAACCTATCATACAGCTGCACTGCTTGGAACAGCCAACCGTGAATTCGTTCCCGGAGCCTTTCCCGAGTCCCTTCAGACTCTGGTTGACGGGATCCACGGGAAAGCCGAAGACACGGAATCGTTCCTGTACATGACAGCCGCATCCGCCTTCGCCTACAGGCGTGCCGGATGGGAACCGGCCGGAGCGGAAGGCATTGTCCCCGTGAAAACAGCCCCGGAAGAGGAACTGCCGTATTTCGACAAGGACCGGAGTCAACTCTTTTCCAGACTCCACGGTACACGCTATATGCTAGCCTACGCCTACCGTCTGGCGCAGGGGTCGGGAAAAATCATTTCGCCCGAATACCTCCAGCCGCTTATCCGGCGTGCCTATGACCGCAACAATCCGTTGCGGTTTGAAGAACGCAGGCTGCTGAAAAATCTCGTCGGGAACAGAGGCTTATGGCTGATCAGGCAGATGGGCCTTGTCGGAGAGGAATGCGGGATCACCGATTCTTGGGATACGCCACCCACGGCGAGCGTAAGGAGATGCTTGCCAGATTCAGGCAGCAGGATTCTGCCGCAGCCCTTGAACTGCTGCGGAAAGACTGGAAGAGCGAACCGGCCAACCAGCGCAACGAGCTGCTTGAATGTCTCCGGATAAACATCAGCAAGGCCGACGAGCTCTTCATACAGGAAGTGCTGGAGTCGGACCGCAGCTCCATTGTCAAGGAAACGGCACGGAAACTTCTGTGCATGATTCCCGATTCAGCCATGGTGATGCGCTGCTGCGAACTCCTGCGTGGACATATCAGACACAACATGCTTACCGGATGGTCATACGACGAGATCGGATACACCCCGGAGATGAAGGCCATGGGGCTGTCCGAGGTAAGCTCCAACAAGAAAGAGGGCGATTCCGAATTCATCCTGAGGCAGCTCGCCGAACGGGTGCCTTTGAGTTTCTGGTGCGAGGTATATGGCTGCGGTAAGGAAGAGGCCGCGAGAAAATTCGCCAAGCATCCCCCTTTCAGGAAGTTCCTGGAGCTGGAGGACCCGATACTCAACTTCTCGGACGGGCTGTGGGCTTTCCACACCCTGAAGGAAGACCCTTCCTATCTGCGCAAGCCGGAACTCGTGGCGATGCTCACTCCCTCCCAGCGGGAGGAAATCAGCTGGCCGGAAACGGTCCGGGATTTCGGATTCATACCCGACTCATGGTACGGCAACGACTACGAGGCATGGGGCCCGAAATTCTCTTCCAGCGTCATGTCTTGGATTCTGAAAAAGGATTACCTGTACTATGCCGCAGACATGGCGGAACGGCTTGCCATGCATATCCCGTCACATCTAAGGAACCTGATCAAGGCCAAGGCCGCCTCTTCGGCGGAGCTTCGCCGTCCATGAACGAGTTCTGCTCGAAGATGCTGGAATTCATGGATCTTAAATCTGAAATAGACACTTTGTTAAATGAAAAATAAATATTGATATTCATATGAGCACTTTACTGAGACAACATGCCGAGCAACAGTTTGCAGAGGAACTTCATGAACTGAAAAAGAACGAGACCAACCCGATTCCCGAAAACTGGGAGATGTCACCCCAATCCGTGGTCACCTACCTCATGGGAGGGATACTGAAGAACGGTTTTGAGGTTTCACCGAAATACATAGCAACCGCCGCCTGATGGAGATTGCCGTGGCCACCCTTGTCACCGACCGGGCGCTGCTTCTGTACGGTCTTCCCGGTACGGCCAAGAGCTGGGTCAGCGAGCACATGGCGGCAGCATATCAGGCGATTCGACGCTGATAGTACAGGGTACCGCCGGAACGGGAGAAGAGGCCATCCGCTATGGCTGGAACTATGCCCGTCTTCTCGCCGAGGGGCCGAGTGAGGGTGCCCTGGTACAGACCCCGGTGATGAAGGCGATGCAGGAAGGCAAGATCGGCCGCATTGAGGAGCTTACCCGTATCGGTTCTGACGTGCAGGATACGCTCATCACCATCCTTTCGGAGAAGACCCTGCCATCCCCGAGCTGAACAAGGAGGTGCAGGCCATCCGCGGATTCAACATCATAGCCACGGCCAACAATAGGGATAAAGGTGTGAATGACCTTTCAAGCGCACTGAAACGCCGTTTCAACACGGTCATCCTCGTTGCCGACACGCTTGAGGAAGAAGTTGACATTGTCCGCCGCCGCGTGGAGAGCTTCGAGAAAGTGATGCAGCTGCCGGCAGAGAAACCTGCCCTTGATGAAATCCGTCGTGTCGTCACCATTTTCCGTGAGCTGCGTCAGGGAGCCACCGGCGACGGCAAGACGAAGCTCAAGAGCCCGAGCGGCACACTGAGTACGGCAGAAGCCATATCCGTGGTGAACAACGGCCTTGCCATGGCCGGCTATTTCGGTGACGGCCAGATCCATGCGGAGGACCTCGTTTCAGGCATCCTCGGTGCCGTGGTGAAAGACCCTGTACAGGACAAAGTGGTATGGCAGGAATACATGGAGACAGTGGTCAAGAACCGTGAGGGCTGGAAAGACATCTACAGGGCTTCAAGAGATATGATTTGATTGACGTATTTTGCATGAGACAAGTAATATGACAGACATTCATCTATTGGGAATACGTCATCACGGGCCGGGCTCCTGCCGGAACATCCTGCAGGAACTTGAGCGTATCCGTCCCGACCTCATACTGCTTGAGGGACCGGCGGAGGCCGAGGCTCTCATGCCGTTCGTCTCCTACGGCAGATGAAGCTCCGGTAGCCCTGCTCGGCTATCAACCCGATGTGCCGCAGAATGCCGTATTCTATCCGTTTGCCGACTTCTCGCCGGAATGGCAGGCTTTGCGCTATGCTCTCCGGGAGAATGTCACCTTACGCTTCTTCGATCTCCCGCTTGCCCATTCCCTTGCCTTCGAAGCGGAAAGGAAGGATGGCAACGAGCCTGTAGAAGCGGATGATGAAGCTATTAAACAGCCGGGTGATCCGTTTGACCTGCTGGCAGAAGCTGCCGGCTATACTGACGGTGAATCGTGGTGGAACATGAACATAGAACAGCGCAGAGACGGCAGCGGCATCTTCGAGGCCGTCAAGGAAGCTGTGACCGCGCTCAGGGAAGCCCTCCCGGAACATACCTCCCGCAGGACCTTGTCCGTGAAGCGTGGATGCGTCGCATGATACGAGCGGCCCAGAAGGAACCTTTCGGTGCATAGCCGTAATCTGCGGGGGCATGGCATGTCCGGCACTGGAGAATATGCCGAAGGTGAAGGATGACAACGAGCTGCTGAAAGGCTCCCGAAGGTAAAGGCGGAATGCACGTGGATTCGTGGACGTATGACAGGCTCACCTTCCGCAGCGGTTACGGGGCCGGCATAGACTCTCCGGGATGGTATCATTACCTGTGGCATCATCCGGAAGATGACGGCACCTGGTGGGTCAGCCGTATAGCGGCCCTTCTGAGGAAGAAGGACATGGACATCTCGGTGGCCCACGTAATCGAGACAGTCCGTCTGGCGCAGACGACAGCTGCGTTGCGTGGATTGCCCGCCCCGACGCTTGAGGAATACAACGAGGCGGTGACCACCGTAATGGGCTTCGGGGACGATATGCTGCTGCAGCTCGTCAGGGAATCGCTCATCGTGGGCAACTGTCTGGGCAAAGTGCCGGAAGCGGTACCCAAAGTCCCTCTCCTGATTGACGTGGAACGGCAGCAGAAACGCTTGCGTGTTCCTTTCACGGCGGAAATAAAGGAGATGACACTTGACCTGCGCAAGGAGACCGACCTGGAACGCAGCCTGTTCTTCCACCGCCTGGCCCTGCTTGACATAGACTGGGCCAAGCCGGAAACCGCAGGCGGCAAGGGTACTTTCAAGGAAAAATGGAGTCTTTACCATAGACCGGAACAGATTGTCTGCATCATAGAACGGGCAGTCTGGGGCAATACCGTGGAGGAAGCCGTGCAGAAGTACGTCTCCGACCGCATGACCGGAATCACCAGAATCCCCGAACTGACGGGACTTCTTGACCGGGTCATTCCGGCCAACCTTCCGGAGCTTGTGGAAGCGATGACCATCCGTCTTGACCGTCTGTCGGCGGCATCCACAGACATTGTGGAGATGATGGAAGCGGTTCCCGACCTGGTGAACATCGTCCGTTACGGCGATGTCCGCAATCTGGATTTCAGCAAGGTGGGCAACATGCTCCGGGCCATGGTGGCACGTATCCTTGCAGGAGGTCTGCTCGTCTGCATCAACATCGACGAGGAGGCAGCCGGAGAACTTCTTGAACACCTGTCGGCTACCAACTATGCCGTATCCACGCTTGATGACGAAGAGCTGAACGGCATGTGGTATGGGTTCGTGCAGCAGATCCGCAATTCATCAGGAGCGCATCCGCTGCTCTCCGGGTACGCGGCACGCATACTCTACGACAAGGGCAGGATATCGCGTGAAGAGATGCGTGACACCTTGAGCTTCTATTCATCGGTGGGCAACGCACCTTCCGACATCGCATACTGGTTTGAGGGATTCCTGCGTGCATCAGGTTCGGTACTGCTGCTGGACGACAACCTGTGGCAGCTCGTGAACGGCTGGCTCTGCGGTTTGAGCGACGCAAATTTCATAGAACTGCTGCCGGTGATCAGACGTACATTCAGCAATTTCACTACAGCCGAGCGCCGCAAACTCGGCGAGAAGGCAAAGGATTCGAATTGAACGGAACCGATACCGGAATCGCCTCCGGGGAACATTCCTGCAATGACGGGGATGCATCCAAAGTAATACCCCTGCTCGGCAGACTTCTGGGAATCGGATAAAAAAGGAACAGAACATGGAAACAGAATATTTGAAAAGATGGCGTATGGCTCTCGGCGGGAATGCCGCTGACGGGACGGGTGTAACGCTGACGGTGGAAGAACAGCGCCTTGACAGTTCGCTGGAAGCCGTCTATGACAGTGACCGCCGCGGCGGACTCGGGTCGTCGGCCCCAAAGGTAAGCCGCTGGCCTGGCGATATCCGGGAGTTTTTCCCACAGACCGTCCGTGCAGGTCATCCAGAGGGATGCCATCAAGCGTCTGCATATCGATTCGCTGCTTACCGAGAAGGAGATGCTGGCAACAGTTGTCCCTGACGTACATCTGGTAGCTACACTGATGTCACTCGGCAGGGCCATTCCCGAAAAGAACAAGGACATGGCCCGTCAGGTTGTACGCAAGGTCGTGGATGACCTGCTGCGGAAGCTCTCTTCCCCGACCCAGCAGGCCGTCACCGGTGCTTTGAACCGTTCGGCGAGAAGGCGCAATCCCCGTTACAACGAGATAGACTGGAAGACGACCATCATAAAGAACCTGAAGAACTACCAGCCCCAGTACAAGACCGTCATTCCGGAAGTCAGGATAGCTACGGCAGAAAATGCAAGGCTCTGAAGGACATCATTCTCTGTCTCGACCAGAGCGGTTCGATGGGAACCTCTGTCGTATATTCCGGCATCTTCGGTTCGGTACTGGCCTCCCTGCCGTCCGTCAATACGCGTATGGTGGTGTTCGACACTTCGGTCGTTGACCTTACCGATGACCTGCAGGACCCGGTTGACCTGTTGTTCGGTGTCCAGCTCGGCGGAGGAACCGACATAGCCAGGGCCCTGACTTACTGTCAGGGTGTGATCACACGGCCGCAGGACACTGTGCTGGTACTGGTGACCGACCTCTATGAAGGCGGTGACGAGAAGGAGATGCGCAAGCGTTTCGCCTCCATTGTGGCCAGCGGTGTGCAGCTGATTGTGCTTCCGGCCCTGAACGATGACGGGGCGCCCTGCTACGACAAGCGTAATGCCGAGTATCTTGCCGGTCTGGGTGTTCCCACATTTGCCTGTACGCCTGACAAATTCCCCGACCTGATGGCTGCGGCATTGAGCAAGCAGGATATCGGGATGTGGGCATCAAAGAATATCAAAGAAAAATAGAGGAATATGGAACTTTCAGATGAACTGTACGACAGAATCGAAGAACTGTCAGAAACGGGAAATGAGGCGATGGAAAGCGAAGATTACGCGAAAGCCATCTCCTGTTTCCAAGAGGCACTGGACATCCTTCCTGAACCGAAGGAAGACTGGGAAGCATATCTCTGGCTCGTCGGCTCAATCGGTGACGCCCATTTCATGATGGGGAACTACGGCAAGTCGCTGGAGTTTTTCCGCAAATGCTACAATATCGGAGAGACAGACAATCCTTTCATCCTGCTGCGCCTTGGCGAGAACTATCTGGAAATGGAGGATGAAACCAATGCAACTGAATTTCTTCTCCGCGCCTATATGCTCGAAGGGGAAAAGATTTTCAAGGAAGACTGGAAATATTTCCAATGGCTGTCCGGGCATGTGAATCTCAAACAAAAATAATAACAAAATTATACGGCACTCATGAAAAAGGAAATAACAGACAGAATCAGGCTACTGGGCGGCAACGTAGCAAACCTGAAAGGGAATTCACTGAAAGAGGATCTCTGTGCCATTACATTCGATACGGCCTTGTTCCTTAAACCGGTGGACACGCCTGGCTGGCTGCCGAAGATACAGAGCCGATTGAAGGTTTGGGCGATTGGGTGGATGAGCATATGGAGTTGTTCAATTCTGACAGGGAGGCGTTCTATAAGGAAATGACAGATACGTTCTTTACCTTGGATGAAGAACCTCGCCGCCAACTGTTTTGGGTTGCCAGACCATTTACGCCATTCCAAAAAGGGACACCGGATTTTGAAGAATGGAATGGTTGGTTTACGGATAATGCAGAGCTGGGTGAAATCATCAAGTATTCAAATTGTGCCACTCCGGATTTTGTAGAGCTGCTTTATACGGACGGTTATCCCAATTACTATCTCATCTGCCTGTCAGATAACGACCCTGAGAATCCTGTCGTCTGGAGTACGGATCATGAGGAATTTTTCACGGAAGTAACCAATGAGGGACGACTGAATGATTTTCTCGACAGGTTCATGACTAAGGAGGAATTCCTGAAATTGGTGAAAAGTAAACTTGAAGAGTGAATATAATAGTTGGATTAATGCTTTATTTTATAGCAAAGCTATAAGAATGGAGAAATTTCTTCAAAATAAATATAATAAGCGGTTTGCCCCCCCCCCTGAAAATCAGTTTGCCACAGAACATTATCAACCTCGAAAAATAAAAATATACGACATATGAATAGAATGTTGATACTATACATTTTTTTGTTGCTTTGCGGCACGGTTTCCGCACAACAAACAGTAGAATGGAATGATTTGCAGCCCCTGACGGATGATGCACACCGCACAGTATATTATAAAAAAGACAGTAAACGGCCGTTGCAGGGAAAATATCGCATTATACGAGGGCTTGACGAAGAACACGTGAAACTTTCAGACGGCATGATAAACGGTGACTATCATCGCTACCGTGACGGGGTATTGCGTGAGTCGGGCATATATGTCAAGGGCAAGCGTAACGGTACATTCACGGAATACTACCAAGACGGCGTTACTCCCCGAAAGGAAACACCCATACTACAAGGCAAGATAGACGGAACTGTAAAGACCTATTTCCGTAACGGAAAAATAGAGATAGAAAAGGAGTACAAACAGAGTGTGGAGAACGGGCGGGAACGTCGCTTTGCCAACAAGACGGGTAAGCAGATTTTTGAATCTCATTATATCGACGGGAAAAAAGATGGCGAGGAATGGGAAATCTTCGAGGACGGCCGCGCAATACGCAGCAAGACTACATGCCACTACCGTAATGGAAAACTCGACGGTTCGTATCGTGTGGAATCAACATGGGAGGGTAAACCCTATATAACCATTGAGGGACAATACACCGACGGTGAGAAATCAGGGCAATGGATACAGCATAACTATCAAGATAATACCCAAACCTGCACATGGCATGGTGAAGGTGGGGCTTAAACTTAGATGAAAACCGTCATCATAACACTACTTTTGACGGCTGCATCGGTCATGAGTTGCAAGCCGCCTATGCCTCCGACAGACAATGAGTCCGCCTGCACATCTTCATGCAAACAAGACCAACGGACAGCGGATGTTATTGGCGAAGCGGATATAATAACGGGGATTGCTTCCGATGATTTTCCCTCCCTTTTCATACAAGGCAATCATTTCCAGTTCCAACGCAAGAATGGATTATATGCTCCTTTGGGTATTGGGTTCATGGAGGTCATAGCCGAGCAGAACCCCGTCATACCATTATACCGGACAGCAACGTGCAAGGAGCCGGAAGATAGCATTGCACTGCATCAGTATCCGTTTGACAAGGATATTGCCGAGCGGAAAAGGAAGGATGACAATCCGCAGGAATGGCAGGACGGACAGAATAACGCTTCATGCAAAGATGGCAGATATTACTATCGTTACTCTTCGGAATCAGATACGTTAATGCCCTTGGCATGGAGATCCGGAAGCAACATACATGAATACTTAGAAGAGACGGCAAGTCTGATCTACACTTTTCCCATGCTCCGTTTTAGAGTGTTGGGCTTAATGGCGGGAAGGGCTGAAATTGTACTGAACGAGGAAAGCGGAAAAACGGCATGGATCAACTGTTCATCTGGGCAGATTATGATGCATGGAAACAGGATGCAACGCAACCGCAGCCTCATGCGGATAAATGGTATTCCAGCGAAAAGAACGCATGACTTTGACACCTACTATATCTCTTGGGAAGACTATCTTCGCATGGTGACGGTAGTCTGCTTCAAGGACAATACAGAAGTCCGAAAACCGTTTGAGGTACAAGGCGATACAATAAAGAGTGAACAAGGCTGGAAATTATGGAAACAAGGAGAAGAGCTACTGATAAAAGATATTATAGAATACTACCTTGAATAATGTCGCTGCCGGACAAACGCCGGGGAACTCTTTCGGGCGGGACGGGGCGCGGGAAGTTTCGGCGAACAGCCGAAGCCCCGTGTGTCAAAGTGCAAGCGCAAGATAGTGAAAACCCTTTCACCCACGTTAGGGATTGCAGGGGAAAAGCCACAGCATAGCGAGGACTTGTAGCGGAAAGCCCGACCCGAAGGGGGAACGCCCAAACAACCACCCGAACAAACTGCTTTTTGGCAAGGATTGCATTTATGGAAAAATACGAAGTAGATTATAGTGAGTCATCCTATTTTGTTTTTTAATACAAACAATGCGATTTCGCCCAATAGCAAAGTCAAAAAGCTACCTATCCAAAGATAATAACCTGTTGACAAATGAAAAACTCCAAGAGTGCTTTCAATGCCCCGTTCGAGAGTGTAAAATAAACTGTGTCAGGCTATAATAATAATAGTTTAACACAGTTTTTATAATATGGCCAATTTGGAAATAGACTACAAGAAAGCAGCCCAGCAGCTGCGTAGCGGTGAAGCACTCTTCGGTAAAGACGGAGCTTTGGCTCCTATGCTAGAACGTATCCTAAACGCAGCCTTAGAAGGTGAGATGGATGCTCACCTTAATAGCGTTGACTGCAGTTCTGGCAATCGTCGTAACGGCAAGATGAGCAAGACCGTACAGACAAAGTATGGAGAGGTGATAGTCGAAACCCCTCGTGACCGTGACGGTTCTTTTAAACCGGAGACAGTTAAGAAACGTGAGACAATTCTTGCTGAAGGTATGGCAGATCAAATCATCAACATGTATGCTCTTGGTACAAGCACTCGTGATATAAGCAAGTACTTTGAGCGTGAGTTTAACACAACCCTTTCAGCAGAAACCATCAGTGCTATAACCGACCGAGTTATTCCCGAAATAACAGCCTGGAAGTCCCGTATGCTTGACCCCGTCTATGCCATTTGCTGCTTGACGCCATTCACTACAAGGTAAAAGACGATAAGGGTCGTGCAGTCACTCGTGCAATATACAATGTCCTAGGTGTAAACAAGTCTGGTCACAAGGATCTTCTTTGGTATGTATATATCTGAGAGTGAGGGTGCTAACTTCTGGCTTGATGTTATGACCGACCTTCAGAACCGTGGTGTACGTGATATTCTGATTTGTTGCGTAGACGGTCTTAAGGGATTCCCTGATGCCATCCAAAGTGTATTCCCGGAAACCTCCGTTCAGCTATGTGTAGTCCACCAAATCCGTAACTCAATCAAGTATGTAGGAAGCAAGCATCAGAAAGAGTTTCTGAAGGATCTCAAGACCGTATATGGTGCTGTAAGCAAGGATTCTGCATTAGCACAGCTTGACATGGTTGATGAAAATGGGGTGAGATGTACCCCATAGTAATCAAATCCTGGCGCGACAACTGGGAGCCGTCTTACGGAATATTTTCAGTATACTCCTGACAATCCGCAAACTTATCTAACACAACCAATACGGTTTGAG
>ENA-OQCE01000774-OQCE01000774.1-human-gut-metagenome-genome-assembly--contig:-NODE-774-length-15041-cov-1.544924_pt1 | contig 15041 bp, 24 predicted proteins | sample MGYA00242495_ERZ504572 | MGnify/ENA primary metagenome ERZ504572 (study PRJEB26092, sample SAMD00036228) | human gut metagenome | host: Homo sapiens | study: EMG produced TPA metagenomics assembly of...
AAATCAGAAAGTAAAAATCAAAGAACGTGAGAGAAAAAATTGAATTGGGACGATAAACTGACTTTGGAGTTTAATGGTGATGCTCCCCGTTTGTCTTCTTTGGTAATTGAAAAAGTGGATAAAATCCCTACCATTTTCCTTTGCGGTAATTCAACGGTTGTAGATAATGATAATGAACCCTGGGCAAGCTGGGGACAGATGATAACCCGTTTTTTTTACAGATAAAGTCTGTATAGCCAATTATGCCGAGTCAGGGCTTTCTGCCAATACTTTCATCGGTGGAAAACGTTTGGATAAACTATTGACCCAGATGAAGAAAGGTGATTACCTGCTGGTGGAATTCGGTCATAATGACCAAAAACAGAAGGGACCGGGTAGGGGAGCTTATTATTCTTTCTCCTATTATATCAAGCAATTCATCGATGAGGCCCGTTTGAAGGGCGCATATCCGGTATTGGTGACGCCGACCCGTCGTCGTCAGTATGACAAGGATGGTAAAATCAAGGATACGCATGCCGATTATCCTGCCGCTATCCGGGATATTGCTGCGCGTGAGAATATCCCTGTCATCGACTTGCAGGATATGACAAAAGTGCTTTGCGAAGCAATGGGAGTAGAAGAGTCCAAGCATCTTTATGTGCATTATCCCGCCAATACTTATCCCGGACAGGCACAGGAACTGAAAGACAACACGCATTTTAATACCTTTGGAGCTTATGAAGTGGCAAAATGTGTGATTGAGGGAATGAAAAAAGCAAAGCTTCCCATTGTAAAAGATTTAAAAGCGGATTATATTAACTTTGATCCCGCAAAGCCGGATAAGTTTAAGGACTTTAAATGGAACCTGTCACCATTTACAGAGATAGAAAAACCGGACGGAACTGATAGCTAACAACTTAAATACATAAAATCATGAAAAAGGAAATTATAACATTGGCATTAGCGGCATTTGCTTTGGCTGGAAATGCGCAGATTTTGAAGAATGACTTATTGAAAGGATACAAGGAAGGAGATAAACTGGAGAAATCCGTTTATAACGAGAAGACGGCTCCGATTGTCATGAATACGTGGTGTGGAGCATTTTCTTCAAAACCCAACACCAATCCGAGTCCTACCATTGGTAAGGAACTGACTTACGAGGGATATGCGGAAAAAGGTCCGTCCATCAATATAGGCGGCTATCCTGCCGGTACGAAAGGAGCGCGTTTCAGTATTTATTCCATGACTGACGGAAAACAATACGGTCGCGGCACATTCTACTTGTCATGTCTGGTGAATTTCTCCAAGCTCGGAGCAAATGGCATGGCTGATTTCTTGGGACTGAGTGCCAGCTATGTAGCGGTAGCAATCGTGCCAACATCTATGTGGCTCGTGAAGGCAGTGATAGAATCCGTTTCGGGACAAGCTTGCTGAAAGTGAAAGCTGAAACTACCATGGCTTACGATTATGACAAAACCCATCTGTTGGTGCTGAAACTGGATTATGCCAATCAGAAAGTTTCTTTGTTTGTAGACCCGGAACTGAGTGCGGAAGAACCGGCAGAAGCTTCTTGTATTGCCGAAGGTGATGCGGAGAATGTATTGAAACATGCTATCCGTGCTGTCTCTTTCAGAAACCGTAGCGGTTTCATCGGTAATGTGGGTAATTTCCGTTGGTGCAACAGTTGGGCGGGAATCATTGCAGAGTAATGAGGCTATTTCATTTAATGGACAGATATTGAATATCTGTCTGGAATATCAAAAATAAGGTCCGGACTTTCACAAGCCCGGACCTTTTACTTACACAAAATATTCTATGAGAATCTTATTATTTAATACCTATTTTTCTTTGCTTTTTTACCGGCAATACCCAAATTAACCAGCTTGTTGTACATTTCAATACCTAAATATTCGGCAGATTCAGCAGTGAAATGGAGTTGGTCTCTTTGTAATTCGGCTTTAGACATGTCTATGACATAGAAATTCTTGTCTTCTTGGGCAAGTCTGTAAAGCGCAGCTTCCACATCAGTGCTGTATTGCTTGTTGCTACGGGCCACCGTACCGCAGATGAAAGGTAGCTTTTTATATCGTTTGTTTCCGGTTTTCTCCACAAGGAAGCTTCGTACATATGTTACTACAGCCTTTAGGTTTTTATAGTAGTTCTTACCTTTGTGCCGGTCGCTTTCACCCTGATGCCATAAGAAAGCTTTTATCTCATACTTCGGGAAGTTTATCCAGTTTATTGTCTATGCACGCTGAGATATTCTCTGTAAATGAGAGCAAAAGCGATTTCCCACCGGTAGCCGTTGAATGATTGGCTGCAAGCCATTTCGGGTCGGCCGACCAGTATTTACCGCTTGTGCTGCTACAGCCTGTATCGATGGCGGTTCCACCCAAAGACCATTTTATTACGTAAAATTCTTTTTGAAGTGCCTGCTCCAGCCAGTAATAAGTTACGGATCATATGCCCAGCGTCCCGGGCGTGCCTTATGTACCATACGGGGCCAGAAAATTTCGAACTTTCCAGTGATCTGCTGTCCGGCGCTTCCGTAACACCATTGGCAATACTTATATTTATTTTGTTGAATATAATCGGGAAGCGCATTGTTTAACACGCGTCCATCCGTATTGGACTGTCCGGCGGTGATGATAACGGTTGCCGGTTGGTTATTCTTTCCTTTTCCGAAAGTGACCAGCGAACATAAAATTGCTGCTATCAATAGAATCTTTCTCATGATATTTATTCAGGGTTTGATTTATCTGTTGCAAAATTACGCAACCTTTATCTCAAATACCTGCAATATTATTCAGATATCCTATACATTTATACAGTGTTTGTATAAAACAGTCTGTAAGTGCCGTGAAAGGTACATGGTGGGCTTTTTTGCATACTTTCTGTACATAATTACATGTGCGGATCGGTTTCGACCGCTACTTTTGCAAATGCAAGACACATGATATAGTATTATGAAATATACATCGCAGTTTTTTTATATGATAACTTTTAATTGACCATGAAAAATAAGATGAGAAAGATTTATGATTTCGGACGAGCAGTAGCCTCAATACTCAGCCTCTTGTTATTCTTGTTATGTGGCGTTACGGCAACGGCACAGAACCGGGAAATCAGCGGAACGGTACTGGATGAGACGGGCCAACCAGCTATTGGCGCTACTGTGTAGTGAAAGGAACAAATAGCATGACGATCACCGGACTGGATGGACAGTTCCGGCTTTCCGTACCCAAAGATGCCGGACAGTTGGAGATTTCATACGTTGGATATGAAACGGCCAAGTTGGTGTTGAACACTGGAAAAAGTGTGTATAATGTGAAGCTGAAAGTGGCAGACTTGGCACTGGATGAGGTGGTGGTTATCGGTTACGGCACTGCAAAGAAAGGCAATGTAACCGGTTCTATCGCTACCTTGAAAGGGGAGAAAGTGGCTGATCGCCAGAACGAAAACGTCCTGTCTTCGCTGCAAGGACAATTGGCGGGCGTGGAGATTACGACAAACAGCGGAGCGCCGGGTGGTGAACTGGAAGTACATATCCGTGGTGCTGCGTCTATCAATGCCAGTGACCAGCCTCTATATGCAGTAGACGGCATTCCTGTAGACGACCTGAATGATTTGAATGCGGATGACATTGAGTCCATTGATGTGCTGAAAGATGCCTCTTCTTCTGCTATCTATGGTTCGCGTGGGGCTAACGGCGTTATCCTTATCAAGACTAAAGAGGCGCAGAAGACCGGTAAGGTGAACGTGCAATTTTCCGCTTCTTTCGGTATTCAGCAAATGGAGAAGAAACTGGATGTACTGACACCGGCGGAGTGGATTGCCTGGCGTTCGGAAATCAATAACCAGAATTATGTCAGGGCGTATGTTCAAAAGGTGCTATGGCTACCGATGATTACGAGATACGTTTGGCTTATACCGGTGGTTCCGTGAATACATCGTATATAAATGATCCCCGTTGGACGCAACCCGGATATGGTGACCTGATGACTATTGACTGGCAAGATGAGGTTTTCCGCTTGGCTCCCAAACAGAATTATACGTTGTCGGTATCTAATTCTACCGACCAGTCCAGTTACCGTGTGAGTCTGGGTTATGTAGATCAGAAAGGTATTGCCATCAACACTTCTTATAAAAGGCTCAATTTGCGTGCCAATATGCAGACTACAATATTTAACCGTATTACGCTGGGTGTTAATCTGGCTCCTTCCATGTCGTGGAATAACGGCGGAACGGCGGATGCAGTGGCAGTGCTTTCCATGGTCCGTTTGCCGAGCCGGAAGCAGGAATCTATACGGGTGCGGAGCCTTATAGCAGATATAGCTGGGCCGGAACTCGTGTCAGTCCGGTAGCTACTTTGGAACGTAAGTCCAGTATGACGGAAGATGCGCGTATTAATACTTCCGCATTTATCCGTGCCGAGTTGTTTGACGGTTTGCGGGCGGAAGTAACAGGCTCTTATAATTTCCGTAGTACGCAGGTGCGTAGTTTCTTGCCCAGTTCTATTTCTAACCGTTGGAATACGGGTGAAGGTTATTATGCTACAGCTAATCGTACCGACGGGCGTAACCATTCTTACTTGTTTCAGACATTGCTGAATTATGACAACTCTTTTGGCAAGCATACGGTGGGCGCTATGGCGGGTTTCTCGCTGGAAGCCAGAACTTCTTATTCTTCCCCGTCTTGCGGCGACGCATTTTCCCGACAATCTGGTGGAGAGCTTCGATATGACTGATGTGGACTTGACTACGGCTTACGCCACTATCGGATATCCGGGACGTATGGCTTCTTTCTTCGGACGTCTACAGTATGAATACGATAATCGGTACCTGATGACAGCCAGTATCCGTCGTGACGGTTCGTCTAAGTTTGGCAAGAATAAACGTTGGGGTATTTTTCCTGCTGTATCCCTTGCTTACCGTATTTCCAACGAGCGGTTTTGGCCGGAGGATTTTGTTATAAATTCAATGAAAGTGCGTGGCAGTTGGGGTGCCAATGGTAATAACTCTCTCTCTGACGGAGCGGCATTGGGACTGATGTCGAGTGCAAACTATTCTTTGGGTGGTTCATTGATGAATGGTTATGCCATGTCATCGCTCGATGTGGAAGATTTGACATGGGAGAAGGTTTACAGTTGGAATGTCGGTGCCGATTTCTCTCTGTTCAACAGTCGGCTGTCGGTGTCATTGGATTATTATCAGAAGAAAACAAGTGACTTGCTTTATAAAGTGACTATGCCCGGTATCATAGGTTTCAGCGACATGTGGGATAATGTGGGCGAAGTGCAGAACAAAGGTTTCGAACTGGAGCTGCAGAGCAGAATTTAACAGGGGCTGTGCGTTGGAGCACTTCTTTTAATATGGCTTACAATAAAAATGAGGTGACAGACTTGGGTAATAATGACAAAATATTCAGTAACAGTAATACGCAGGTATTGATGGTGGGACAGCCTATGCGCAGTTTTTATATGTATGATGCCGTGGGTGTGTACCAGTATTCCGAAGATTTGCGGAAATATCCGGTGCGTAAAGGTACGGCATTGGGTGATGTGCGTTACCGTGACGTGAACGATGACGGTGTTATTAATGACGATGACCGTACGCTGGTAGGCAAGCCTAATCCTGACTTCACTTTCGGTATGACGAATAAGTTGAGTTGGAAAGCATTCGACCTGTCTGTTCTGTGTACGGCACAGTTTGGCGGTATGCTTTATAGTATGTCACCGGGACGTTATATGGACAATCCGGGTATGGCTATCTCCCAGAATGTCTTTTCCTGGTGGAAGAATATGTGGCGTTCGGAAGAAGAACCGGGTGACGGTAAGACACCGGCATTGACTCTACTACCGGTGAATTGCGTGATACGCGCTGGCTTTACAGTTCGGACTATATTCGCATTAAGAATATCACTTTGGGGTACAAGTTGCCGCTTAACCGGAAGATTGTACGTAATGCGCGTGTCTATTTCACGGTAGAGAATGTATGGATGTGGGATAAATACGACGGTGGATATTCGCCCGAAAACAAAGGTAACAATGCCTATCCGCAAGCGCGTACGTATACGATTGGCGCCAATTTCAGTTTCTAAAGAAATAACCTTTAAAAAAAACATCACTTATGAAAACGATTTATCATATATGTATTTACATCATCCTGCTGGCAAGTACGCTGTTTACTACTGCATCCTGCGAGGACTGGCTGGAAGTGAAATCGCCGACCTCGCGTCCTACGGTGGATTTCTTTCAGACACCCGTTCAGGCCGAACAAGCGTTGTTGGGTATTTATAACGGCCTGTTGCCTGTTCCTGAATATATTCTGCTTATGTCCGACGGTCGTTCGGATGATGTATGGACTGAACCTGCTGATGATAAACAACGTGACTACGTGGACATCAGTGTTTTCAATCCGAATATATATACTGCCGGAACAATAAACAGCGCTTGGAATGCTTTCTAATAAAATTTGTTTCCCGTTCAAATCTTTTTCTTTGAAAGGGTGGAAAAAGCTTGAGTTCAATAGCGGAGAGGATGTCGATATAGACATAAAAGCCACTTTCATGGCTGAAGCACGCTTTTTACGTGCCTATGCTTATTTTGACTGGTGCGGTATTTCGGACGTGTACCGGTTGCTACCCAATCCTTAAGTGCGGCAGAAGCAATGAGTACACCGCAGTCTGAACCGAAAGACGTGTATGAGGAAGTGATTATTCCCGATTTGCAGTATGCCATAGAAAATATGAAAGAGCAAGCCTATACAAGCAGTGGGGGCATAGCCGAAGCAGGACGCGCTACACTGCCGGCTGCACAGGCTTTGCTTGGCAGAGTCTGTCTGACTATGGCCGGTTTTCCTTTGTATGATACGGCTAAATTATCACTTGCGGAGGAGGTGTTGGGTGATGTTATCCAGTATGCAGAGAAGAACAATAAGTATTGGGCGGCCGACGGTGATACTTGGAAACGTATCTGGATTAGCGATAACGACAACAAATATCATATTTTCGAAGTGCAATATGTGGCGGAAAAGAACTACGGTAATCCGGTCGTATTTATGTCCGTACCCAATGTAGGAACAGACTATATCGGTATTCAGATGTCTGGTAACCGCATAACCTGTTCGGATGCGCTGGCAGCACTTTATGAAGCGAACAGGGCGGATGTGCGTTATGAGGCGACGGTCGACCCCAAAAAGAACTATTTCACAAAATTTTTCGAACATAAAATCAAACGGAAAGAACTGGGATATAGTGATATCGACGGCCAAATAGTGGATCGTACTTATTTCCCCATCAACTATCCGCTCATCCGTTTAGAAGATGTGATGTTGATGTATGCCGAGATTGTAGGGCCTACGGATGAAGGTGTGCGGTTGGTAAACAAAATACGTACCCGCGCCGGGCTGGCGGAATTGAGCGCTGTACAGAAAACGGAAAATGCTTTCTTGCAGTGTGTGGAAGATGAACGTCGGCGCGAACTTGCCTTTGAAGGTATTCGCTGGCACGACCTCGTGCGTCACAATACATACATGGAAAAGGTACGTGCCAAATTCTCGGACAAAGCAGCCGGAACTTCTGTCTATGATAACTATATCAATAACGTACAGCCGGGTACTTATCTTTATCCTATCCCCGATACGCAAATGAAAAGCGAAGGAAGGACTGTATCAGCAAAACGAAGCATATAAGTAATGAATGGCTAAACTAAAAGAATACTAATGAATTATAGCAATAAGAACATGAAGAGTAACTTTTATCTACTTACCTTTCTGTTGATAATCTTTTTCACGATAAACGGTTATGCGGCAGAGCGCAAGAAGTATAATTTTAACAGTGAATGGCGCCTGCAGGTGGGTGACTTTCCACAGGCAAAGAAGCCTGACTTTAAAGATAGCAGTTGGAAGCAAGTTACGTTGCCTCATGCCTTCAACGAAGATGAGGCTTTCAGAATATCCATCGAACAGCATACCGATACGGTTGTCTGGTATCGCAAGCATTTCCGGATAGAGGAACTGAAAGGCAAAAAGGTGTTCGTGGAATTCGAGGGAGTTCGACAAGGTGGGGAGTTTTTCCTGAACGGACAATATTTGGGGTTGCATGAAAACGGCGTCATGGCTGTAGGCTTTGACCTGACTCCGTATATGAAGGAAGGAGATAATGTGCTTGCCGTGCGCACGGACAACAATTGGTTTTATCGCGAGAAGCGTACTAACTCTAAATTTCAGTGGAGCGACCGTAATTTCAATGCCAACTATGGCGGTATTCCCAAAAATGTGTTTTTATATGTGACGGATGAAGTTGTATCAGACATTGCCTCTATACAGCAATCTGAAAACAAACCGGTGTATATGTATATGCAACCGATTTCGATATCAAGGGTCGTAAGGCGAAGATACATGCCGAGTCTGAGGTGAGAAACGATAGCCGCGAAACACGCAGTTTCAGTTATCGGGTAACTTTAACCGATGCGGACGGTAAATTGGTGAAAACCTTCAATGGGGACAAAACTGTACTGAAAGCCGGAGAGACGGGAACTGTGAAAGCTGTTGCCGATGTCAGCAATTTGCATTTTTGGAGCTGGGGATACGGTTATCTGTACACAGTGAACACGGCTTTATTGGACGACAAGGGTAAGGTGTTTGATGAAGTGGTTACTCGTACCGGTTTCCGTAAAACAAAGTTTGGTGAAGGAAAAGTCTGGCTGAACGACCGCGTTATTCAAATGAAGGGCTATGCCCAGCGTACCAGCATGAATGGCCGGCAGTGGGGCTTTCCGTTCCTGCATGGCTGAGCGACTATTCCAATGGTCTCATGTAGAGAGTAACGCGAATCTTGTCCGCTGGATGCATGTCACTCCCTGGAAACAGGATGTGGAGTCTTGCGACCGTGTCGGTCTCATTCAGGCCATGCCTGCCGGTGATGCGGAGAAAGACCGTCAGGGACGCCAGTGGGAACACCGTACGGAACTGATGCGCGACGCTATTATTTATAACCGTAATAATCCGAGCATTCTGTTTTACGAATGCGGCAATGAGTCTATCAGTCGCGAGCACATGATTGAGATGAAAGGTATCCGTGATAAATTCGACCCCTTCGGCGGTCGTGCTATCGGTTCGCGTGAGATGCTCGACATTAATGAAGCGGAATATGGCGGTGAGATGCTTTATATCAACAAGAGCAAGAAGCATCCGATGTGGGCTACCGAATATTGCGTGATGAGGGATTGCGTAAATATTGGGATGAATACAGCTATCCTTTCCATAAAGAAGGTGCGGGACCGCTTTACCGCGGTCAGTCTGCAACGGATTATAACCATAATCAGGATATGCTGGCTTTGGAAATGGTTCGCCGTTGGTATGATTACTGGCGCGAACGTCCGGGTACTGGATTAAGGGTAAGTGCAGGCGGTACGAAGATTATCTTCTCAGATTCTAATACACACTATCGCGGTGAAGAGAATTATCGTCGCAGTGGCGTAACAGATCCCATGCGCATAGAGAAAGATGCTTTCTTTGTCCATCAGGTAATGTGGAACGGTTGGGTAGATACGGATAAGTATCAGACTTATATTATCGGACATTGGAATTATCCCGAAAATACGGTGAAACCGGTATATGTCGTATCAAATGGCGAGCAGGTGAACTGTTGTTGAATGGAAAATCCCTGGGTATGGGAAAACGTGCGTATCATTTTCTTTTCACTTTCGATAAGGTAGCTTATCAACCGGGTAAACTGGAAGCGGTAAGTTATGACGGAAAAGGTAAGGAGGTAAGCCGTTATACATTGTCCACAGCTGGCGAAGCCGCTTGCTTGAAACTTACCGCTATCCAGAACCCTGAAGGTTTTCATGCGGACGGAGCGGATATGGCTCTGCTTCAAGTGGAAGTTGTGGATAAAGACGGCAGGCGTTGTCCGTTGGATAATCGCACGGTACGGTTTACCTTGAAAGGTGAAGCCGAATGGCGTGGCGGTATTGCACAGGGGAAGGACAACCATATCTTGGATATGAACCTTCCGGTGGAATGTGGTATCAATCGTGCACTCATCCGTAGCACGACTAAAGCCGGTAAGATTGTTATTATGGCTGAGGCGGAAGGACTTCCGCCCGCAACGCTTACGCTGCAAACTGTTCCGGTGAAGGTAGTGGACGGATTGAGCGGCTACTTGCCTCAACTGACTCTGAAAGGAAAGTTGGATAAAGGGGAAACACCGTTGACTCCCTCTTATAAGGATACTAAACGCGACATAGCCATTGTATCCGCTGAAGCAGGTGCTAACCAGACTGAAACGGGAAATAGCTATGATGACAACGAGTTGAGTGAATGGGCGAATGACGGTCAGTTAAGTACCGCTTGGATAACTTATACATTAGCTGAAAAGGCAAGTGTTGATGACATCTGCATCAAGTTGAACGGATGGCGTTCCCGTAGCTATCCTTTGGAAGTGTATGCCGGAAACGAATTGATTTGGAGCGGTAACACGGAAAAGAGCTTGGGATATGTACATTTGGAAGTGGATAACCCGGTACGTTCCGATAAGATAACCGTCCGCTTGAAAGGAAGTACTACCGATAAGGATGCTTTCGGACAAATTGTGGAAGTGGCAGGCGGAGCGGCCAATGACATGGAGAAGAAAGCAAAGGCGAATAAAGGAAAACACAATCTTCGCATTATAGAGATTGAGTTTCTGGAAAGCATAAAGAATAACTAAGCGATATATTTAAAACGGAAGATATGAAAAACTTATTCGACATTAAAGACAAAGTAATCGTCATAACAGGCGGTTGTGGCATTTTAGGAAAAAACATCGCCAACTATCTGGCCGAGCAAGGAGCTAAAATCGTAATTCTGGACCGTGTGGAAGAGGCAGGCAGGGAACTGGAAGCCGAGCTTAACCGAAAGTCCGAAGCCCTGTTTCTCGTAACCGACGTACTGAACAAGGAAGTGCTGGAAGAAAACAAGAAAGCCATCCTCGAGCGCTTCGGCACCATCGACGTGCTGCTGAACGCCGCAGGCGGCAACATGCCGGGCGCTACCATTGCTCCGGACAAGACCGTGCTCGACCTCGATGTGGACGCATTCCGCAAAGTGGTAGACCTGAACCTCTTCGGTACGGTGCTTCCCACCATGGTGTTCGTAGACGTCATGGCAAAGAACAAGAAAGGCGCCATCGTTAACTTCTGCTCCGAATCCGCCCTTCGTCCGCTGACGCGCGTGGTAGGCTACGGTTCCGCCAAAGCGGCCATCGGCAATTATACACGCTATATGGCGACCGAACTGGCAACCAAATTCAGCCCCGAACTCCGCGTGAACGCCATTGTTCCGGGATTCCTGCTCACCAACCAGAACCGTGCGCTGCTCACCAACCCCGACGGTTCGTACACAGACCGTGCAAAGACCATCATCGCCCACACTCCGTGCGGACGCTTTGCCGAACCGGAAGAATTGTTCGGAACCATCCACTACCTCATCAGTGACGCTTCCAGCTTCGTGACCGGGGCACTCTCGGTGGTGGACGGCGGTTTCGACGCATTCTCCATCTGATGAAATCCGTGTAACCCGTGCCTAAAAAAGAAATCATCAAGTGTATTTTGGCACATCCTCATTCATAATAGACAGACATATACTTTATAAACTTATACCATTACAATATGATACTTTGTGAACAAACCTGGCGCTGGTACGGTCCTAACGACCCCGTCAGCCTATGGGACATCAGACAGGCCGGAGCCACCGGCATCGTGAACGCCCTGCACCACATCCCCAACGGTGAGGTGTGGACGGTGGAAGAAATCATGAAACGCAAGGAGATGATTGAAGCCGCAGGTCTCCGCTGGTCGGTCGTTGAAAGCGTACCCGTACACGAGCACATCAAGACGCAGACCGGAGATTTCCAACGGTATATCGACAACTACAAGGAAAGCCTGCGCAACCTCGGCAAATGTGGTGTGAACATCGTGACGTACAACTTCATGCCCGTACTGGACTGGACGCGTACCGACCTTGCCTACGAGCTTCCCGACGCAGCCGCGCCCTGCGCTTCGAACGCGCGGCCTTCATCGCTTTCGACCTCTTCCTGCTGAAGCGCCCCGGTGCGGAAGCCGATTACACCGACGCGGAAAAGGCCAGGGCCAAAGCCCGCTTCGAGCAGATGACGGAAGACGACAGGCAGTTGCTGGTACGCAACATGATTGCCGGCCTGCCCGGTTCGGAAGAGAGCTTTACCTTGGAGCAGTTCCAGAAAGAGCTTGACCGTTACAGGGACATCACCCCCGAAAAGCTGCGTTCCAACCTGATATATTTCCTCAGCGAAATCTGTCCCGTTGCCGACGAGGCCGGCATCGAGCTGGTGATCCATCCGGACGACCCGCCCTGCTCAATCCTGGGCCTGCCGCGTATCATGAGCTGCGGCGCCGATTTCCAGGCTCTGATTGACGCTGTTCCCAACAAGAGCAACGGTCTGTGCCTCTGCACCGGTTCTTTGGGCGTAAGCAGCGCCAATGACTGTGCCGCCTGATGGAACAGTTCGGCGACCGCATTAACTTCGTGCACCTGCGCAGCACGCAACGCGATGAGGAAGGCAACTTCTACGAAGCCAACCATCTGGAAGGCAATGTCGACATGTACCATGTGATGAAGGCTTTCCTCGAGCTGCAGCAGCGCCGTAAGGTTTCCATCCCGATGCGTCCCGACCACGGTCACCAGATGGTGGATGACTTGAAGAAGAAAACCAACCCGGGGTACTCCTGCATCGGCCGTCTGAGAGGATTGGCAGAGTTGAGAGGACTGGAAATGGGAATTGCTAAATCACTATATGATTAGGAAAGGTTCAATACATAATGTAGCTTCTTAAAATAAAATAAGCCGTTGTGAAAAACAACGGCTTATTTTTTACTTGTGTCGGCTACACTATCGAATTATCGAACAAGTTTATAACCGATTTTGAAAAGATTGTTTCATCTGAACTCTGGCATATCCTCTAAAAGTTTTTGCGTTCTGATTTCTGATTCAATCCAATGGAGGGTTAACTCTATTATTGATTTTAAGTCATTAATATCTTTATCTTCCATTTACGTATAATGTGTTTCATCATTGCCGAGCCATACAGCACGTGATGCCACTGTCTTAATGTTGATGTTACTAATGTTGTCTCTAATGCAATTATTGAGGAACTTATTCTTTATTGCTTCATGTTGGTCCTCAGGTAAGGTTGAAATTAAATAATCTTTTATTAGAAATTCTAAGGATTTTCTGTAACCAGTACCACAAATTTGCATGAGGTTGGTTTGTTCTGCTATATATGCTTGGTTGTATATTTCACAAAAATTTGGAGATAATTCAGATATAATGTTACTAAAGGTTCTTTTTTCGGGAAGTGCAGTGGGCAAAATTTTTGTAAAGACAGGCTTCCTAACCCCTACAGTGCTAAATTGGGTTATGAACATGTTCCGACATGTCGGGTTAGTACATTGAGTAAATACATTGAGAAAATCACTTCTTTCTACGTTTTTTAGAAAAAGATATTCAGGAATGTTTATTACTCCACAAAATGGACACTTTACAGACTTTCTTTCTATTTCACGTGAATACATACCATCAGAGTAATAATATACTTTAGTTGTTTCCATTGTTTTTTTTGCGAAGATATAAAAAGTTTATATAGATATACGTTTAAACTGCTTCTTTTTCTGGAAAAAAGCAAGTACGGTAATATACAAACAGAAAATATTTTGAGGAAGAAATAAGTTCCTATTCCCTTTTAGGAAAAGGGATAGCACTGTAACCCGACTCTCTGAATATTGCATTTTAGTAGGTGTGGTTGATTTGGCAAACGATTGGGTGAATGAAATTTTGGTCCAGATTTTTTCAAAAATTAGCTTACTAATCTTTACTTTCTTATTAAACTAACTAATTATTATATATAAAATTCATAACCAAAACTATGGAAACTAACTACAAGAGACAGTATCGCCAGATAGATGATACTACCAAACAAAAAATTAGTCAAGCCTTAAGAGGAAGAACTAAAAGTGCGACACATGTACAATCCATATCAGATGGACTTAAAAAATACTGGAAGCAAGTGCCAAACAAACCAAATAATAACGAAACTAAAAATGAAGAAAATGAATAAGATATATGGGTTAAACATAGATATGCTTCGGTTGTGTTACGAAATCAAAGAGCCGAAACAATATCAATATTCTCAGAACAAGGGAAATAGATGAAGAAGTAGACTTTCTTTATTTCTACTTTAAGACGTATAGAGGGTAAACATTTCAAATTTGTATATGAAATCCGTTACAATGATTTAGGCATTGATAAGTTATTCGGAGAATTGAGATTAGGTATCAACGATGATAAAGAAGATAGTAACTTTCATTCTAATGGTTATGCTAAGGCATGGATTAGTGTGAGTAATCGTGTGTTATATAGTGATGAAATATATTATTTGGATTTTATTGAAGATAATTTGGGTCTGGAACTGCATAATATAACTGCTTTGGACTTATGTTTAGACTTGTCTTGTGATGTGGCTCGGATGATTCGGAGGCTGATTCGCAACAAAAATGTAACAACCTTCCTCAATACTAAAGAGGTTAAAAACCGTAATGAAGACCGTCCAGAAATTACTTATATAACCAGTGGAAACATGAACAAGGACAAGTATTTAACAGTTTCTATAAAGCAAAAAAAAGCAATAAAAGATAAGGGTAAGGGTACTACTTTAACAGCGTATAATAAAAAGGCAGAAATAGCCAATAGCTCGGGTAAAAAGTACATTGAAGAGTTCTATAATAATCCAGGCAAGTTACATCGTCTGGAAGTACATTTGAATAATGACGAAGTAAAAGAATATTTGAACCGTACTAAACAAGAACTGTCTTTCTATTCATTGATAGATAATAGATTTTTGTATGACCTATTTGACCAAACTCTTAATAGCCTCATCAGATTTGAATATAAAGGTATAAAGTTAGACTGGGATGACTTGCTTTTAGGGGTTATAACAACCACCCCTGAAAAGGATTCTGTTTTAAAGCTAACTTCTTCAAAAAG